>Ga0308011_10001059_pt1 | contig 12980 bp, 15 predicted proteins | sample Neamet177_FD_203144 | JGI IMG/M metagenome (GOLD analysis project Ga0308011, IMG submission 203144) | Marine microbial communities from water near the shore, Antarctic Ocean - #177 | ecosystem: Environmental > Aquatic > Marine > Unclassified | place: Southern Ocean | collected 2014-07-25 | reverse complement strand
GATTTTTTCTTTTCTTTAGCTTCTCTCAATATTTCTTGAGGAGCTACCTCTCCCCCTAACAATATGATCGCTTTCTTCTTTGCTACGCTTGGAGACATCGCAGGGTATGTTCCAACGTAACTCCATTTCCTAATTTGGTTGATCTGCTTACGGACGTACCACTTTTTAGTTAATCTATCGCTTTTGGTAAAAAGCCTTTTATTCTCAATCTTTAAATAGAGGCTTGGAGCGACTCTAAAATTTCCAACTTTAGTTAAATGTTTGACCTGTACATCAGAAAGGTTCTTGGGCATTAGGGGCTACCACCGGGGACTACCAATTGAAGTCACAGTATGGCACTTGTTAGCACACTCAGGCAATAATAATTCTATAGGTCGTTGTTTTTGCTACTAGTTGTCACATCCTAGCATACGGGTATGAATACCACCCTCTCCGCCAACTATCCCCTACAGCCCTTTAGAATCAACAAGGTTTGGTTTTAAAAAGCTCTGGGGACTACCATTAGGACTACCAACTGTTTTCGCAGTGATTTCTAGGGGGCTGGGGCGATCACTTGTTGCTCAGGGTTAAGCATCATTTTGAGCCTATTAAACTCTTCCATCGACATCGTGCCACTCTCAGCTTCATTCTGGGCGGCAGTGTTAATCCTGGCAAGGTTTGCAGGGAGCTGAATTTGTCCCGCCGTAGGCACAGTTCCAGCAGCCGAGCTCATCAGTTGTCGCTGAAATGGTGAGAGTCCATCAAGCACCGGATTAACCACAGAATTAATTCCGGCGCCAACGCTTCCCACTCCTCGATCAATTGCACCGCTCACCCGGCCAACGCCTCTCGCTGTTTCACCCATTAGCCTTGGGCTAAACATCGGCAGCGCAGCGAGAGTTGCAGGGTTGGTATAAACTCCGGCAACACCAGTACCAGTTGCGCTAACTGCTTGAAGCCCTCGAGGAGTAATACTGCTTAAAGACTGTCCTGCAATGCGAGGCGCCAAAAAATAGCCACTGGCTTCGTCGAGTTGCTCGAGCAGTTTTAAACGAGCACCAAAATTGGCATTCACGTTATTTCGCATAGTGCTTTGCAGCTTTCTTAAAATAGTATCTGCTGCTGCATTGTTGCCCAGGCTTAACGCTTTCTGCATCTCCCTCTCAAGCCTAGTCGCTTGCTCGTATGGCTTCATTACATTTTCGTAGCCAGGGACCATTTCAAGAATGTTCTTTTTAATTAAATCCCTAGCCTGGGCGACGACCACGGCGCTGTCTCCAGGATTAATCCCGTCTGGGTATTCGCCATCGATTCTACGTTTGAGCATGTCTAGCCCCTTCGCGTTATGCAGCGCTGGGGATTTTTGCCATTCGGCAATAAGTTGTTGTATGGCCTGTAATTTAACTTGGCCATTCTTTGATAATTCAGAGGCGCCTTCATAGAAAAACTTTTGTGACCAGCCGTCAATATTCTGGGCGATCATATCGAAATCAATCGGCACCTGTTCGAGCTCTAGGGCATCTCGTCCGCTGATAAAATCGTTTTGTTTCGTTTGTTTCCTGTCGCGCAAAGCTGCGAGAGCATCGTCAACCACTGCCGTAGGGTCTTCATTGCCTCGCAGGTTATCGACAAAATTCTTATCAACCTCACCACCAACCCGACCAGCGTTATACGCTTGTCCAATAGATTCGCTTCCAGCGCCTGTCATCATTCCTGGGATTGCAGGTGCGGCCGTTATTAAACCTTTCGTTGCTGCACCAGCTCCTTTTACCGCGATATTAACTGGATCAATCGCCTCACCAACTTCTTGTGCTTTTTTCCCAGCCTTCCCAATTACCCCTGGCCCCTTCGCGGCAATCATGCCGCCACCTGTCAAGACTCCGGCAACGTCACCGATTACCCCGACAGGGTCTTCCGCGACTGCCATCTTAAAATCATTGAGCGACCCGTAACGATTTACGAAATAATCTCCGACAGCTTTTACTGTTTTTTCATCTTCTTGTTCACCGGGGATAGCAAGTTCGACTAACCCCTTTGCAAAACTGTACAACCCTTTCAGTGTCTCCTTTGGAGAATGAATGGGAGCGGTAATGTCCTCTGCGTATTGAATTGCGCTTGGCCCAACATTACTGGCAGCTCCGGCGGCTGTTTGTTCCCAAGTAATATCGTCAGGTGTACCTCCGAACTGCTCCGGGTTCTCGTTGCGATTTGCCACAAGCCGCTCTTGGCGCTCGGCTCGCATGTCTGTCATCCACTTTGCTTCAGCCATTAGTTTCGCCTAGTCTCTTATTTTAATATTTTTCGTTGTTGAACTGCTTTCATTAAAACTTCAAACTCAGCGTCTAAACCAAGGTCATCATCACCAACCCTACGGAGTTCTGTGAGTAAATCTTCATCGGTCATACCTTTATAGTCATCAACACGGAACGTTGCGTCATAAATATCAAACTTGTTTGGAGCGAGCCCTTTAAATCCTTTTAACGTTCCGTTTTTCTGATAATAATCGTTTTTTGCTTTCTTTAAATTGAAACCTTCTTCCAGCGCGTTTCGCAGACGAGCAATTCGGGAGGCATTCATTCTTGGATCTAATCGGACGTTGTAGGCATAACTAATAAATCGTTTTCCTTCCTCATCAGTAAATTGAGTACCCATCGTGGCTCTAAGTGATTTGACTACAATCCTGCCGATACTCTGTTCAACATTTAACGAGGCGTCTGTCCTCAGACCATCATCTAATAAAGCTACAAGCCTTCCGCTTAGCTCATCCTTGGGGTCGTTTCTTAACAGTTGCTTCGTAATGTTATTTATTTCGCCAATATCTCTCCTGAACTCAGCGGCAACACCGAGGTTAACAAACTCGTTATAAATCGGCGCGTAATTCTTGTCCACTTCTTGCTGAGCCACTGTAAGGCTTAATCCACCTTGCTCGCCCATGCGTTTCGCTTCCGCTGCTTCCTGAATGTATCCCACGCCAGGATTTGCAGTGTATGTTCGAAACATCTCAGCAAGCTTCGCTGGGCTCATCTCGTCAACAAGTTTTGGGTTCAACGTTTTCCAATACTCGAACTCTTTGACCGCAGAAGGATAATTAGTCCTTATTTCTTCTTCGCGCTTGTAATCCTCAAATGAGGGAATTTGGAACAGTTCTTCTGTAAGATAAGGTGAATCAACCTTTGCATTTCTCCCTTCAACCTTTTTATTTTTTTCTTCAATCGTTTTAACATAGTTGTCATAGGCAATAAGTTGGTCAGAAGATTTGCCAACGATGGTAAGCTGGTTGGTGTTTATGTTCTTCTGTCCAAAGCCAACGCCATCGATGTATTCGAGATCACCCTGAAGGCTCGACATTATTTCATTTATTGTCGCATCGCTGAAATTTTGAAGTACTTTAGGGTCAATGGTTGTGTTTTGTTCTGCGAGTGTTCTTAAATTTCTGGCTCGGTTTGTTGCCTCTCTTTTTCGTTGATTTTCTTCGATGTCTATACGTTGATCAACGCCCATGCCGACTAGTCTTTGCTGTTGGATGCGGCGCTCATAACTTGGATTGAAGCCAATTCGCTCTGCCAATCTCGTCTTAAGGTTGGTGCCTATGTTTCTTAATCCCTCGCCAAACGACTCTGGGTTCTCCATCCCACCTGGCAGAAGGTTCTGCTGGTCTGGATTTAGCATCTGTATATATTGCATAGCCTGTTCAGGATCGGCAGTCCTTAAAGCTTCCTCTATATCCACCTTGCCGGAATCAACTGGGTTATTTCCAAGCGTGAGCAGACGTTGTAAATCGTATTCTTCTTGATTGTCTTGCGTCATCTCACTCATCAGTATTGACCTCCGTTCAGAATCAACTGATCAGTATTCAAAAAGTTAGGCATCTGTCCGATAAACCCCTGGTTTGGCATACCAATGGTTGGTGCAGATGTTTCCAACATTTCCGGCAGAGGGGTGCCAAACTTTTCTCCAGTTTTTGACATCTCGAGCATTATTCGATCAAAGTCAGCAGGGTCTTTTACCAGGGCTCCCGTGATCGTGTTATTAAATTTATCGCGCATAAAATTAGCAGGGTTCATCACGTCATTAGCCGCTCCCGCAATCTTATCTGGAGCGCCAGCAATTTTTTCAAGTCCGCGAGCGGCAAGGTTGGTGCCTAGATTTTTTAAGAGTCCAAACATTAAATCAATCCTATATTTTTAAAGCCCAATTGAGGTGCTCTTGCCCTTAGATTTGTTAGTGAGAGGCGACGGCAGAATACCGGCAGCGCCTCGCAAAACGTCAAACATTTTCAGGTCGTAGTCGCGCCCCTCTTGGAATCTATTGTACTGATCACTCATCAGCCTCTGGGCTTGATCTCTCTGCATCTTGCCAACACCCATCATCGCTGCTGGATCTTGGAACATTAAATTTCTGTAGTCCTGACCCATCGAGCCCAACTGCTTGGCAGCACCCAGCCTTTGCTGAGAAGCTTTTAGCCCAGCGTTTTGGTTTTGCATCGCGGCTTGAAGGTAGGCCATCTGATTTGATTTTTGAGCGTCAAGATTTGCCCTTTGATTACCTTGACCTGCCTGTAGTCTAGCCATCTGGTTCTGTCTCTGCGCGTCAAAATTTACCCTTTGATTACCTTGACCTGCCTGTAGTCTAGCCATCTGGTTTTGTCTTTGCGCGTCATAATTTGTTCGCTGGTTTGCAAGTTGCGCTTGGAGATTGGCCATTTGATTTTGTTTTTGAGCGTCGAAATTTGTCCGCTGATTTGAAATTTGACCCTGCATATTGAGTTTGCTTCTAGCGAGATCATTGGATGTGTTTGAGTTTTGAGCAGCCAAGTTAGCTTGCTGATTTGCCAAATTTCTTTGCATCATTTGGCCCTGTGAAAATTGACCCGCACTCAAATCAGTAGCCTGGTTTAACTGCTGAGATTTCATAAAATTCGCAATGTCGGATTGAGCCATATTGGTAGATTTATCAAAGCCACTGCTTCGAAGAGCCGCAGAACTTCGAGCGACTTGGTCCAAGGCTGCTTTATTTGTTTCCGATCGAACAATCGCTTCGCGGTCACCGCCAAATGCACCGGCACCGATTGCTCTTGCTGAATTCTGATTTTGCTGCATCTGCCGAGCGCGCTCGATATCAGCCAGCGTAGTGTCAACAACCTGTTCGTTAAATTTATTTTGATACGGGTCGTAGTTTGTGTTCGAGAGTCTCTCGAGTCCAACCTCTCTCATATCTTTGCCATAAGGACCGGCAACTCGCTCTTCACGAATTTGCTGAGATGGTCCTACCATCGACACGTCTCTACTTCCGATACCCCGAGCGCGCACGTCTCTACTTCCGATACCCTGGACGCGCACGTCCCGATGCCCGATACCCTGAACTCCGACATTCTGATTGCCTATCCCCTGAGCTCTAACCTGCCCAGGGTTATACATGCTTTCGTTTCGGGCGGTGTTCATCCCGTCACGCATTTGCTGCTGGCCGTAACCCTGTTGGGCTGCGTTAACGACACCTTGCATACCTGCCATCTCAATATTCGACAAGGGAGCAACAGTCGCGGAATTGTAGGGCGTGTACTTACGATTTTTAAAAATGTTTTGCCCTTCTTTGAAAACACCTAGAAGTGCTTGTTTCAATTCAGGGTCGAAGCCACCACTACTACTTTTTTCTTTTCCGAAACTCATTTTTTTCTCCTAGAACCTAAAATTCATAGCCTGATCCATAGCATTTTGGATTGTAGGATCGGGGCCAGTTTCCGCGATCATTGCTTGTAGCCCACTCTCTGTAAGATCGTCAATTTGGCCATACTGCGGGTGATTGAAACTGTACCGTCCATTACCTGACCTAGAAGCTCGCGGGTCAACCAAGGCCGCTGGCGCTGCTACCGGCGCTGCTACTGGCGCTGCTACCGGCGCTGCTGCTGGTGCCGCTGCTGGTGCCGCTGCTGGTGCTGTCGCAGCAGTTTGAGCTGAGTTTGTCACGCCTTGAAGTAATTGATCGAAGGGACTTCCTTGACCCTGCCCCGGACGCTCCGTCTGGATATTAGGCTGATATTGATACTGTGACTGCCTGTTGTTGTAGAACCCATAAGGGCTTGTGCTGTCGAGGCCAAACTGACCGCCCCCGGAGTATGAATTGCCAAAAGGGTTATTGTAATCAAACCCTGGGTATGGCGTTGGGTACGACTTCGGCGGCTCTGGAGGTTCGGGGTAAACAGGCGGAGCGTAGTTTGAACCCCCGGCTGGGAACTGGTTGTAGTAGCCTTGCATGGGCTGATTCACTTGCAACCCTTGGCCGTAAACGTCATTAGCGGCGTTGTAGTTTATTGGCATACCAGGTTGATTGCTTCCTGGCGTTGGGTTTGTCTCACCACCGCCCTTGCCACTGCCAGGGGTAGGGCTACCGCCTTTTCCTGTACTCTTTCCCGAAGCTGACATTTTATAAAATCTCCTTAAACATTGTGACGTGCGCTGTTTGATAACCAATATCTTTGAGAGCCTTAGTCCAGCCTTTTCTTCCTGACAGACTTATCACTTGAGCGTTCAATTGCTTTCCAAAAATCGCCAGCGTTTCATCGATGCCTTTTATTTCCTCGAGATCACCAGCAGCTAAAAAAATGTGCAAAGCGCGAGAGTTTGGATAGGTAACGATCTCAGTGACCAGGCAGCTTTGCTCCATTGGCCAGAACTGCATATCCTGGGCGGCAACACCATTTACAATATCTTGAAACGAGTGCGTGTTGTGCCCAAAGTCCAAAGCGTTTTGGATCATTTGTCGATAGGGCAGCATTGCCTCGAGAGGGGTAGGAGCTCGTAATGATTCGTCCTTCATATTGCGCTCGCTGATATCGTTCCCGAATTTGAAACCGCAATTTTGTAACGTTGTCCGTTTGCGCTCTTTATAATCACTCGACCGTCACCCGCTTCAATGTCTTGGTTTTTCTTGTGGTTTAAATTGTCAGCTAAACCGATTTGCAGATTTATCTGGGTTTGAATAGTTCTATCGTAGGTCGCGGCAACAGGAGGCAAATTCATCGTTTACCGCCAGCCGTAGCCTCGAGTCTCATCGTTCCAACTCTCCAATCTGTGTTTATCGCTGCGTCGATTCTCATACTGACCTGACGACCTTGGAACCTAACACTCGTCGGATTTGCCATCGCGAAAGGACCGTGGCTAGTCTCTGTTGCGTTGGGATAAAATTTCGTTTTAAAAGTCGCAGTCACATCACCCTGGTTTCGTTCGTCAGGAATTAGTTGAGTAACGCTCATTACGTTCTCGCCCGACCCAAGCTGTATTGGACCGGATTCAACAAACGGCACTGCATTGTCATAGCTAAACCCAACTTCATGTTCGTAGACATAACCGTCTACGCCAACCATTTGTGGGTAGAGAAAAACGCCAGCGTCCGCACCAGCGGTCCTAACCAGGGAACCAATGTTCCAGTGGTCATCTCGATAATTAAAAATAATATAGCTGTCGTTTTCTAACGAATTAGAAGATGGATAGAACCACCAGATTTCCGAATATTCAGAATTTAACACGCCAGAAATTTTTGATCTTTGAGCAGTATTTAAATTACTGAAAAAATAGTCCCCGACAGTGCTCTTTAGTACGCGAACAGAACCATCGTAAATGTAAAAACTATTTAGGCCGACCCAGGCTGCAAACTGGTCTGCTGCAACACAGCTATGAGTTGAGATGGCGCCACATCCGTCACCGACTCGCTGAAACGAATAAACAAAAGGAGGTCCGGTATACCTGGCTACATGAGCATCCGTGGTAGTGATTAGTAGCGTCTCACCTCGGAGCGAGTGTCCGCTCAACAAACTACCATCGGTCGTCAAATTTTGCCCACCGGCCTGGTTTGTTGCTGCCGGTGTCCAGGAATTATTTGACTCCTGGTCACACCACTCGACTCTGTTATTTTCTGAACCGGCGCCGAGCGCGAAGATGAATCTCTCATCCGTTACAACAATTGAGGTTGTACCTGTCGGTGCATTTGACAGGACCGCAGCGATCGTCTGAGTTGCGTTGGTCCATTGATAGATTTTACCATCGGAGGTAGAACAGCCGATCGCGTATTCTCCCCATGTATCTAATGACCATGTGTCAGCTACTGAGTAAACTCCAATGTCCGGCCTCGGTGTTCCCCACTCGTATGCTCCCCATGATGATCCGCCATAACCAAAATTCTGGCTGGCATCCGCAGCGCCAGCAGTGAACCCAGTAGGTGTAATGTCACTTACTTGGCCAGCTTCAGTAATGACGTACAGATGCGTATTGGTTCCGGCTATAGTTCGACGTAACGAACTGTTATCGATATAAGTGAGAAGAGCTCGGCATGATCCGCTGATGGCGGAAACGCTTCTTTTCCGCCAGCCTTTGACCGGCTGCAAAGAACTCTCGTACCATCTAATCAAATTACCATCATTCCAAGTGTTGCTTTGCTGCAACTCTGTACCGTTTTTGACAATTCCTGGCGGTAGGCTTAAAGAAATTAGCGGCATCAATAACTCCACATAGCCGGGGTGTACCGACTTGGATCAACGTCTACATGAATGAAACGGCCTTCGCCTTTTTGGTTCACGCCAATTCTTTGGATGCCGAAGTCCATCGCTGATTTTATGACCTGCAAGGCTTTTCCGTGACTGACAGATATATCTACGGCATAACCTCCTGCGTGAGCTCCAGGCTTGCTTTTACGTGCCTCAATTGGGTGATCAGGGCATCGATACCCAGAGGTAACAATGAAAGGGAATCCGCATTCCTCTCGCATCGCCTCGAGCACCTCAACAATTTCGCTTTTAATACCAGGCTCTTGGCAGTGCTGACACAAGAATTCCTCGTCGCGAAAGTAGGTCACCTTACGATCTCTATCTTTGACTCTGGTTCTGCGATTGCCTGGATTGCTTGGGCGTAAAAATTTAACAACGCCAGGTTTTCATTTTCGCGAACGCGAATTTGATCGTTCTCAGCTTGAATCTCAGTCATCCGAGATGCATACGTCATGGCCTCATCGCCTAGCCCTTCAATGTCATATTCTTTGCCGTCGATAACAAACTGCGTCATATATATCCCATATATAGGATGTTGAGTATTACTACATTTTAACATTTCGCCCTGCCACATTTTCTGTAGTTTTTAACCCGCTCTCGTTTTTCTTGTATTAATTCTTTCTTGGTTTTTAGGCTTTGATCCAAATAAACGCCGTAGAAGAAAAATCCTGATCCGGCCAGAGTGATAAGCGAGAACACAATAAAACTAGCGGTAGTTATTTGCTGAATTGCGGCGCGGCGGTCTTTTCGTTTTTTTGCTACTGTCTTTAGCCAGGCGTGATGTGCCGCTTTACTTTCTGACATCAACTTTTCTTGCTTTTTCAGCATGTCTCCATGCCCGCTCATAAGCAGATGGTCTTTCACTTTTTGTTTTGCGGCGCTTATCTCGGCCTGTTTTTGAATAATCTCGAGAGACTGCTTGGATGTTAAAGGCCGTCTGAGCTTTAGTTTTTTCTCTCGTTTATCTAATAATTCTTGAGCGTCTCCCAACTTACCCAGCATTGAGCTTGCTTGATCGTAACTTGCTTTGGCGTCACTGATTTGTGCAAGAACGGATTGAACCCCCTTTAGGGCGCTAACAATCGCGGCGATTTCGCCTAGCATTAGAGGTCTTTACTGAGGAACACCGCACCCAAAATGAATGGATAGACGCACCAGATAAGAGCTTCCAAACGAATCATTCTATGTGACCCGCGATCTAACCTAGTCTCGATGTTGTCCCAGCGAATCTTGCATTCAGCTTCGTGCTGATCCAGGCCCTTCATCTCTATGCTGCTTCATCTTCTGGATCAACCCAACCTTCTGCGATTGTCCAAACACCATCAATATATGTAAATTTAGTTCCTGCCCAGCCTTCTGGGGAAGTCACATCCTCAACTAAGGTTGAATTCTCCGAGTTCATGTCGCCAATAATAAATTCCAAATTATCTGGATCACCGACATCAATCTGATGACTATGCATTGTCACTACTGTGCCGTCTTCAAAAAGCCACGGCACAATATTCGTTTCGTTATCTCTTATTAATTTCATTTTTCACCCGACCATTAAAATTGATGATGTGCTTATTGCTCGACCTAATTTTACAGTTCCAGTTGTCGCAATCGCGCCGTCCACCGCAACAAAATAATCAGTGCCTGTGACCACGGTTGTGCTAGTTCCAATACCACCTTGAATAGAAATATTGCCACTAGCCCCGCTTGCTATTGCTGAATCGGCTAAACCGATAAAACTTGCTGAGTTTCCTGCGCCACTGCTAACAGGTTGAATCGTTCCGTTGCTGTTTAAAGCTACCGTCTGGCCCAGCGTAATATTTGCAGCCGCAGTGGCCGTCAAGGTTTTAGCAGAGCTTCCGCCAGACGGCAGTAAATCGCTTAGGCTACTCATGAGTATTCCAAATTAATAGACGTAGAAGACAAGGCTCGTCCAGCTTTTACTGCTGGGTAAGCAGAGGCTGTAGTAAGAGTGCCATTTGGCTGAACGTAATAATCGCTGTTTGCTGTAAGACTATTCAGGTTGCTTGCGACTCCTCCTACCATCGTCACTTCCCCGGTAGCGCCGTTTGCAATGGCTGAGTTAGTTACTCCAAGATAATTATTCACAGTAGTGTTCGGAACTGGGACTGCCATCTGGCAGGCCCAAACTCCGGCATTGCTGGCTGAAGGGTTGATTATAAAAAATCCCGGATTATTAGGATCCCCAGCTTGTAGGAGTGCGTTCCCAGCATAAATATTCGGGAGCAGAATTTCTGTTTGAAACGTTATCGTTGTTCCGCTGTAAGTTGCGAGGCGACATCTCGCTCGATATGGTTCTGAATTTGAATACCAACTGTGATAGACCATTGAAAAAATGCCGCCAGTGTTCGCTTGAAAGCTAACCCCCTGGCTCGTCATCCCAGCGTTTTTGTCGTAGGGTGGCATAACCAAATTCTGTTCGCTGCCGAATGAAACGCTTGATCCTGACAATGTACCCACTCGCGCAGCGAGCGCAGCGTTGGTGTTGGGGCGGTAACCGTACACCATAATAAATTTGCCGGCTGTGCTGCTTGGGTCAAATGCTATTTGAGTAACTGCTCCAGATGCCGTAGACCAGCGAACGGCAGCTCCTAAAGTTATTGTAGTTCCTGTGCCAGCGGCGACTTGGCAGCCTCTAGAATAGTATCCCCCCGGAGGACTGTAGCCAGTTTCCCGATACAAGAGAACGAAATTTCCTGCAACGTCCGGGCGCATCCCCATTGTGATGGTGCTAACAGGATAGCTAGTAATGGACGGTTTGAAAATTACTTGAGTACCGATTGTTGGTGCTGGCGCGGTGTTTCCCAACGGCATATAGCCAGCGATGCAAGCTGCCGCCCAATTGTTCGGATTGTAATCTCGATATCCGTAGGATACTGCGAATTTACTAGTCGTTGTCGTGGCTGGGTCGAAACTCAATCGCCCTGTAAAATTTATTTTACTTATAATTACGACAAGGGTTGACCAGACCATCGCGCCGTTAACAAGTATCCCACTTAACAAACAGCCGTATTGCGAGGAGTTCCCACCCAAAACTAAAAGTCTATTTGGCTGAGTCGGGTCAGCCTCGATCTGTAGCGGTGACATAGCATTGCTGACGGAACCAAGCGGGTATGTATCTGCACCAAAAGTTACGGTAGTCCCCGAGACAGTTCCGATATTGCAAACGAAATATCCGCTGGAATTTGTCCAGACCCAGACAATTTTGTTCGGTGTTGCGGGTAAGAAGGTGTAGTACCCGCCGTAGCTATACGCAGGACCTGTTTGCTGGCCTCCGTCTGGAATTGCTTGAGTCGCCGTGGCTTCAGCACTAAGAGACACAGTGCCATTTGCATTCAAAATAACATTTTTACCACTCGCTAATGTGCCGCTCGCAATAAATTCAAGAGTCTTTCCACCGCCCTGGCCCGATCCGATTAACTCGCTCAGATTGCTCATATAAGATCCCTCATGTTAATCGTTGTGGCTTTGACGGCTCTTCCTAGTCGCTGAGCGGGATAGACAGTTGCTTTGCTAATTGTGCCGTTGGGTTGAACGTAATATTCTGAGCCAATTGTTAACGAACTTTGCTGTGTGTTTACGCCGCCGAAAACATTGATTGGGCCAGACGCGCCGCTTGAGATTGCCGAGCCAGCCAAACCAATGACATCAGTCACATTGTCTACCAGCACTTGCCCCAGTCTGACCTTTCCTATTTGCGAATTCGTTAGGTCTTGATAGCAAACGATACTGATGTCGCCTGACACAGGCATATCTACGGAAACCCACTCGTTGCTGCCAGAATCTGATGTGCTTGCCGCCGTATAAACAATTACATTTGTGACAGGAGTTATAGTGCCTCGTCTGATTTTCACGGATGTAGAGGACGCGCTCCACGCAACTACAAAAACATTTGGTTGAGTCCTGCTAAAAATTAAAGAGACGGTTCTTTCTTGACTACCTCCACCGTTTGGTGGGTAAACACCATACGCATTCGGCTCAAAGTTATTTTGTACACCTTTAGAAATAGTGCTGTTGACTGAACCGGGACTGCTCACGTTTAAAACAACCGACCCACCAGCAAACGGCCCATTGAATTCCATTCCAAACGCTACGACATACTGCGCCGACACAAATGGGTTTGCTTTGATGACCGCAGAATAGGGAGTGCTGCCTTGACTACCTTCGGTTGTATATTCCATAGCCTGACCAATCACGAACCCGCCGCCTTGGTTTGGATAAGAAAAAGGTCTAGCATACGCTTTCCGGCTTATTACAGTGTTGTACTCCACGCCCCATGTCAGAACACCATTTCCAGAATTTTTAGAATCAAAGGTGACCGTGGGCCAAAAAGTTCGACTGCTACCGCCGATATTCCCTGGGTATTTAGGATCTACTACCGTCCCAAGCCCGACAGTGCCGTCTGAATTAATATACCCGCCTCTAAAATAAATTCGTTTGTACTGCTCATATT
>Ga0308011_10001057_pt1 | contig 12986 bp, 10 predicted proteins | sample Neamet177_FD_203144 | JGI IMG/M metagenome (GOLD analysis project Ga0308011, IMG submission 203144) | Marine microbial communities from water near the shore, Antarctic Ocean - #177 | ecosystem: Environmental > Aquatic > Marine > Unclassified | place: Southern Ocean | collected 2014-07-25 | reverse complement strand
AATTAAGTTATTTATATTTTGCATAGTTTTATATTTATTATATTATCAAAAGTGTTTCGTATTTTCTCTGTAAGTTTTAAGTAAAAAAAAGCATTAAATTAATAATGCTTTTTTATTTTTTATTTAATTAATATAATTTAGATTGTTTTATGTTTTCAAATATCTTATCTAATAAGATTGAATACATTTTATTATTATTAATGTTTTTATTTAATTCTTTATGTAAAAAGTTATTTCTATTTTTAAAGAATTTTTTAATATCTTTTTTAGTAAAGAATGGTGGAAATTTGTAATGCATAAGTTTATATTTAATTATTATTAATTTATTATATTATCATTATACTTCCGTATTATCTCTGTAAGTTTTAAACATACCGCGAACTGCGGGTGAGGTTATAATGTAAACGGCATCGAGCCAGGTCGCTTCGTGTGCAGTCTCATACCGGTTTGTTTCGGTTCGTTAATCAGTTCGAACTGTTCGTCTAACGTTAATCCGGGTACGGTCTCAATCAGTTTGTTAAAGTCTTTCATAGTATATGTATTATGGTTACGTATATATTATCAGAACGGTAACGTACTATCTCTGCAAGAGCAGCGCTGTTCGAAACGAAACGGCCGCAGACCACGGGTGAGGTTCAGCAACGCGAGTAGTTCTCCATAAAAAACCCTAAACATATGCCGGGTACATACAAAAAGCTGAAACTTTTTACATTTTTTTAAAAAAAGACCAGGGGGGTGGGTCAAATGAAAACCATTCCGGTGTAGGGGTATGTAGTATAAAATGTATATATAACCCATTACTTCTCTACATCTCATGAATTTTTAGAGTGTGACACTAGGTACTTATATTAATATAGTAGGGGGCTATTGTCGCAGTTTTGTAAAGATTGTAAAATATTTGTAATATGAGTGATCTTATAAAGATGCAAACACATTAACAAAAACAATTATGTTACAACCAAAAAAAAATAAAAAAAAATATGATTCACCTTCTCATGAAGGCATTCATAAGATTCTTACACCTAAAAATAATAATTACGAAAGAACAATTAAAAAGCACCAGGTTCAGGATCAAAGAAGAAATGATAGGGCTAACGAAAAAGCAAATCGCTTTATTCAAGATAGAGAAATCATGAAAACAATAAATGAATCTAGAGCAGGAGCTAAGGCTGTAACACGAATGGACAATGATGGTAAAGGTAAAAAAATAAAAAATGAAGTAGCTCGTGATACTACTATATCTGGAAGGTCTATGAATGAAGGAATGGCAAAAAAAATGTTTAATCATAATTTCCGAAAATTTAACCCTGGAGGTGATGTCCCTAAAGCAAACTTAACTCAAGAAAAAAATAAAGGGGGCCAAATGCAATATGTATATAGTGCTACAGTAGGCACTTCTCCAACAAAAATGTCCTCACCTGCTAATGGCAATGCTTTTACCGGTGCTATGGCTAAGACTGGTGGTGATTATGACAAAGCTAAAGCTTTATTAGGAGATTCACCAGCGACTTATGGTACGGGTTCTCCATTTCAGTTAAGAAAGAGTAAGATATTTAAAAAATAAAACATGGCAATAATATATTCATACCCCTCGGCGGTACCTACCGCGGCAGATGTAGTTATAGGTACACTACTGTCGGATGACAGTGGAGAAAATCCAACTAAAAGCTTTAGTATATCAGATATTATAGGTTTAGTACCTGCTGCGGGTACCGGTGGTACGGTAACATCTGTAGGGTTAGCAAATACCGATGGTTTTTTAACAATTGGTAACTCACCTGTTACAACTGCGGGAAATATAAATATAGATTTGTTCACATCGGGTGGAACGCCAGGCAATACTACATATTATAGAGGCGATGGTCAGTGGGCAGTACCTCCAAATGCCACTCAACTTATATACACACTTTCTTCGATCTCAAATGCGGGTAATATAGACGTTACACTTACTCCAGCAACCGGGGCGGCTAGTATTGTTAAGCTAATACCAGGTTCTGGTATAACTTTAGGTACATCTACTAATCAAATTACTATTGGTTCCTCTGGAGTGGCTACAATTACAGGTAGTACTTTTATAAATGTTGATGTTTCTGCGCCATTAGACCCAATATTAACGCTTTCTGCTACAGGAACACCCAGTGCAACTAACTATTTGCGTGGCGATAACACCTGGGCAACCATTGCAGCCGGTGGAACTATGAATTCTTGGAATATTGCAGCCGGTACAGGTACCGCTGAGCAAGTAGATGAAGCTGAAACTGTAACAATTGCAGGGGGTGCAGGTATAACTACAGCCGTTGCAGCTACAAATACAGTAACAGTAACAAATTCAGGTGTAACATCAATAGTAGCAGGTACAAATGTAACCGTTTCTGCAGCTACAGGCGCTGTAACTGTAAATACACCAAATACAGTCGTAAATGCCCCTAATCCGGTACCAACACCGACTGTTGCACAAGTTAATAATATAGTTGCTCTTACCGCCGGAGAATATGCGGCTATTACAACTAAAGATGCTAATACATTATACATAGTAACATAATATGGCTATATATTTAGGTACTACTTTAATATCTTCTAACCCTACGGGTACTGGAAAGCTATATATAGGCACTCAAGCTTTTTGTAATGCTTATTTAGGCACTACACAAGTGTTTGATAATTGTAGTGTACCTAATTCAAATGTACGACTTACAGTTGTTAACAATGTTGGAACAGGTTCTTTTGTTACAGGAAATCCAACGGGTACTATTAAAAGTGGACAACCGGGAACAGCCTACGCTGCTTTTTCTTCATCTGTAGGATTAGATCAATATTACACTTTTGCCACAGGACCAACTATTTCAGGTCAAGTAGGTGGAACATTCCCTGCTAGTGGAACTGCTGGAACCACTACAACAATAGATGGGTCTTTAAATTACAATCCTCCGCCATCAACAGGAACATATACACTTTTAGAATCAGGAAGTGCGGGACCGGGGGTTACATTTAATACTGCAGATGCCAATCCTCAAACAGGAACTATTGGCTCTTCTACTTATTCTTGGACAATAACAGCAGCTTTAGCTAATGGATATACGGCAACTAGTGGAATTACTATAAACGGACAACCAGCAATTAATTCAGGTACAGCAGGCCCTACTACAGGTGCCTTTACATTAACAGGTGATATAAATCAAGCCTCAGCTAATATTACTGCTACATATGGAGGAAGTAGTGCTGTACAAACATATACTTATAATTACACTCTTCAAAATAACGTAAGCAACTCTACAGCATCAAAATCAGTAGTTAATTTATTGGGTGGTGCAAGTTATGATGGTGCAAATACTATTACTGGCCCGGCAAACAGCACATGGGATATGAAAGGATCTGCAGCTCCAAATAGTGGTTATGAATGGTCAGGAGGTAGTAGGCCAGGAAGTGCTGATCAAACCGTTTCAGGCACAATGCCTTCTAATAATAGTGGGAGTACTACAATAACATTAACTGGTACTACTCAAATTATAACAACACAAATAACTGTATCAACATATAATGGGGCTTGTGCAAATGACGCTTGTATAAATTCTTCTGGATCTAGCATAGTATATTACACTGGAAGTTTACCTACTTCTGTGTTTTCAAATTCAAGTTTAAGTTCACCCTATTCAGATGGAATATATGCTATAAGCGGTGGAAATGCATTAACTGTTTATAGTGGAACAGGAACACAAAATTCTTGTACAAACAGTTTAAATACATTTAGCAATATAGGAAATGCAGGATCTTACCCAGCAGCATGCAGCAATGCCGCAGGATCTTCCGATGTATATTTTGGAAGTAGTTCGTTTCAGGCAAGTACTACTATATATGATGTTAACACGGGTTGTAGTACAGTTGGCTCTGGATTTTTAAGCAATGGGTCTCAATGGATACAAACTAGTGGTACAGGAACAGTTATAAATGTAGGCTCTTGTTAAAAAATAAAAAAAAATAAAAAACATATAAAATGGCAATAATAAATAGTTATCCTTTAGTTGTACCAAAAACAACTGATTTAATCTTAGGTACCTCAGCGGGTAGCAATGGGAGAAATAAAACGGCAAGCTTTACGGTAAGTTCTTTACAAAGCTTATTGGCGGGGGTAACATCTGTTACTTCCGGTAATGTTAATACTATAATAATCGGTGGTACAGCGCAGCAGCCTACAGTGGGTAGTGTCACAGCTGCTATCGTTCAAAATGGATTATCACTTGCTACGGGAGGTGACATATATACATTTGTAACCACTAATCATCCAGGTACAGTAACGGGTACGGGTACATTTAATACATTAACAAAATGGAGTGCTAATGGTACGGGTATAGAAGACTCGGCTATTATAGATGTTTCCGCGGGTGAAACAATAACTATAACAAATAGACAAGTATGGCCAGCTACTACAAATTCTAAAGATTTAGGTGGAACGGCTAATAGATGGAAAAACCTTTGGGCAACACAAAGTTTATATGCAGAAAATGTAATTTTAACTGGTACTAATACATATATAAGTTTAGGTGGTAGCACAGGTACTACGGGACAAGTATTAACCAGTGGAGGTAATGGGCTATCAGCTACATGGGCTGATAATACAAGTGGTACAGGTACTATTAATACAGTACCAATTTTTGTAAGTACTACAACTATAGGCAATTCATTAATTAAACAAGCAAATAATGGAATTATAATAGATGGTGTAGGTACCGATGGAAAGTTAACACTTAATTGTTCTGTGGGAACTCATGGGGTAACTCTTCAAAGTCCACCTCACGCATCTAGTGCTACATATACATTAATATTACCTACAACATCAGGCGTAGCCGGGCAAGTACTATCTTCAGGTGGTGGTAGTCCATCACAATTAGTATGGTCAACACAAGCTGCTTCAGGTGTTTCGTCTGTTGTTACAGGAAATGCAGATACTATAATAGTAGCAGGTACAGCATCAGATCCTACAATTGCCGCTAATACAGCAGCTGTTACGGCAGCATCTGCAAACTTAGCAACAGGTGCACAAATACAAACAGCTATCAATGCAGCGCTGGTAGGGACCTTAGAATTTAAAGGCGGCTTTAATGCAGGCACTGGTGCAATAGACGGAGGAGGTAACTTAACAACTGGAGGTACAAGAGTAGCAGTTGCTATTGGAGATTTTTATGTAGTAACTACAGCAGGTTCTTTTTACGGTTCAGTTCAGTTAGAAATAGGTGATCAAGTAATAGCTCAAACTGCTGCTGCAGCAGGTGCTTCTACAGCTGCAAACTGGATAGAGGTAGAAGGTAATGTAGTTGTAGCTACAGATTCAGTACAAGGAGTTGCTAATTTCCCAACAGCCGGAGGGCTTGCAGTAGCAGCGGGTGCAGTGTCTATAGCAAACACAGCAGTAACCGCAGGCTCTTATACTAATACAGATTTAACAGTAGATGCGCAGGGTAGAATAACAGCTGCAGCTAATGGATCAGCTGGAAGCATAAGCGGAAGTGGTACAACTAATAAAATTCCGCGATGGACAGGAGGAACTGCTTTAGGAGATTCGGTAATAGCTCAAGACGGAGCAAACATAGGTATAGGTACAACTCTTCCTGCTGTAACGCTTGATATTTCTGCAACAGACGCTGTACAGCTTCCAAGAGGTACAACCGCGCAAAGGCCAACAGCTGCTACCGGAATGCTTAGGTATAATACAACAAACGATATTTTTGAAGGCTATATAAATGCTGCTTGGGGAGCTATTGGAGGTAGCAGTTTACCTACTATAACAGTAAACACAGGGGTTGGAACCCCAGCAGGTCAAACACTATATCCTTTATCAGTAACACCATCATCAGTTAATTATGTAAATGTATTTATAAATGGTATATACCAGGCTAAAACCAACTACTCGGTAGGTACTGATAGTCTAACCTTTGTAACAGCACCTCCAAATAATTCAGTAATTGAATTCGTAACAACAACATAATATGAGTACGAAAGTATCTACAGACTTAATAAATTTAAGCGGAAATACCGGTGGTCTTGTTTGGGCCAAAGGTACTACAGCTCAACAGCCAGCCTCTGCGACTGCAGGTGAGATGCGTGTTGATACAACCACTCACACTACTTTAGTATATAATGGTACAGAGTGGAAAACGCTAAAAGAAACTGCTTTTGTAGTTCCACCTATTCCCACACACTTTTTGGTTATAGCCGGAGGTGGATCTGGAGGCGGTGCACCTGTAGGTCAATCGGGTGCAGGAGCCGGTGGAGCAGGAGGTTTTCGGACATCTTATTCTACAACCGGCGGTGGCGGATCAGCAGAATCAACTACAGACATATCATTAAATACAGCTTATACTATAACAGTAGGATCTGGAGCCGCCGCTGTAAGTAGTGATACTGCAGGTCTTAATGGTGTAAATTCAATTTTCTCAGATATTACAGCTACCGGTGGTGGTGGTGGTGGTCGAGGAGGGGCTGGAACCCCATATAATGGACAAATAGGTGGATCTGGTGGTGGTGGATCTGCTGGAACAAGTGCAGGAGGAGTAGGTGGCGTTGCTGGAACCTCACCAGTTGTACAAGGTTATGCTGGTGGTAATGGTGGTTTTGATGCTTATAATGTTTCTGGTTCTGCCGGTGGTGGTGGTGCGGGACAATTAGGTTTTGCTGGACAAAACGGAGTCATTGGGAATTATGGTGGTGATGGCGGTAATGGTGGAAATGGTTTACCCTCATCTATTACTGGATCATCAGTTACCTATGCAGGTGGCGGTGGTGGTGTTGCATATGATTATTTAGGAGCTACTCGAGGATCTGGTGGAAGTGGTGGTGGAGGAGATGGAGCACCTGCAAATAGTTCCGGTTCGACCGGGGTTAGTGGTGCATTTAATACAGGGTCTGGCGGCGGCGCTGGTGGTACTACTAGCGGATCTGGTGGTTCAGGCACGGTAATACTTAGATACCCAACTGCTGATTTACCATACTTTACAACTACAGGTACACTTAATACACCATCTACAACAGATACAGTAGCTGATACAGCATATCCAGTAGCAAATACAGCTTATTATAAATTAGATAGTAATGCTAATGATTCTAGTGGTAATGGATATAACGGTACAGCAACGGATGTAATATACGGAAATGGTAGATTTAATGAAGCTGCTAATTTTAATGGAACTAGTAGTGTTATTAGTTTAGGAACATCAAGTCCTTTAAATACATTTGGCGGTGCGCAAACAATTTCTGTTTGGGTAAAACCATCTTCGGCTGAATTCGAATCTATTATAGGGTATCGTCAAGAACTTTCTCCTTATCAGTGGAATCAAATTGAAAGAATGAGTAATAACACAATTCGTGTTTTATTAGGGAATTATTCAGGCGCCGGTCAATTTACTTTTAATAGTGTTGGTACAATAACTTTAAATCAATGGAATCATATAGCAGTTACTGCTGATTCTACAAGTGCCAAAATTTATATAAATAATGGTACTCCTGAAACTAAAACAGGTACACCTACATCATATTCTAATTCAGAGCCAACATTCATTGGAGGTGATGGTACTTACGATACAGACTATTTTACAGGGCAAATAGACCAAGTAAGAATATTTTCTTCAGCACTATCTGCAGCAAATGTTACAGATCTTTATAACGAACACTTCCCAACAAAATTTACAGATGGCTCTGATACCGCACTTAAGTTTACAGGTGGTACTGGAACAATAACATTTCTTGATACTGCTCCTATACTAGTTGACTATTTAGTAGTAGCCGGGGGCGGAAGTGCAGGAGTTTCACATGTTGGTGGTGGCGGAGGCGGAGCCGGTGGTTATTTAACTAATTTTGGCGGAACTGCAGTAAACTTAGTCGCTTCAACAAATTATAGTGTTACCGTAGGTGCTGGTGGCGCTAGCGTATCACCCGGTAATACTAATACTGATACTCAAGGAATATCTGGTTCAAATAGTTCTATACAATTTCCAACTGCAATAAACGCTATAGGCGGTGGTGGGGGAGGTGCATGGACAAATGCAGTTGGTCAAGCTCTAAACGGTGGATCTGGTGGTGGAGGTGACCAGAATGGAATTGGAAAAGGATCAGGAACTGCGGGACAAGGTAATGATGGTGGCGATGGTGCTGGCAGCCCACAATATGGTGGTGCAGGTGGTGGTGGTGCTTATTTGGCCGGTAATAATGGTACCACTTCTGCTGGTGGTAATGGAGGTAACGGTTTATCTAATTCTATAACAGGTTCTAATATAACTTACGCTGGTGGTGGCGGTGGTGGCACTTATAATGGTGGAACTCCGGGAATTGGTGGATCTGGCGGCGGTGGTAATGCTGCAGCTTTTAATTCAAATGGAATAAATGGAACTGCAAACACTGGTGGTGGTGGTGGTGGAAATGGTGGACGTGGAGGAACTGTCAACAATTTAGCCTCAGGTGCCGGCGGATCAGGTGTAGTAATACTACGCTACCCCAATACAAAAACAATAACAGTAGGTGCGGGATTAACAGCAACAACTGCAACAGTTGGCACAGACAGTGTAACAACATTCACTGCTGGTACAGGAACAATATCATTTAGCTAAACTATGGCATTAACAAAAGTAATAACAGGTGTAACGGATTTAAACCAGAATAATAGCACTAATGGATTAAAATTTCCAACAGGTAATGCGTTTGCAGGTACACCAGAAGAGGGTATGATTAGAAATGATCAAACCCAAGCCTCTGAGGGATCAGCAAGTACAATGCAGTTCTATAATGGTACAGCATGGAAAAACTTTGTTAATATAGATTCTACACCTCCTTTAGTTGTAAACTTTTTAGTAGTAGCTGGAGGTGGTGGTACTTCTAATGATGGTCCAGGTGGTGGTGGTGCTGGTGGATTGCGTACTTCTTGGACCGGAGGCTCAGGAGGGGGTGGTGCATCTGAAACTGCTTTTACTCTTGCAAAAGCAACAAACTATACAGTAACAGTAGGAGCGGGAGGTGCTGCTAATACTGCAGGCAGCTCAAGTGTGTTTAATAGTATAACTTCTGCTGGAGGAGGCCGTGGTTCAGGTGGTGGTACAAGTTACACAGCTGGACCGGGTGGTTCTGGTGGTGGTGGGGCTGGAGGATCATATGGTAATGCTGGTGGTGTTGCTGTAACCTCACCAGTTGTACAAGGTTTTGCTGGGGGTAATTCTGGTGGTCCTCCTGGTATAAATTATGGCGGCGGTGGTGGAGGTGGAGCCGACGGCGCAGGTACATCACCTGCTAATTCTGGTGCTCCTTCTGGTAATGGAGGTGTAGGTAAAGCTGTAGCAATAACAGGCTCTAGTATATATTATGCTGGAGGAGGCGGTGGTTCTGGGAACCAAAGTGGACAATATGGTAACGGAGGTACTGGTGGTGGTGCTGATGGTACATCAGGTGCAAATGCCGGAGGCACTAATCTTGGCGGTGGTGCGGGTGGAACTAATGCAACAGGAGGTTCTGGTGTAGTTATTATACGCTATCCCAATACAAAAACAATAACATTAGGTGCAGGGTTAACAGCAACAACTGCAGCATTTGGAACAGACAGTGTAACAACATTCACTGCTGGTACAGGAACAATATCATTTAGTTAAATTATGGCATACTACGCAAAAATATCAAATGATGAGTTTACGGTAAGTGAAAATACTAGGCTTATGGAGGCTCGCCAGGAAATTAATGTTATTGAAAATGATAACAGAATGAGTGATGAGTATGCTACACTCAAAACTGCCTACGAAGATTCATTTACCTCAGCCACATTACAAACCCTTGAAGGAGAATTAGCTGCGTTACAATCACAGTATACTCATGAATTGACTGAGGAGGAGAGAACAGCTTGGAATAACTCAATAACAGCCAAGCAAGAAGAGATAGCTGCTGAGAGAGCAGCCCTTGTCCCAGGGCAAGAAACAGCGCTTGCTAACCTTAACGCTAAAGAAGTTGAAGGGACTGAAGACTTGGTGGCTGAGATTGAAACACTAAACACTGCAATAGCCAATTCGCTATGCAGAGTGACGGCGGTGTACACGGGAGTAGATGAGTTTACTTCTTCAAATGGCGAAGTTATATCAGAAGACAACTCTGTATACTGGGAAGGTTTCTACCGAGGCTGCAAGAGAACGTCATACAACACACAAGGCGGAGTGCACAAATTAGGAGGCACTCCGTTTAGAAAAAATTATGCAGGGGTAGGATTTATCTACGACCCTGTAAGAGATGCTTTTTATAGCGCTCAACCTTATGCAAGCTGGACTCTTGATGAGGACACTTGCTACTGGCAACCACCAACACCTAGACCTGAGGGCATGGATTGGTGTTGGAAAGAAGACACGACAGAGTGGGTGGACTATGTATATATAAACCCAGATAGCAACCAACCTTACCCTAGCTGGACATGGGACACAACAAATGGAATATGGAATCCACCAGAGAAATTACCAGAAGATGGGGGGCTATATTTTTGGGACGAAGAAACATTAACTTGGGTAGAAAGATAAGATATGGCAACAACTAAGGTAATAAAAGACTTAACCGAATTAAATCCAGGCAATCCTGACTATGTTTTAAATGCAACTAATGCCGTTACAGTATCAGCTGCTTCAGGAGGAAATAAATATTATTTTGATGGGGTATACGATGGCAAGTTTGGTCTTAGAATAGGTACTACAGTTTTAACAGGTGTACCTGCTGCTCACCCCTTTGCAGTTTTAAATGATGGACTTACTGGTATTACATATACTGGGACTGTTAATCAAGGTACTAAAAACGTTCCTGATCCAGGTGGACCTTTATATACTTTTTACTCAGGAGATGTAACAATTACAGTTACTGCTGATTTTGGTGTTGCTAGTTATTATTGTAAAATTCACGGATACATGGGAGGTGAAAATAATTTTGTTTCTGTTTATTCAGAGGCAGGACTTAGAATGCCTACGGGTGGAGCTTTCTCAGGAACACCAGCTGTGGGTATGATGCGTAATGATACGACTCAAGCTTCAGAAGGTTCAGCATCTACGATGCAACACTATAACGGAATAGATTGGAAAAACTTTGTTAATACAGTACAGTGTACTACAGCTACTTGTGATTATCCTACTACTGCCACGCTTCTATATCAAATGCAGAGTGATGGGGGAAACGCCAACAATGTTCCTGATACTTGCTCTAATTATAACGGGACATCTGTAGATGTGTCGTATGCGACAGGAAAGTATGGAAACGCTGGCGTATTTAATGGTAGCTCATCTTTAATAAATATAGCTAAAGCTGCGGTTAACGCAGCGTCAGCATATACTATTTCAATGTGGTTTAATGCAGATACTGCTTCTTCTTACGAGGGGTTTTATACAGGCATCTCTTCATCACCTGTAGTCGGTGAACTTACAATTTTAAAAACTAATGCTACTACAATTCAAGTTTTTAGCGTAGCTACTAATGGTTCAAACAATTTAAATGTTAACACTATAACCGTACCGACCCTTTCTAGTGGCACTTGGTACAATATAGTTGTTATAGCTGATAGAAGCCTAACTTACAAATCTAGAGTTTTTATTAATGGAGTTGAGGGGACAAACTATACATCAGGTATCTCAAGTACAAATTTACTTACTGATATAAAAGTTGGCTTTGCAGATAATTATTATTTTGATGGTTCTATAGACCAAATAAGATTTTTTCCCTCAGCTTTAAATCAAACACAAATTACTGAATTAGTAAACGAAATACCGTGTTAAAAAATTAAACTATGGCAATAACAAAAATAGGAACACCGGAATTATTTGACTTTAGCGCAACAAACACAGCGCTTCAATTGCCTACTGGTGATACGGCGTCAAGACCTACAAGCCCTAGTACAGGAGAGTGGCGTTTTAATTCACAACTTAAATACGTTGAGTATTATGATGGTACTGCATGGTTTCAGATAGACACTGAGAGTGCGGCTGCGTTTACACCAGCGGAGAATTTCAACACTAACACATACTTCGGTAATAGTGCTACTCAAGCAATAGACGCTAAGTTTAATGAAGCTGCTAATTTTAATGGGAGTACTAGTTTAGTTAATCTTCCAACAGGAGTAGATAGAAATAATAATTTTACTTTATCTGTTTGGGTAAATTTTAACACCTTGTCAGATTACGACTCTTTAATTACTTTACAGATTAATTATAGAGTTTATGTTAATGCAATGGCTGATGGTCGTGTATTTTTTTATGATGGAGATACTTTAAGTTCATCGGCAGGAGTTGTTACTACGGGAAATTGGTATAATATAGTAGTTACTAAAAGTTCTACACTTGTTGGTGGAAAAGCAATAATAATTTATGTCAATGGAAGTGAAGTAGCGAGTGATAATAAAACTGACAATGCTCCTATTTCAAGTGGAGGGCTTAATTTATTAGGAGCGTATAATGCAGGTTCAAACGCCTTTTATCTTGATGGTAAAATGGACCAAGTAAGAATATTTTCTCAAGCATTAACAGCGGGAGAAGCGGAGGATTTATATACAGATGAAACAACAACAACAGCTGCTACATTAGACTTCCCATCGGGAGCAGGGTGTATCGCTGCTTATCAGTTAGATGGTAATGGTAATGACCTTTCTACAAATTATAACGGCACAACAACAGACATAGGATATACAGGCTTACAATTCCAGCCTGATTTAGTTTGGATAAAAAATAGAGATGATGCTCAAGATAGTGCTTTGTTTGACTCTGTAAGAGGTGTTAATTTATGGCTAAGGTCAAGCACACCAGCCGCTCAAACAGATTTTGGCGGTAATTTTGGCTTACTTTCTTTTGACAATGATGGTTTTACAGTAGGTAACGGTTCTGCTATAAACAATACGGGAGATAAAAGCGTAGCTTGGAACTGGAAAGCAGGAGGAACAGCTGTATCAAATACTGATGGCACTATAACAAGTCAAGTATCTGCTAATACAGCAGCAGGATTTA
>Ga0308011_10001056_pt1 | contig 12988 bp, 12 predicted proteins | sample Neamet177_FD_203144 | JGI IMG/M metagenome (GOLD analysis project Ga0308011, IMG submission 203144) | Marine microbial communities from water near the shore, Antarctic Ocean - #177 | ecosystem: Environmental > Aquatic > Marine > Unclassified | place: Southern Ocean | collected 2014-07-25 | reverse complement strand
CTTGCCCTTTACTTTAGGAATAAAGGTAATTCGGATTAACTCCTTAGCCGAAACATCCATTTCTAGACCTTTACAATCAACCAAAACGTGTGAGTCGTTTATATAATCTACAACAACACCATTTAGAGGTTCGTTTAAAAACGAAACCTTATCTCCTTTCTGAAATACCATTAGCGCATAACTCCTTTATTAGACAAAGCATTCTGAAATTGTTTGGCATTGCGTTTGTGAACCGACCAAGAATTGGTGAAATTGTGGTAGCCTGAAAAATCGGCCTTAGCACACATATAAATATGCGAATGTTTCTTTGCATTTAAAACCGATAATAAAGCAGACATTTCAGGAATACAAATCGGATTAGGAGGCAAACCTTTGGTATAGTAAGTATTGTATTTGGAAGGGGTTTTTAAATCCTTCTTCAGCACCCTTTTTATAACTCTATCAAATCCATCTCGCTCGTGTAAAGCATAAATCACTGTAGGGTCCGATTGCAACTTCATTCCCTTTTTTAATCTATTTAAATACAATCCGGCTACAACAGGCTGCTCATCAGACTGGGCTGTTTCTTTCTGTACTATAGAGGCTAAAACAGAAACTTCGTGTGCATTTAAACCTTTGTTTTTTGCTTGTAGCAATCTTTCGGGAGTCCAAAACTTACTGTATTCTTTTTGCATACGTTCCAAGAACTCTACGGGTGTAATGGTCCAATAAACTTCATAAGTATTAGGTATAAATAATTTCCGAGCAGATGCTTCATCTAAATTATAGGTAGAGAAAAATAATTCGCTGTTAAAAGCAGCTACTAAATCTATAGAATCAGCTTCTATTTGAACAGCTAATTTACCGGCCAAATCTTCTAGAGTAGAGGCATTATTGAAAATTATATCCAAAGGTTTCTGCGCCCCTAAACGCAACATATTTACCATAGAATTTAAATCCATTTCTGCACGAACTAAATACCTACCCGTATGAATTTTACTGAATCTTTTTTGAGTACAGAAAAAATCAAAAAAATCAGTATTTTTCATTAAGCCATGAACTTGCAATGAATCTTTTAAAACTTCAAAGCTCGTTTCTCTAGGAATTAAGATAAGCTCATCAGAATCCGACAAGGGAGCATAAACTTGCTGATAACCAAAATAGGAAACCAAACTTGTGATTATAACAATAATGAACAGACTTATACTTAGTGTTTTCTTCATTTCAGTTGATTCAATAATTGGTTTGCTCGTTTATGATTTGGATTAATTCTTAGAACCTCTTCTAGTGCAGAAATCGTTTTATTAAGATCCTCAATATGCAAATAATAAGAGGCCAAATTTAACCACAATTGAGGGATGTCAGGATTTAAACTCAAACCTTTTTTGTAAACGACTAAGGCTTTATCGAAATCACCATTCATACTTAACAAATAGCCATAATTGGCATAAAGTTTTTCGAAATTAGGATTCTCAGATTCTATAAATTTAAATACTTTTTCAGCTTCTTTTAAACGCTTGACTTTTAACAAAGCCATGCCGTATTTATTTTGAATTTCTAAATGAAAAGGGGCCAAGATTACAGCTTGTTCAAAGCAACGAGTAGCCATTATATAGGTGCCTAATTTATAATAAGCCTCCCCTATTCTATACCAAGCCCATGCGTCATCATTCGAATAAGACTGTATTGATAGTTGTGTCTTTCTAGTTTCGAATGACTGCTTTTCAAACCAATTTATCAATACTTCGTAATCAGATTTAAAAAAGAAATATTTAATCCATTCATTAACACAAATATCCTGGTCGAGTTTAGCTAAATACACAAAAGCAGAATCTAAATAATACGATTCTTGCTCAAACATCTCATATTGTTGCAAATATGCTTTTAGAACATTTAAGTTCGATGGATTGGGATTGTTTACACAATAAAGCCCGATAAATTCTTTAATATTTTCTCTATCAGAAGAGCTTATTTTTTGATGAATGGCAATTTTATGATCCGTTACACTAACATGTGGAATATCGCTTGAGCCCGATTTTGGCATATGGCAAGAGACACAATCATCTCCATTTTCTAATTGGTGGTTTTTAGTATCGGCATGACAAGAAACACAGGTAGTATTAAAAACTGATTTTGGTGTTTCGGTAACACTCAAATGTGGGTTATGACAAGTAATACAAGTAAGCTCTTCATTAGAATTTAAAAAGCATTGACTCATTTTGAGTCGATCTACATGAGAGGCCATAATGAAACTATCGTCTCCTTTATAGCTTGGTAAAAACACATTCATTACCTCTTGCAACTCCATTCCTGGTTTAAAATCAAAAAAAGACTTCCCTTCTTCCAAAACTGTGTTTCCTTGTAAATGACAACGAGAACAAAGATCAAATTGTAATTCCGAGCTCAAATTACCCGGATTAACAATGGTATAATCTATCGCCTTTGAGGTATCAACAAAAACACCTTTCATCTTCTCTGAAACATGAATTTCTCCTGGACCATGACAACGTTCACATGAAATTCCTAGTGGAACATCTTCAAATTTATTTTCTGAACCCAGCACAAATTCTGGAATAGAATTATGGCAAGACATACATTCTAGTCCAATTTTACGACTAAAACGAGTATTAAAACCATTCTCAAAACCAGGTGGTAAATCCAACTTCCCATCTTGAGTATAATACGTAAAAGGCAGCTGATGTAAATAACCATTAGATTCCGAAATATGAGAATTGGTATGTTGTCCAGAACCAATAATATACTTAGCCGTTTCTATTCTTTTATGAACTGTATCGCCATTAGAAATTCTATATTCTAGTAAATTTAGACTGTCTGAATGCCAAGAAGGTTGGTAATACAAATTGCTGTGAGCGTCGTATAAAATAGAATCCTTGTGAAAAATAGCGGAGCTTTTGGTAGGATTAGCTAACCCAAAAGATTGCCCCATTCCTGTATGCGAAAAAGATTTATGCTTATCGTAATGACAATTCTTACAGGTTTCTTGGCCAACATACTCTACGGTGTCAGACAAATTTAAATACACCTCTTCAGGTGCATTTGGAATACATGAATTTAGTATACTCAAAAAATACAGCAACGTAGTAAATAGGCTCAAATATGTAAATTTGAACTTCATTTATTTGTTTATAAATTGAAATTCTACCACATCTTGAAAAGCTCCATTTCTAAACGACCAATCCTTTCGAATACCAATCTCATTGAAACCCGCAGAACGAAAAAGCTGTAAACTTTTCACGTTAGAAACACCTACTGAACAATGTAGTTGTCTCATACCAATACGATTAAAAGCATAGTCTTTCATTAGTGAGATAGCTTCTGCAGCGTAACCTTTTAACCGGTATTGTTTCTCTATAATGATTCCTATAGCAGCGCGTCTATCAATGGCATCGTAGTCGAATAAATCCACACAACCTACCGCATTACCTTCAGTATCTTCTAGCACAAATCTGTACTGCCCTGCTTGTTGAATATCTAAATGTGCCTGTGCAATATATTGCTCCAATATATATTTAGAGAATGGGACTTTAGATAAACTAACCTCGTTGATTTCCAAATCGTTTTCCCATTCAAAAAGCATGGTAGCGTCTTCTGGTTCTAAGGCTCGGTATTTCAGTTTGCAATCAGACATATATATTTCCTTTAAAAACGAATTCTGCACCACCTACTAATTTAACATTAGTAAATACATTGTCCGTTTTGCTAAAACTCACTTGTAAATCACCACCAAGAGCGATTAAATTTATTGAACTCTTATTAATCAAACCAGAGTGAAAAGCTGCAATAGCAGTTGCAGTAGCTCCGGTACCACAAGCTAAGGTTTCAGCCTCAACGCCTCTTTCGTAGGTTCTTATTACTATTTCTTCGTTTTTTATCTGAGCAAAATTCACATTTACTCCTTCCTTACTAAAGCTATTAGAATATCGAATTTTAGCTCCTTCTTCTTTAATAGATAGTACATTTACATCATCTACAAAACAGACAAGATGAGGTGAGCCTGTATCTAATAAATAATTTTTATTGTGCAGAGAAATCTCAGTAACATCAGACATTTCCAGGGATATATTCTGATTCTCCAAAACCTCGGCTTTATGCAATCCGTCGTAAGCTTCGAAAATACAGGACTTCGAAAACAGGTTTAATCGCTTTGCAAAAGCGACCACACATCTACCGCCATTTCCACACATGGAACCCAGAGCACCGTCGGCATTGTAGTAGCACATTTTAAAATTTGAGTTCTCAGAATCCTCCAACAGAATTAATCCATCGGCGCCAACCCCAAATCTACGATCGCAGATGAGCGCAATTTGAGTACTACTTAAAGAGATAGAATTCGTGCGATTATCAATCATCACGAAATCGTTTCCAGCTCCTTGGTATTTGTGAAATATGAGTTCCATTAGTTTCTATTAATTCAACGAAAATAATACTAATTGATGAGTATTTAGTACTTGACTTTTACAAAAAAGTACAATCCATAAAATCAGCATCATACAATAGGTACAGATCTGGTAAATTGAGCACCAAATGAGATGAAAGTATCTGTTCCAGAAACACCTTCAATTTGATGAATTTTCTCATATAAAACTTCTCGCATATGTTCATTATCTGCTGCAAATACCTTCACAAAAACAGCATATTTACCAGACACATAATCGCATTCTACTACCTCTGGGATTAGCTGTAACTCTTCTACAACCTGCTTTGCGTAATGGGCTTCTTTAAGTACGATTCCAGTAAATGAACAAGCATTGTAACCCAATAGCTTTTCATCAATTGTGAGTGTAGCATTTTTTATTAATCCACTTTGCTTCATCTTAACTATTCGCTGATGAACCAAGGAGTTGGAAACTTTCAAAACTTTCGCAATTTCTACATACGATTGTCGTGCATCTGACTTTAAAAGCCTTAAAATTTCTTTATCTACAAAATCAAGTTGATTAATTAACTCCATGCAAGCATTGTTTTAAGTTATATTTAACAAATACAAAGCAAATATAATCATACAAACACAAAATAAGGGCTTTACAAATACTTTACTTTAAATTAACACACCATAAGAATCAATCTAACTATTTTTGCATCAGATAAATAAAAAACATCTTAGATGAACAAAGAAGAGATTTTAGCACGTTTATGGGAAGGGTATATTGAGATTACACCTTCGGCAAAAAAAGTGTACGATTTATTCAACGACAGAGTTGAGGGAGAAGTTGAGAACGATCATATCGCCATCAGAACATTCAACGACCCTAGAGTAAATATTGATGTTTTAGCAAAACCATTTTTAGCTGCAGGGTACGAACCTTGTGGAGAGTATGAGTTTAAAGCAAAAAAATTATTTGCACGTCACTTTCAGCATGCTACAGATGCAAAAGCACCTAAGATTTTTATTAGCGAATTAAAACTAGAGGAGATTTCTTTAGAGTCACAACGCATAATAAAAACGATCTTAGATTCTGTTGAAAAGGGTGTTTTCGCAGACAAAGACCTATTATTTAAAGGGAGCGTTTGGGGACAGCCTTCATACACTATATACGAAACCTTAAGAGCCGAATCGGAATATGCAGCTTGGATGTATATTTGTGGATTCTGTGCCAATCACTTCACCGTGTTTATAAACCAATTTGAGCAGTTTAAAGGGCTCGAAGAAGTAAACGAATTCATTAAAGAACAAGGTTTCAAAATGAATACTTCTGGTGGTGAAATCAAAGGGACTCCTGAGCAATTACTTGAGCAATCTAGTATCTTAGCCGATACAAGAGAAATTGATTTTATAGAAGGTAAAAATACGGTTACTACTTGTTACTATGAATTTGCCAGACGTTATACTTCTGAAAATGGTGAGATCTACAGTGGTTTTATCGCAGCTTCAGCAGATAAGATTTTCGAAAGCACCGATTTAGTTCAGCAATAAAGTCGATCACTATTATTGACTAAAAAAACAAGAACCCTCTTTGATTTTAGGAAAACTAAAACCAAAGAGGGTTTTTTGAAATTGTTCGTTAAGCCAATTTATAAGGACTTAATCTAAATCCTAAAACGGCAACAAATAGTTAACGTTCGAAAGCATAAATATTTTAACTTTCACTTTTTAATTTTAATATTCTTTGTTTTGACAAACAGCAAGCTCATTACATTAGCAGCACAACTAGAAGGTAAGTTTTATTACGACGAAATAATGCGTAAACTCTACGCTACTGATGCTTCTGCGTATAGAGAAATGCCTCTTGCAGTTGCTATACCAAAAACAAAACAAGACTTACATAGCCTCATTAAATTTGCGAATACAGAAGCGGTTTCTATAATCCCACGTGCAGCTGGAACCTCTCTGGCTGGACAAGTAGTAGGTAGAGGAATAATAGTAGATATCTCTGAAGAATTTAGACAGATTATTGAAGTCAATGTAGAAGAGGGTTATGCAATTGTACAACCAGGTGTTATTAGAGATGAGCTTAATCTATACTTAAAACAATACGGACTTTTTTACGGACCAGAAACCTCTACTTCTAACAGATGTATGATTGGTGGGATGGTAGGAAACAACTCCTGCGGTTCTCGGTCTGTTATTTATGGATCTGCAAGGGAACACCTACTATCCATAAAAGTTATTCTTGCCGATGGAAACGAGACTGAATTTAAAGCCCTAAGCAACGAAGAGTTTGAGGCTAAAGCTAAAGGTATAGGCACAGTATCTGAGCTAGAAACCAATATTTACAAACAGGCGAAAAATCTATTTTCGAGTAAAGAAAATAGAAATGAAATAGAAGAGCAATTCCCAAAGAAAAGCATTCCACGTAGGAATACCGGATATGCATTAGACCTACTAGCACAAGCGAGTCCATTTACAGATTCCGAAGAACAGTTTAACTTTTGCAAACTACTTGCTGGCTCCGAAGGTACTTTGGCTTTTACAACAGAGCTAAAGCTGAATCTCGTTCCAACACCATCGGAATTTCAATCAGTAATTTGCATACATTTCAAATCTATAAATGAGGCACTCTTAGGTAACTTAGAAGCATTAAAACACAACCCTACTGCTTGTGAGCTGATGGATCATTATATTTTAGATTGCACCAAGGCAAATAAGGAGCAAGAACAAAATCGGTTTTTCGTACAAGGTGACCCAAAAGCTATTTTAGTGGTCGAATTTGTAGAAGAATCACAAGAGAAATTAGACTCTATTATAAAAGAATGTTTAGCCAATTTTAAAGAAACAAAACTCGGTTACCACTTCCCTGTAGTAACTGGTTCAGACATAAAAAAGGTTTGGACACTTAGAAAAGCGGGACTAGGGCTATTATCAAACATCCCTGGAGACGCTAAGGCAGTTGCCGTAATTGAAGACACGGCAGTAGATGTAAACGACTTGCCAGCTTTTATTGAAGACTTTAATGAAATACTAAAAAAGAGAAACCTCTTTTGTGTACACTATGCGCATGCAGCTACAGGAGAACTTCACCTCCGTCCTATGATCGACTTAAAAACAGAAGAAGGAAATCTGCTCTTTAAAACCATTGCTACAGACATAGCACATTTAGTAAAAGAATATAAAGGCTCTTTGAGTGGAGAACATGGCGATGGAAGATTAAGAGGAGAGTACATTCCTTTTATGATCGGCGAGAAAAACTACCAACATTGTAAAGACCTCAAAAACACTTGGGACCCAAAAGGGATTTTTAATCCTGGTAAAATTGTAAATACACCAGCAATGAATACCTTTTTGAGGTATATGCCGGGTTACAAAACGCCCGAATTCGATACCAAATTCAGCTTTACTGAAGACGAAGGAATGTTGCGTGCAGCAGAAAAATGCAACGGTTCGGGAGATTGTAGAAAAACAGAACTTTCTGGTGGAACTATGTGCCCTAGTTATATGGCCACACGAGAAGAGAAACATACCACACGAGCTAGAGCCAACATTCTACGTGAAGTACTAAGCGATCCCACACAGAAAAACCCATTTCAAAACGAAGAGATTAAAGAGGTACTGGATTTATGTATCTCTTGTAAAGGGTGCAAAACAGAATGTCCATCTAATGTAGATATGGCAAAGCTAAAGGCCGAATATACCTACCAGAATTACAAAGAAAATGGCGCACCACTTAGAGCTAAGCTTTTTGCAAATGTTACCCGAACAAATCAGTTAGCTTCTATGGCTCCTCGTTTGTTTAACTTCTTTATGAAAAACCCAATTTCATCTGCAATAGCAAAGAAATTAATGGGCGTGGCACAAGAAAGAAATATGCCATTACTACAAGAAACAACTTTAGCTAAATGGTATAAAAACAACACACAAAAAGGCGATTTATCAAAAGGTGAAATTTATTTATTTAACGATGAGTTTACCAACTACAACGACACTCATATAGGAATTACGACAATAAAACTACTTAATGCATTAGGTTATAAAGTGGTTATTCCGAAGCATGAAGAAAGTGGAAGAACTTTTATTTCTAAAGGATTCCTAAACGAAGCTAAAGCATTAGCTACTAAAAACGTAAAACTACTGGCGACACTAGTTTCAAAGGAACAACCACTTATTGGACTTGAGCCTTCAGCAATTTTAACCCTTAGAGATGAGTATTTAGATTTAGTAGAAGACCAGAAAGGAGCTATATATTTAGCTAAACACACATTTACCATAGAGGAGTTTTTAGCAAGAGAAATAGAAGCAGGAAAAATAAAAGCTTCAAGCTTTACAGAAAAGCAAGAAAACATTAGGCTACATGGCCATTGTCATCAAAAGGCGATTTCTTCATTAGTACCTTCTAAAATAGCATTAGGGCTTCCAAAAAACTATAAAATTCTGCTTATCCCTTCAGGATGTTGTGGGATGGCAGGTTCTTTTGGATACGAAAAAGAACACTACGAAGACTCGATGAAAATTGGGGAACTCGTACTATTCCCTACGGTGAGAAAAGAAGCAAATAGCACTATTATTTGTGCTCCTGGAACAAGCTGTAGACATCAGATTAAAGACGGTACACAAAGAGAAGCTTTACATCCGGTAGAGATACTTTACAATGCACTTGCTTAAATTAAAAACTGTAAATTGCCTACATGTTAAAACGAATTTACAATGAAAATCCAAACGAAAAAGAAATTGAAGCAGTCGTAAGCTGCTTAAAAAATGGGGGTGTTATAATTTACCCAACCGACACAGTATATGCTTTGGGTTGCGATATCAACAATAAAAAAGCACTCGAAAGAGTCGCTCGTATTAAGGGTGTAAAGCTTAAGGACGCTCACTTTTCAATTGTATGTTACGACTTAAGTCATCTATCCGTTTACGCAAAGCAAGTAAGCACACAAACTTATAAACTCTTAAAAAGAGTATTGCCTGGCCCTTACACCGTAATATTAAATGCAACTGGACAAATTCCTAAAATTTTCAACAATAAAAAGAAAACTGTAGGTATTAGAATCCCAGATAATAACATTGCTAGAGATATTGTTAAGGCACTGGGAAGTCCAATAGTTTCTACTTCTATAAAAGATGAAGATGATATTATAGAATACTCAACCGACCCTGAATTGATTTTTGAAAAATACTCATCCCTAGTAGATATAGTAATTAATGGTGGTTATGGAGAAAATGTTGCTTCAACAGTAGTTGATTGTACCGACGAGGGAGAATACATTATTATTAGAGAAGGAAAAGGGGATTTAGACTTAATCTATTAATAGATTAAACAAGTAAACTCAAAGACTTATGAATCTCTAAGATTTGGTTGATTACTGACTCATCTTCATCGTTTACTATTTCAAAATCAGATAATACACGTTTTTTTTCATCAGACCATTGCTTATCCATCCTCAAAAGAACCTCTTCTCTCGTTGAAGAATCCCTGTTTAAAATACGAGTGAGTTTTATTTCTTTTGCAGCGCTTACCAAAATCACTTTACCCAAGCCTACATGAGCATTACTTTCGAAAAGTATAGCAGCTTCCTTGAGGATATAAAGTCCCTTTTGGTTTGAGCACCACAGCACAAAATCCTTTTTTAAAGCAGGATGAACTATGGCATTTAACTTGGCTAACTCTACCGAATTAGAAAAAACTTTACGAGCAATATAAGCTCTATTAAGTTGATTATTAGAATAGGATTCTGTACCAAAAGTATTGGTGATTTCCAACCGTAACGCTACATCGTTTACCATAATAGATTTAGCCCTATCATCTGAAGAATAGACAGCTATGCCCATTTGCTTAAAAACTTCTGCTATGGTAGTTTTACCGCTACCTATGCCTCCTGTGAGACCAACTTTCAGCATCAGTAATCTACAAATTCAATGGTGGTTGGACTGTACTTAACTCGTTTCACAATCGAAGGGTATTTATCCTTGTCTATAAAAACATTTAATACCGAACTATTCGTTTTAAGAACCTCTCTATAATCACAATAAATATAAAAATCAGTATCAGACACCTTATCTACATCTTGCATAGCTACCCAAAAAGAAAGTTCAACCTCATCGGGCTTTAAAGAGAGAGCGGAGCCTTTAGGGAAGTTTTTTAATCGTATTGGAATAAGTTTATTAATTTGGGTGAAACGCTCGACATCGACATGAACAGCCACGTTAGTTACCTTTGAAGACAATAACTCGTCGGGAAACACCAACTTCAAACTCTGTTCAATATCTTCAATTACATCGCTTGCAATTAGTGGCTCTGTGTACAAAACAGTAAGTGTGTCTATTAGATGAGAAGGGCCGTATACATCAACCTGTAATGGATCAATCTTAAGAGAACTGTATTGAATGTAATTCTCTCTAAAATCAAGCTCTAAAGGCACAACAACATCCAGTGTTTTCTTGGTTTTATTGCTATAACTTAAAAACAAAGTGTCAGGCTCAATTTCAAGAATAGAAAAACCGCTCAATTCAATGGCCATTTCGGGAATCTTAGATTCTGTTATCCAGTAATAAGACTCCTTAGTAGCTAGGTAGGATAATTTAGAGACATCAACTTTTATAGTACGTTTGATAAAAGTTTCTTTCAAAAAATTAAAACCGAAACCCTTGACTTTCAATTTCAAACTTGCCTGAGGTATTTCTTTTAAATATTTCTCAATAGGTTGGTTTACGATCTCAATAGGATAATCAATATAATAGGTATAGGCTTTGGAGAATTTTATAAGTACCCAAAATAAAGTGGAGAGTAAAAAACAAATCACCACTACACTACGCTCGCTCCCTGAGGTAAAAAACCTTAGTATATTTTTGAAAATGAGATTCAGCTTCTTCATAAAGATGTAAAGATACTTTAATTGTGCTTGCAGCTATATCTAGTTCTTGTTTATTAGTCATGAACAATCATTTATAAGCTACTAAACATCTGAATTATTTTCTATTTTAGCTGAAATATTTCCTCATGACTACACTACTAGATCAATTCGATTATATACTACCTGCAATACTCGTAATGATGCTTGCTGTTTATATGTTAAATAAAGTATTAAACCACGACCATACACGTAGAGTTTTCGAATATAAAAAATCGGCAGCTAAGCAGATGATTCCTTTGAGAGCGCAAGCCTACGAACGTCTAACATTATTTTTAGAACGCATTCAACCTACAAATCTTCTAGTTAGAGTACAAGCTCCAGGTATGAAGTCGATGAGTTTACATGGCGCGCTCATTCAAACGATACGCAGCGAGTACGATCATAATATGTCGCAGCAAGTATATGTATCTGATGAGGCTTGGGACTTAATAAACCAAGCAAAGGACCAACTTCTAACTGTAATAAATGAACAAGTACGATCTGTTGCTCCAAGCTCAGATGCAACAGAATTTGGAAAACTAATTATTGAAGCTTCTGTAGAAGAACAAAAATGGCTTATTGATGATGCATTAACTCTTTTAAAGAAAGAATTTAGGGATAATTATTAAACATCCATTTATTCCAAAAAAAAAGCCATCATTTTCATGATGGCTTTTTTTTGTTGCACTTTACTATATATCTTCAAACTCTATACTTGTATATTCTGAATCTTTGGCAATATCGGATTCCGGTGTACTTAACTTCTCAGGAAGTTCGGAGCTATCCTTAGCTTCATAATCAGAAATAACTTCTACTCCTTTTTCTTCGATAATAAATTTTGTCACCTCATCGAGCATCTCTTTAAACTCTACAAAATCTTCTTTATACAAAAAGATTTTATGTTTCTTAAAATAAGAAGAGCCATCCTCATTGGTATGTTTTTTACTTTCTGTAATTGTTAAATAGTAATCTTCAGCCTTAGTAGACCTCACATCAAAAAAGTAGGTTCTCCTTCCTGCTCTCAATTTTTTTGAGAATATTTCTTGCGAATTAATATCGTGTAAATCCATTTTGTAATTTATTCGTATTTAAATTTACCTCAAATTTTGTGAAAATAATTCTTAAATGAAAGGAAAAGGAGAGAAAAGCTTATTAAGACAACCTTTCAGACAGTTGTTTATTATAGATTTCAGCATATTCTCCATTCAAACTGAGTAGTTCACTAGGACTACCCAGCTCCACAATAGTTCCTTTGTCTAACACAATTATTTTATCGGCATGTTTTAAAGAAGAGGCTCTATGAGAAATAATTATAGTTGTTTTAGAAACACTCTTATCTTTTATATTCTGAAGAATTAGCTCCTCAGTTTCTGTGTCTACTGCAGACAAACAATCATCGAACAACATGAGCTCCCGATCTCTAATTAATGCTCTAGCTATAGAAACACGTTGTTTCTGTCCACCAGAAAGGGTAATACCTCTTTCACCCACAAGTGTAGTAAACTGATCTTTAAACTGCATGATATTATCATATATACCAGCCGACTTCGATGCAGATATCACCTCTTCTTCGGTTGCATTTTGTTTCCCAAATGCAATATTATTATAAATAGTGTCCGAGAACAAGAATGACTCTTGAGGAACATAACCGATAGCAGAGCGAAGGGAATTTAAATTCACTTTGCTAATTTCATCAGACCCAATGGTAATTTTACCATCAGTG
>Ga0308011_10001053_pt1 | contig 13004 bp, 4 predicted proteins | sample Neamet177_FD_203144 | JGI IMG/M metagenome (GOLD analysis project Ga0308011, IMG submission 203144) | Marine microbial communities from water near the shore, Antarctic Ocean - #177 | ecosystem: Environmental > Aquatic > Marine > Unclassified | place: Southern Ocean | collected 2014-07-25 | reverse complement strand
GCATATGCTACCAGCACCGCGTGGCGCCGTGCGGTTTTACGCATCGGGAATTTAGCGTGGTGGCTGGTCGAGCTGGTGTCCCGCAAACGGCAGTCGCCGTTTACGCAACGGCGGTGCTCACAAAGCAAGGGAGCAGCACGGCGACACCGCACCGCGCGGCCGCCACTGCCTGAAACGCGGGCCCCCAAAATGCTGCACCCCCCTGGTCAACTGCCGCTCCACGACCATCCAGCTCCCACTTCATCTCAAGCTCGGGTATGTCGACACCAAGCTCGGCGTCGCCTCAACCTCTCAAGAACACCCACCCGCTGCCACCCTGTTCTTCACCTCGACCCTGCGCGTCGCGCCGGGGCCAGCCGCGCCGCTCCCGCTGGCACAGCTGTATATATACTTGTAGTCTTAACGTGCACTGGCGCCCGGACCCGAGCAAAAGCGCTTGCGGTCCGCGGTCAGTGTTTCTTATAACACTCCCTACTCCACAAGGTCGGGCATTGGTGGGGGCGCACCCTGTTTCTGGCACGGTGGGCAGGGGACACGGGGCATGCTCAGCCAGTTGAGCAAGCCCCATTTCGGCTTGCCGAAACGGAGGGGGACCACGCCACAGGCCTTCACCGCGGTCCGCGCCGCAGGCACCTCTGGCGTCAGCCCCCCCCCTGGGTGGAGGAAGTCACCGCGACTTCCGCTCACCACACGCAAACCACGGCATGGCAACCGCAGCGGGGTGCTGGCATATGCTACCAGCACCGCGTGGCGCCGTGCGGTTTTACGCATCGGGAATTTAGCGTGGCGGCTGGTCGAGCTGGTGTCCCGCAAACGGCAGTCGCCGTTTACGCAACGGCGGTACTCACAAAGCAAGGGAGCAGCACGGCGACACCGCACCGCGCGGCCGCCACTGCCTGAAACGAGGGCCCCCAAAATGCTGCACCCCCCTGGTCAACTGCCGCTCCACGACCATCCAGCTCCCACTTCATCTCAAGCTCGGGTATGTCGACACCAAGCTCGGCGTCGCCTCAACCTCTCAAGAACATGGAGTCCGGACCCACTGCGGGCTCGCTCGCTGCTTCGTTCGTCGGCGCGTGCTCCCCACCTCCGTCCGTCTTCCGCCTCAGCTCGCCGGCCACCCCGGCGGCGGCGTCCGCCCTCGACACCTCCGACCCCACGCCACCGCTCACCCGGAGCAAGGCGCGCAGCGTCATCGCTGGCCTCCTCCCCGGCCGCGCACCCAACTCGGCCGAGCGGTCGTGCATCAAGCTGGGCACGTTCGCCGCCCTCTCCGCCGACGACGGCCCCTGCTACAAGGAGGTCGACTCGTCCCTCGACGTCTCCGGGGCATTGGCTGAAGCCAACCAACAGCTCGCCGTCACCGGCCGCTCCGTCTTCCCCTGCTCCGGCACTGCCTCCTACGCCTGCCATACCGCGTGCTTCAGCGTGCTCTGGGGGGGCGGCGGGGGCGCCGGCAACCACCTGACCAAGTACATCTGCTCCCGGCACCCCACCCACGCGCTCCCGCTCACTTGGCGTAAAGACCATCCCGGGCAAGGGCCCTCCGACCCGGCAGCCAACGCCGTCTGCACCGCGTGCTTCAAGGAGAACTTCGGACTCGGCGAGGGCGGCACCGGCTACAACGAGCGCTTCGAGATCACCACCCCGGACCAGCGGGGCAGAGCCTACTTCCTGGGTGACCTCGCGCACCCGGCCGCCGACGGCTCCACCGACCTCGAGGCCATCTGCTCCGACGGCTACGGCACCTGGTGCGCAGAAGTTCCCGGGCGCCTCCGCGGCTTCAAGCAGCTCGCTCGCGACGTCCAGCTGGCAGTCCTCGCCCTCGCCTGCGACGCGTGGCAGGCGGGCGAAATCATGGACGACCAGCTCAACGACGACCTCGTCGCCACCGCCACCGCCCGGTGCAACCTCGTCTCCCGCCGCGCCGACTCGGCGCACTACGGCGACACGCCCCGCACCCCCGTCGGCCTGGGCCTTCCCGTGGACGGCGGCGACAGCCGCGCACCCGACCACCTCGTGGCGGCCGCAGACCGGGCGGGGCAGACCCTGTCGGCGCTCGGCGCGCCGGAGCCTGTCGCGTCCTCGAGCATCGCGGGTCCCCGAAAATCGTTTTCGGACACATCACCTAAACCGTTTTCGGCAAAGGGGATCGAGGACGCTGGGACAACGTCCACCCTTCCTGAACATTCTCTATTCGTCCCGAAGTTCGCAGGCGCGCTCCGCGCGCGCGCCGCCGCGGACGAGATGATGGCCGACCCTGGTGCGCGATCCAACGCGTACGTCATGGACGACGAGTGCGAGGCCAACGAGAACGACACCACCGTCATCGCCACGCTCTCCGCCGAAGCACGCTCTCGGCAAAAGATTCTGCGTCTCTCTGAGCCAGACCGCGTCGCGATGGCCGCCAGCCTGCGCGCACACTCAGCGAAAGTCCCGGCGTCCCCAGGGTCCACCCATAGCTCCAGTGCCGCCACGCTCCAGGTGCATACCCAAATGGAAACCCATGATGCGATGGCTCCTCCGTCTGCAGAAGTCCGGCCGGGCAATGGGGGGGGCGCCCGAGCCTCTGGCGGTACTGCATGCGAGGAAGGCACTGGCGACGAAGACGGCTCCGCTGACGACCTCGCGGCGCACCCGTTCAACCTGGACTTCGGCGACGGCGACGCTGTCCACGACCGCGCCCGCCCCACCACCGGCAGGAACGGCCTGCCAAGGGCACCGTCGCACCTCTACAACGGGGAGAGCATCACCGCCCTCCAGTACGCCCAGGCCTGCACCATCGGGGGCGACGCTGGCCGCCTCGGCTTGGGGCACGACCAGATGGTCGCCGCTGTCGAGCGTGGGATGCCCGCGCTGGTCCGCGACCTCGTCGCCACGTACGGCCTGAGCGCCGAGAACCACGTCTGGCGCGAAAGCCTGTGCGCGTCCGACGTCGCCACCACCTTCATCATCACCGCGACCGCCATCGCCGCCGCCTGCGGCCCGGGCGCCGGTCTCGTCGTCGCCCTCACGGCAGGCCACCTCATGATTGCCGCCGCGCCGCGCGGCCAGAGGGCGGAGGCGGCAGAGCTGAGCATCCTCGGCCGCGTGCTCGGCCGCAACCCTCGCGACACCTTCTTCGCGGAGGCCGACTGGTTCGACGAGCTCAACCCCTGCGAGCGCGTGGTGCTGCAGCGCTTCGCTGCGGAGCTCTCCATCCACGTCCTCCACGTCGCGTGCACGTGCTGGGCAGACGAGTCGCGCCAGCCCATCTGGCCCCGCGGCGGCGCCCCGACCGAAATCTTCGCCGCCATCGCGGGCGGGCTGAGCCGCACCGGCGCCGCAGCACTCGCCGTGCCCGACAAGGCCGCCGACCCCTCCACCCTCTGCCCTGCGTGGGCCGCCGTCCTGAGCGCGCCGCTGTTCACGAAGAACAACGTCCACATCACGGAGCAGCGCTTCGAGCAGCTGCGCGCGGCCCTCGCGCCGGCGCAGACCGTGTACCCGCCAGCGGGCGAGGTTCCGGCCGTGGCCGTCGGCGACGCCGCACTCGCCCCGCCCGCGCCGCCGCTGGCGGCAGCGCGCCTGTACCGATTGGCCCAGCCGGCGCTGCTGGCCCAGCTCCTCCGCGTCCTCGCCGACTCCAGCGACGGCCGCCGCGTCCTCGAGGATCCCGTCAGGCAGCGCGACCACTTCCCTCTGGCCGCACCTCAAGACGCGAGCGGTGACCAGGAGGGCACACCCTTCCGCACCTGGCTGGACAGGACGCTGCCCGCAGGCGACCCCGGCGGCGCCTCGGCGGGGACGCTCGCCCAGCGCGCCCTGCTGACGGCCGTGTGGGCCCGCGCCTTCACCCAACTCATCGGCGGCGCCGGCAGCGACCCCAACCTCGCGCTCCACGCCAGCCAGGACCCGCACCTCGGCCAGCTGCTCGAGCACGCCCGCAGCGCGCACAACATGGCCGACGTCCCCATCCGGCTGGCCGACTTCGGTGCCGCCTTCTTGCTGAGCCGCGAAACCGGCCAGGAGCGCATGATGATGTCCTGGACGCAGCTGCAGCTGAAGTACTCCAGCCTGCTCAGCACCCTCACGGTCCGGTGGCTCGAGGACGGACTCGACGGAGGCGTCGACAGCTACCGCACCTCGGCATCTGCGGGCGGCAGCGGACCAGCGGCACCGCACCCGTACCCTGCCACGGCTCTCGCCGTCTCCCCGCGAGCCCTGCACACGGGCGAGGACAGGCGCCGCGAGTTGAAGCGGTGCATCTGGCACGTCGCGCTCACGCGGTCGGCGGCCGAGGCCGCGGACGAGGCGCCGCTCCAAGACGCCCTGACCGCCCGCGCGGCGGCGTGCGGCAGCGGCATCTGCGACGTCATCTGCAGCGCGGCCGAGACGGCGCAGCTCTCGGACTACTTCGCAGAGCAGGCCGCCGCCCTGAGCTTCACCGGCGAGCGGGCCGCCAAGCTCGGCACCGAGGAGGGCACGGCGAACTGGTTCGCCCAGCGCGTGCTCGCCGCCTTCTACCGCGGCTCGGTGGACGGCACACTCTCCGGCGACGCCATTCCCAGCGGCCTCCTGCTCCAGGTTCGCGCGTGGACGGCGTTCGCCAGCGCCGCCATGGTGCGGGTGTGCGAGACCCTCGGCCTGGGCGGGCGTGTCACACGCACACCTTTCTTGCAACAGTGGGGGGAGCACGAACCTTCCTCGGTCTCCACCTCGCTGGCGCTGATGGCGTGGGACCTATACGCACTTCTGGTGGAGGCTGACAGGCTCTGGCCAGGCCTCGGCGGCCGCGCCGCCCTCGCCACCAGCCAGGTCCCCGCCGACAACGCCACTCGCGGGGAGGCGCCGTTCTCCACCCCGGCGGGGCTGGCCACGCAGGCCGGCGCCAGCCTCACCGGTGACGTGTGGATGGTCGTCGGCCGCCAGGCTGTGAGCGCCGTGGAGGCCGACCGGCACCACGACTCGTGGGCCAGCCAGGGCAACGAGGGCGAGGACGCGTGCGGCGAGGTCCTGGACCGGTTCGCTGGAGAGGCCGTGGTACCACTGCTCATCGCCGCCGGCGAGCAGCTCCTCGAGCTCACCACTCCGATCGCCCGCGGCGTGGCGGCACTCATCCAGTGCCGTAACCTGGGCACGGAGCAGCAGGACCGCCTCATCTCCGACCTGCGCGGACCGGAGGGCACCGCTGGGAATCGCGTGCTCAGAGGCGCAGCAGGGCTGATGCTGCGGCAGATCCACCAGGTCGCACGCGACTGGGACCATAAGGAGCCGCCGACCGCGCACGGAGCATGCGACACTTGCGACGATGACGAGCTGAGCGAACTGATCTCGCCTCCGGCGCTGCGCAAAGAGGGGCCAGGCCACGACCAGTTCCTCACCCTCCTCAAGTGCCTCACCGCCGCCCAAGTCATCGTCGCTGGCGGCGCGCGCGAGGACCGTTACCTGGCCGAGGACCTCCACACGGTTGCACCGCTCACGCGGCAGGCCCTTGCCATGCTCGCGTTCTGCGACCGCTCCACCATCTTGATCCGCGCCTTCCGCCGTCGCCAGGGGGAGACGGTACAGACCGACCTGGGCACGGCGCGCGACACTGCTGTCGCGAGCGCCGCCGTCATCCGCGCAATCGCCAGCGCCCGTGACGCCGCCGACGCGCAGGCCGAGGCCGCCATGGAGAACGGCGAGCAGTGGGCGGCGCCCGGCCTGCTCGACGCAGAGAGCTTCCTGGCCACGTACGGCGGACAGCACCACTTGTGGGCCGGCGCGGACGGCGGTCTCGTCGGCGCCTCTGTGCGTCACGTCTTCAGGGACGACTGGAGGCTCGCCGGGCAGGCGCTGAAGGAGTTGCAGCGGGCACACGACATGTTCGGAGGCGGGGCCGCACCGCCCCCCGCCACCGCCAACCGCCAGGGTCCGCTGGCCGCCGCCCGCTCGGCGCCGGCCGCCGCCGCCGGCGGTGGCGCCGCCGCGCCCGTGGCCACCGCCGCCGCCGAGGGGGGCGCCGCGAGCCCTACGCCGGCGGCCGCACCGCCGCCGCCGGCGAACCCCTTCACGGGTCTCGGCGAGGGTTCGCCACCGCCGCATGCAGTCGCCGTCGAGTTCCGTGTGTGGGTGGACGGCTGCGAGTACGGCCTCGAGATCTGCCACAAGGACCGCCGCAAGGACATCGTCGGCGGAGTCGTGGGCGCGCGCATGCACGGGGTCACGGAGGAGGAGAGCGTGCTCCGACACGTCGACCAGGCGCTCCGCAGGGAGGCGGGCTGGCTTGAAGCCCCCCTCCGGCAGATGACCATGTGCTGCCTGTACGACTTCGCGCAGGGCACGGTCTCGAGCCCCAAGGGTCTGCACCTGTACTTCCTCGGCATCACCTTGGCATGCCTCCCCGTCGTCACCTACGGCACCTGGGTGCCGGCGTCGGAGAAGCGGAGCGCGTACGCCGCCAACTTCGCGCAGCGCCACACCGCCGGCGGGCACAAGCTGAGCGCGCTGTACACTTACAACGCGCTGCAGGCGCTGGCCATCCGAAACCCGTCGGCGCGAAACGGTGGCCGCGCAAACGAGCCTGCCCGGGGCCAACTGAACACGCCGCAGCCGCAGCTCACAACGACTGGGGCACCCCCGCCCCTCTCCTCAGCAGCCCCCCCGCCGGCGGCAGCGCCAGCGGTCGCCGGCAGCGTGCGCCCGGTCAATTCGCACAGCCCGCCTGACGAGGTCTTCTGCTACTGGACCAGCAAGGCGGTGGGATGGACCAAGGACCAGGAGGAGCAACAAGACCAGCTCGCGTGCGACCAGGGCAACCAGGTGCTGTCCAGCGTCTGCGAGTCTGTCACGGAGGCGGAGTCCTGGGTGGCGGACCGGCGTGCGCCCACCGCCGCTCACTGGTTCGGCCTCATCTCCGTCGCGCCCGGCTGCGAGGAGGGGCACGCCACGACGAGCTGGGCGCTCGCGCACGCGTTGACGAGCGGTATCGCTTACGGCCAGTCCCTCAAGACCACCGACCGCGCCGGCGCCGACGCCTGGCTGGCCACCACCGTGCCGTGCCTGAGCCTTACTCTCTCGCGACTGACCAATCTGGCCAAGTGCCGGAGCCGCTCGGGCAAGGCGCCGCGCTGGGCCCTCGCCCGCCTCCGCGAGCAGCGGGGCGAGGAGGTGGCGTCGCACCACACCGCCAGCGAGCCGCAGCCGGTCGCCATGGAGAACGGCCGCTACTACTGGATGGACGGCCAGCCACCTCCCGCCAGAGGACCGGCGCCGACCGCACCCGACGCACTCACCCCGCCCGCGCCCGCGGCCACGCCGGCCAGCGGCGCCTACAACCAGGACATCCGGGCCCTCGAGCACCAGCTCGCCGCCCTCCGCGAAAGGGCCCGCCGGGAAGGGGTTGAGCAGGAAGGGCACCACGAGCTTCGGCATCTCGAGCGGCAGGCAGGCTCTCTCCACGCCACCGCCGACGCCCCTCCGACGCGCGGCACCGTGCACGTCGTCGTCGAAGCCGACCCCGCCCGGGTGAAGGTCGAGGGTTACGACGAGGACGAGAAGCGCCGGGCGGGAGCGCACCTCGACGCCCCACCACAGCCGCTGCAGGAGCGCATCCCCGTCGCACTGCCCGTGGCACAGCCCCTCGCGAAGACGGCACTGGTGAGCGGCACTGGCCCACCGGCCGACGCCGGAGCGCAGGCCAAGGTCGACGCCCTCGACGCCTTTGGCATGCAGGTCGCGGACGACACCGGCCTCGCCGAGGGCGGCGTGTCTTTCAACCTGTCCACGTCGGCGATCGTCGCGCCCGAGGCGGAGCCCGAGGGCGGCGCCGCCGCGGCCCACATCGCAGCCGCCGCTGCAGCCTCCGCCCTCGCCGCCCAGGCCGCCGCGGCCGCCCGCGCCGCCACCGCTGCCGCGCGCGCCGCAGTCGCTGCCACGCTCACCGGCGCCGCCTCGACCCCGCCGGCGCCGCTGCATTCCGCGCCGCCGCCCCCTCTCTTCGCCATCGCCGGCGGCGCCCTCAGCGTCGTGGCGAGCAACAACAGCCGCCTCAGCGGCGACACCTTCCCGCACGACGCCACGCACAGCGTCATCTGCGGCACACTCTCCCTGAGCAGTACCGCCCAGGAGATCGTCGCCGCCTGCGGAACGGAGATCGGCAACGTCATCGGCATCGCCGACAAAGCAAAAGGTAATTCCGACGCTGTGCGCGTGTCCACGTTCGAAGACACCGACCCCGAGGACGCCCTCCTCAGCCTGCTCAGCGGCGACGGCCAGGCCGCCAAGAAGCCCACACGCAACCGCCTCGGCCCGGCGAACCAGATGAACCAGTGGTCTCACTTCTTGAGCTGCCTGCCGGCGGACTCCGCCAAGATGACCGCGCACATGAAGAACGTTCTCCTGGCCTCCTCGCTGGCGATCGACGTCACGCACACCGCGTTGGCACACGCCTTCGGCTGCGGCAGCGCCATGGCCAACACGGGCTCAGCCGTGCAGTACTACGAACACAGCTACGACTTCATGACCAAGTTCGTAGCGAAGTGCGTCGGCTGGCAGCACGAGGGGCAGAGCCCGGAGACGGTGCACGCGTGCGCCGCCGCCGTGTGCGCCTCCGTCGTGCGCGTCGTGTCCACGACCCCGCGCCCTACCGAGCGCCGCGCCGCGGTCAGAGCTGCCGTGCGCATGGCGGCGCAGTTCGACCACCTCATCAGCAAGGACTTCCTCATCCCGTCGGTGGAGGCCGTCCGAGGCGAGAACGCCACCCTCGACAACGCCAAGGCGCTCCGCGCCCTCGAGGCCCGCGTGACGTCCCTCGCCAACGGCCACGTACGCTCCGACCGTGACGCCGCCGACGCCAAGGCCGCCGCCAAAGACGCCCAGGCCGAGGCACGCCTGGCCCGCGCCGCCCTCGCCGTCCGGCAGCCGCTGCCGCGCGCGCCCCAGCCGCAACCAGTCCGGCCTCCGCCGCCGGCTGCGCCCGCCGCGGCCCGCAGCCCGGCGCCGGCCCCCGCCCCCGCGCCGAGGGCGGCCAAAGTCGTCGCGCCGGGCAGGGCGCGCGAGCGTCTCGCGCCGGAGGACTACCGCAAGCTGATGCGGGAGAAGGACGCAGACCGTGCCCGCGAACAAGCGGCCATCGCGCAGAAGGTCGGCGGCCTCACCGACGAGCAACGCGGGGCGATTGAGCAGCAGCTCATCGCCAAGGCCAACGAGGCTGCCGACGCCGCGCGTGCTGCACGAGAGGCCGCACGCGAGTGAGCGCCGGCTCTGCGGCCGCCCCACCGGGCGGCCGCCTTGCCGGCGCCACGGCCCTCGGCTGGGCCGGCTCCGGCCACGACCGCCGCACTCGCCCCCGCCGTGGCGGCCCGCCCTGCGCCTGCAACCTGCCTGCGCGCCGACGCCAGGCCGTGGACACCGCCTCGCCGCGACCACGCCCCCGCGGCGCCGGCGCCACGCGCGCTGCACCCCGCGCCAACGGCAGCCGCGGTCGCGCCCGCCGCACCGGCGCGCCACGCCGCTGGACGGCGGCGCCGCACGCGACCTCCGCCCCTTGCCGCGCCGACGGCCCAGCCCTCGACCGCAGGCGTGACGCTCCCTCGGGCAGCGCGGCGCCCGCCGCTGCCGCCACGGGCAACATGACCCGCTTCTACCTCGTCTCCGCGCCCTGCCCGGCGTGAGCACCAGGTGGACGCCAACAAGAGCTGGTGGGTGCCATGGCTGTGCTCAGATGCTTCCGGTAATGACGTGATGGACGGGACCACCCTAGAGGGGGAACCGTTCTCGCTGATCACGGAGCAACAAGAGCAGCAATGGCACGCGCGCGGCATCACGCTGCGCAACGGCATCTGGCCGCAGGAGCTGCGCGAGCGCAGCGCCAGCTCGTACAAGGAGCTGGCGACGATCCTGCTGGCGATTCGCCAGGCGGGCGGCCAGAAGCCCTCGCCCTTGTCGGGCAAGGTGCTCTACCACTTCACCGACAACTCCAACGCGGTGGACTGCCTGGCGAAAGGCTCGTCCAAGTCCGAGGCCTTGCTCAAGCTGGTCCGTCTGATCCAGCATGAGGAGGCGGTGCAGGACTTCACCTTGTGCGCGATCCACGCGGCGGGTGACCACTTGGTCTACAACGGGGTGGACGGCATCTCACGCGGCCGGTTCGAGGGCGCCTTCGCCGCCGGCGCGTCCGGCAGCGGCCCCGCGATACCCGTCCACCGCCCCCGCCCAGTACCGGAGCCCATCCGGCAGTACATCCGCGAGGTGCTGGGCGTGGGGCAAGACCCCACCCCCATCTCCGGCTGGGAGCAGGCCAGGGTCCGGGGGAAGCACACGCTCTACGCACCGCCCGCCTCGGTGGTGCGGCAGTGTTTCTACTGGGCCAACCGGTCTCACTCCCTCGACCCTCACCACACCGGCTTCACCATCGTGGCACCATGGGTGCGGCCCAACAACTACGGCACCATGTCGAAGTACGCCGACTTCGTCCAAGTCTTCGAGCAGGGCACCTTTGGCATCCCGGCCACCGACGCCGTCCCGTGGATCGTGTTGCACCGGTTGCCGTCGCCAGTCCCGCTCGCCCACGGCTACCTGTGCGGCGAGCAGGACACGCCCCGCCCGCGCACCGCGCACCCAACCGCCGCAGTGGCCGGCTGGTCCAGGTGGCGCGACCACGGGCGCGACCCCGCGGCAGTGGCGTGGGCGCACCAGGACATGCGCCGAACCATGAAGGAGAAGCCGCGCCGCGGCGGCTACGCTGCACAGCTTCCCCGCCCGCCCCCCGGCCCACTGCGGTCGCACACGGCACGGCACCACGCCACCATCACCGACGACGAGGTGCGAATGGTGATGGGCAGCGCCGGGCGCATGTTGCACGGCCTCGGAGACGCCAGCCAGCCCGGCCGCGGGATCCGGAAGCTACAGGCCTTCTGGTGGCTCCGGCGGCAGCGCAAGTTGGCCGCAGCTGCGCTCGCCGCTCGACTGCCGAGTCTGTCCGCGGCCGACGCTCTGGCGTGGGGGCGGTGCACCCGCAAGTGCTTGAGCACGGCACACAAGTTCATCCTCAACCTCCGCGCGGCGCCTGCCCTGTTATGGTGGAACTACCCGGCGGCCTTGCACACCAACCTGGTTGAGGGATGGCGCGACCCGCGGCACCACGAGCCCGAGGAGAACTACCAGGGCAACTACCCGTCTGTGGCTGCCGAGTCTGTCCGCCGGTCTCTACGGGAAACGTGGCTCGGCGATTACATTCGCGTCGAGCCGCGTGCCCGGTGCCTCAACCCCATGGGTGCCGTCCCGAAGGACATCGCAGCCGACGTGTGGAGGCCCGTCCTGGACGTAACCGCCAGTCTGGTCAACAGAGCAGTCGACATGACGCGCGGTGCGCAGCCGCTCCTGCCCGACCTCCTGGCCAGAGTCTACCCAGACTGCTGGCTGACTAAGGCAGATTACCAGCGCGGTTACCAGCACGCGAAGATGCACGTGGACACGCAGCCGGACTACGGCGTGCTGGACGCTTTCACCGGCGAGGTAGGCGTCTACACGGCTTACCCCTTCGGCGGCGCGCGCTCCGGGGAGGTGTTCTGCAACATCGTTCGTGAGAACGAGGAGGCGCTGGCCCGCACCGCACCCTTCAGCGGCACCCTCATCGACAACACCATCGAGAGCGGCTGCCATGACCCCGACTTGCCTGCCGTCTACCGGCGGCGGGCGGACGGGCAGGTCGCCTGTACTATTGATCACTTCGTTGACGATGGGCACCAGACCGCACCTACCGAGGCCGCTGCCCTTGAGGCGGTGCAGCAGATGCTGCGCACGTTCCGGGATCAAGGAGTCCAGCTCGACCTGAAGAAGTACGTCCCGCCGGCGCAACACGGCGTGCCCTTCCTCGCCTGCGAGGTTGATACAAGGGCGTCGAGCGGCGGCCCTCTCATTCGGGTGAAGCAACGCACCCGCGCCAAGGTTCTCGAGACCATCACCGACTTCACCTCGCAGCACGCACCGCGCGGGCGCGCGCCGCGGCGCAAGGTGGCGGCGCTGCTCGGGCAGCTCGTCGGCATCTCGCCGGCTGTCCCCAGCGGCGCGGCGAACCTGCAGAGCATGCATCGGGTGGCATCCGGTGCGCACTTCGGCCTCTCGTACGGGCTGCAGTACGACCGCGACATCGCCCTGCCGGCGATCTGGTGGCGCGAGCTCGACTGGTGGCACCGGCTGCTGAGCATGGACGCCTACAAAGGCGTCACCAGCCGACGGCACGGCTCGGCCTCAACGGTCTACCAGTTCAGCGACGCCTCCGGCGACGCGTGGGGCTTCGCCCGGCTGGCGCCTGAGCAGTCGCGAGCCGCGGCCACGAGGGCACCGACACCATAACCGGTTGGCAACCGGCTCTATGCCCGAATACGTTCGGGGCTGGACCGTGCGCGTGGCGACCGCACGGCTCCAGAAGGCGCGAGGGTTCGCTCGCCCCCCGCGCCCGGCGGCACCAGGGTGGCGCCTGGTGCACGCATCCGTGAGAGAGTGGAGTGAGCGACGGCGCCCAGTACCCCCCGCTCTCCCGCACGACGCGCGTCTGCCCGCGGCCGCGAAGCGAGGCACTGACCACTGCTTCCTCCTGGTCGCGCGCAGGACACGCCCAATCCGCAAGATCTCCAAGGGGTCAGCACCACCTTCAAGATTTTTTCAGAGCTTCGGGCGGTCAGCACCGCCCTCAAGATCTTTCAGGACTGAGCAAGGATATCTCCGGCGCTGGGGCGGCTCCACACCGCAAGAACGTGTCCGGTGCCGCGCGGGCAGTCGCCGACGGCGGCGCCGCCACCGTGGCCGCGGGCCCTGGCGCCAAGTGGTACCCCGCGGCGTGCGCGAGGGACTTCGACAGCATCTCGTCCGTGGGCTCCGGCTCCTCCGACGGCAGCGACTCCTCGGACGCGGGCGACGACGCGGGCGGCGGGCGGTGCCGCGTGTGCCGCGCCAAGAGGCCGTGGATGCTGCGGTGCCGCAACGCCGACGTATCCATCAGGGGCCTGCCGCGCTGCCGCGGCTACTGGTGCACAGGCTGC
>Ga0308011_10001051_pt1 | contig 13041 bp, 8 predicted proteins | sample Neamet177_FD_203144 | JGI IMG/M metagenome (GOLD analysis project Ga0308011, IMG submission 203144) | Marine microbial communities from water near the shore, Antarctic Ocean - #177 | ecosystem: Environmental > Aquatic > Marine > Unclassified | place: Southern Ocean | collected 2014-07-25 | reverse complement strand
GAAGTGATACATGAGCTTTAAACTAGGTAAGAACAGTATTAATAATTTAGTAGGTGTAGATGGAAGACTTATTGCAATTGCGGATCTCGCTATTACGCTTTCTAATATTGATTTTGGTATTCCTAGCACTGGTGGCTTGCGATCAACCGAGGATCAAGCCAAGCTGTTTGAAGATGGAGTATCCAAAGCAGATGGGGTCAACAACAAGTCCTACCACCAATCAGGAAAAGCACTTGATGTGTACGCTTACGTTGACGGGAAAGCTTCTTGGGATAAATTACATCTAGCACTCATAGCATCTTCAATGCTACAAGCATCAGCCCAGTTAGGTTATAAACTAAAGTGGGGTGGGTTGTGGAAGTCATGGCAAGATATGCCCCACTTTGAACTAAAGGATTAACTATGAGTTTCTTAAGTTTCTTAAACCCCATTGCGAGTATTGGCAAGACATACTTAGAAGGTAAGAACCAAGTAGCTAAAGCTAAGTCAGCAGCAGCCATTGTAGGAATACAGGCAGACGCTGATGTTAAGACAGCAGGGGCTAGGGCAGCTAACAAGTTGGCTGATGATGGACAGACACAAGATTTTAATTTAGATCTAGTAGCTATGCAGCAAATGGACAAGTCTTTTTTAGACGAGGTTATGATTGCCCTACTACTAGTTCCTATAGCAGCATCCTTCTTAGGGTATCAAGTAGAAGTTACAGCAGCATTTGAATCCTTTGCTGTTATGCCTGATTGGTATCAGTACTTAGTTATCGGTGTATACGTAGTTAAGTTTGGTATGCGTGGGTTACTTACAAAATTAGTATCGGGTAAGCTTGGTGGAATTAAACTAAAGTAATGGTAGACTTAATAGAATTTTCATGCTACTCTAGTGAAACCCCCACCCCCCGTGATACATATAGAATATACTATAAGGTTACGACTCTCTCTGTGTCTTCTTCCTTCCCTATTAATCATTCCTATAAGAGAGTATAAATATGCCTCAACAACAATTTACAGGTTTCACAGATGATCAGAAGATGCGTGTAGCATCTAAGCTTGGGCATACGGGAGACATAGAACAGTTTGAAAACTATTTGAATAGTAATCCTAACGCCATGAGTAAGTTTAATACTTTTAATAGTGCTGTTACTAAACGATATGCAGTTGGTGGAGCAGTAGCTCCTATGTTCTCTGAAGGTGGAGGAACCAATGAAGATGGTTCACCAAGATATAGTTGGGGGCCAGTTCTTCCTCCGGGTGAGCTTCCTATAGGTAAGACAGATCCTAGGATGGTTAAAGGATATACTCCACCTCTTACACCGAAGCCCCCAGAAGGTATTGACTATAATGAAAACAGTACAATAGGAGATATAACTTTATCTCAAAGTTTAGCTCCTAGACTACCAACGGGTAGCGTAGCTCAAGTTAAAACTACTGAAACTAATAATAATCAAAATGTTTCAACTAGTGGTACACCGCTAGGAACTTTACCTACCGCATCAGTAACTGGGGCTACATCTACTAATTCTGTAGCTAGTCCTACCTTATCTGCTAACACAACTGGGCCTGTAGCCAAAGCAGTACCAGCAGTTGAAACTTCTACATCAAAACTTGTAGCAGCTAAAGGTGAAATATCGGATGACTCTAAAGTAAATGCCGCACAACAGGTAGGTTCTTCCGTATCCCAAGTAGATGCAGCACAAGGTACAGCTACACAAGTAGAGGGCGCACCTACACGTACTCTTGAAGGTGGTGAGTTAGTTAATCCTGTTGCAGATGCACAGAAAGCAGCAGCATTTACTGAACAGATAACAGCAGCACAAGCAGACCCATCATCTAAATCTACTGTACAGGGGCAGCTTGCCACCTTAATGACCTCCTTTGATGAAGGTAATACACCAGCATGGGCAGCAGGGGCTATGCGTAACGTGACTGCACAGATGGCTGCCCGTGGTATTGGTTCATCTAGCATGGCAGGTCAGGCACTCATACAAGCAGCCTTAGAGTCTTCATTGCCTATAGCTACTGCTGATGCACAGACATACGCTAACTTTGAAATAACCAATCTTAACAATAGGCAGCAACGTGCCATGTTATCTGCACAACAACGTGCTACTTTTATGGGTCAGGAGTTTGATCAAGACTTCCAATCACGGGTACTGAACTCTAACAAGATTAGTGAAATAGCTAATATGCAGTTCACAGCAGATCAAGCAATTGTTATGGAAAATGCATCGGTAGCTAACAGTGTAAATCTAACAAACCTATCAAACCGACAAGCAGTTGTAATGGCAGAAGCAGCTTCTTTATCTCAGTTAGATGTTTCTAATTTAAATAATAGACAGCAAGCTGCGGTTCAAAGCGCACAAAACTTTCTTGATATGGATATGGCAAACTTATCTTCGGAACAACAGGCAACTATGTTTAAAGCACAGTCTAGTGTATCTACTATACTATCTGATGTAGCCGCAGCAAATGCTTCTATGCAATTTAATGCTACTTCTGAGAATCAAACAGATCAGTTTTTTTCTAACCTTACCAGTAGTGTATCCCAGTTTAATGCAACTCAAAAGAATGCCATGAGCCAATTCAATGCAGGTGAGTCCAATGCGTTGAGTAAATTTAATACCGAAGTTAAAAATCAAAGAGATCAATTTAATGCTAGTAACAGTATGGTTATTAATCAGTCTAATGCACAATGGCGTAGGCAGATAGCTACGGCAGATACTGCTGCTATAAACAGGGCTAATGAAGTAAACGCTAAAGCTGTATTGGATATAAGTAATGTAGCATATAACAATCTGTGGCAAGAACAACGAGATGAAATGGACTGGGCATATAAGAATGCAGATAGTGAAATGGAGCGCATGACAAAAATAGCGGCCTCTTCAATATCAGCCGCAGCACTAGTAGATGCAGCAGCATTAGAATCTAAGGCTGCGCAATCATCAAGTTTAGGTAGCAGCATTATGGGAATACTAACTACTAATCTAACAGGTACTGTACTAGATGGGTGGGTATAGAAACAAAATGAAAGGAGCTAAATATGAGTAAGCACGTTATAACCGCAATGCGTAGCCTTGAACCCTACTTAATATCTGATGAAATTTCTGATACTACTAAGGGACTAGCTGGCAGGGTTACCCCCTCACCTTCTGTTAAAACCAATAATGATCCTAAACAAACTATTGCTAATTATGTAAAGATTATTAGAAATCAAAGGAATACGTATGGCAAATGAAGCTATTAATGTTATGGATGCATCCATTCCAGGACAATCTCTTACTGGAGAAGTAGGATCTAAACCTTGGGAAAATCCCCCTAAGTATAATACTGTAGTAGAGGCACTAGATTTTTATATAGGACAGTTTGCTAAGCCTAAATTATTAGGCCCACTGCTAGATCAAGTAGAAGCTGGAGTAGCTATATCAACTATAGTTAATGCACTTCAGACAGCAGCAGTGATGGAGGGTATGCATACACTAGATGTAGGGTTATTAGCAGCCCCTGTACTAGTAGAGTATCTAGCATTGCAGTCTGAAGAAGCAAATATTAAATTTAGTTTAGGGGGCGAAGACTCTGATATTCCTAATCCTGAGTCTATTGATGTTTTAGTAGACAGCTTAATACTAGGTGAAGCTCCTGCATATGTTCCTAATAAAGCAGAACCTATGCAAACAGAACCTATGCAAGAAGATACTATGGATGCACCCGAAGAGTCGGCAGGTTTAATGAGTAAAAGGAGTCAGTAATGGGTTTTAATTTAGGTAGTTTTGCAACAGGTGCGCTTAAGGCCTTATCCGATAATGTTAAAGAGCAGTCAGATACAGCAGACAAAGACGCTAAACGATATCTTGAAGCTGGTATAGCAGAAGGTAAAGCAGCTACAAAGGCGTATAGGGCTGAGAATAAGACTCTAAAGGAACTGGGAAGTCAGTTAGACGCTCAGGGTTTTACTAATAATCAAATCAAACTAGTATTAAAGGGTGGCAAAACTTCTACTCAAAACTTTATAAAAGCTGTGAGTGATGCAAAGAGCCTTGGTGATCCTACAACAGACGTTGCTTCATGGGTAAACGTAGCAGGTAAACCTTCAAGTGCGTCATGGGAAGATTACATTACCACTGTTATACAGGGTCGCCCTGATAAAGATGCTGCTGAAAGTTATTACATTGCCCCAAAGAATAATAGCATATTAGGTTCTTATTTAAATAATGGTTCGGTTGCAACTGGCAACGGCAATAGCCGATATGACCAACAAGCTGCAAAGATGTCTGCTGGTATGGGTATTAATGTAAAGGATGTAGTAGCTGCTGGAACAGGTAACATGGTATATGATGATGCCAACCAAGTCTCAGGTACTATTCAAACTAAAGACCTACAGCAAAGTTTATCATTTTCAGAGGCTAAGAAACTTTCTAAATACCTATCCGACACTAGGCCAACTAACATTAATCTGCTTAAGTTACAATTGGATGCTGCAACCTTTGATGGGGAACGGGATGAAATAAATAAAAAAATTCTATTAGAAGAAGATAAGGTACGTAGAATAAAAGCTGAACATGATCTAGTAGTTGGTGAGTGGAAGCTAGATAATAATGCTTCAATAAAAGTATTGAAAGCTCAGGTTGCAAACGCTGAAAAGACAGTGCAAATGATCAACGTACCTGATGATTATAAAAGTGGCATAATGTTATTTCAACATAAGTACACGGAAGAAGAGAAAAAGGGAGATGCTGCAGATCCAGAAAAGTTAGAATTTTATCAATCTAAAGTAGATCAATACAAGTTACAGTACGTTGACCTTACTAGTATGATATCAGGTGCTAGTCAGAGGCAATCTATAAGCTCTCTTAGTACTGCTTTTGACACCATGTTTCAAGACGAACTAATAAAATTACAAGGTACAGATAATAGTAATTATAAACTAGTTCAGACTGCTGATGGAGGACAAAAACCTGTATTTGTAGGTAAGAGATCTGACGCAGCAAGACAAACATATCTACAAGCTAGGGCAAACGCTACTGAAAGATATCTCTTAGCCACACAAGGTTCCACTGGCCCAAGCTATACTATGATGCTGGCAGTAATAGATGGGCAGGAAGAGGCTGCTGCAAGGGAGGAAAAAGAGTATCGTAAAATTAATGATCTAGGTTCAGTAACAGAGGATATGTTTAAAGATGATAGGTCAAAATTAGAAATGAAAGCACCAGGAGGAGCTTCTAACTGGGATGGAGAAAACTCGTCTGGTTCTATTATAAATATGGCACAGGCTAAGAATTATTTAAAACAGGGAATTAGCGTGGTGTTTGATGAAAAGGTGGATAAAGTATCAACCATAGATCCCGATCAATCTTATATAATTAAGTTTAAACGTAAGAATGGTTCCACAATATTTAAAGAAATACTGGGTAGTCAATTAATTAAAAGCTTTAACAGTCAGGCAAGTACTACGGGCCTCATGAGTAAAACCAAAACAGCATAAGGTGAATATATGAGTGACCTAATAGATAATGAAGATGCTTCTTTAGATGAAGTACAGCTTGATGGGCTTACCAGTAATGAATCACTGGAAGCAGACAAGGAAAAACAACTAAAGATTGATCAGTTTTTTAATGACTCTGGTAATACTATTTCCGATGATTCTTCTACAGAGGCTACTAGCCTTATGGCAAAGCCTGAGGATTCTTCAATTAGTCTTATGGAATCTGGCGAAGAAAATTATGATCAATCCGAAATGGATGAATTTCTAAACTTGTGGAGTGACTCCGAACCCTCAGTTAACTCAGGCACAGTAGCCACAGATGTAGACACAGGAGTTGATGAACTTCAAAGCTTGTACACGATAGAAGACTTAGGGGATGCTGAAGGTGATCTAATTGATAACAGTCAGATTACTATAGACTTCTTTAATACAGATGCCGTACAAAGAAGCATGGGCGAGTACATGGTAGATCGCTACGGACAGGGTGGTGCTAAAAAAGAAGGTGAATCTAAAAGTGACTACGCTGATAGGTTCTTTAGCAAGATGCGCTGGATGGAACATAACATGGGCATGACAGGTCTGGGCCTTGCATGGATGTCTACCGCAGAAGAAGAACAGAAACAAAACTTTGGTTTTCTTTATACTGCTTACACTGACATGCCATCTTTCCACGAAGAAGGTGGGGGAAGTAGTTGGAACGTAATAACCGACAGCATAATGGCTGGTGTGTTTGATGCTACCAACGTAGCCACCTTAGGTGCTTCTATGGGTCTGAAGCTCGTAGGAGGACGCATGGCTGCACGTACAGCACTACGCTATGCCATACGATCCAATGCAGGTAAGATAGCAGGAGCAGTAGCTGGTGAGAGCCTAGTAGGTATGATGCATGAGTCAGCATTACAATCTATTCAAGTAGAAGCGGATATGCGTACTGAAAAAGATTGGAGCGACATTGTATGGGCAGGTGCCATTAGTGGTGCTATAGGTGGTACTATCAACATGGGTAGTCTTTGGCTAGGTGCTAGGGATAAAACTTATGCAGATAAACTTAAATCAAAAGTAACCGCAGCATACACACCTGATGCAGACAACATTGATGCGGCTGCTAGGATAGAGGAATCCCTAGCTGGTATGGATTCTATATTTGATGTTGTTTATGCCAGAGGTATGATGGACGATGCTGGCCCTTCCAGTGACGCTTTGCAATCGCAAGTAACACCAGAGGTATTGAAAGAAGCTAAGGCAGTTATAGGTAAGCTTATGATAGCTGTGCCGCATTTCCAACCTGACTTTGCTAAAGGAGAAAAAGTATCAGATGCAATGTACAGAGTATTTGATGCACTTGCTTTGGGCATTAATAGTGGTGACACATCAAGGTTAATAACAGATGCTGGTATAGACATTGGGGATTTTAATAAGTCTGTAACTGCACTTAATAAAACTCTTGCAGATAATAATATAGATATAGCTGAGTTTGGAGAGATTACTAGATTCACACAGAATCAATCTGCTCTGGTTCTTACTGGACTAAGCCAACTATCCAAATCTGTTAGGAAGATACAAAAACTAGCACCAGAAGTATTGGAGTTCCTAGAAGAACCATCTGCACAAGACATACACAATGCAACATTTGGTCGTTCTGTTATACCGAATTTAAGTATAGGAGAAACAGCATCTAAATGGGACAGAATACGAAGGGCTATATTAACATCACAGCCTGTAACCTCTGCACGTAATGCATTCTCTGCAACAAACTATGTAATGTTTGATACTGCTAGTGAAATTTTGTTGAATACAGCTGATGGTCTAGGTAAAGCAGTAAGGGCTGTAGGAGAGGGCAACGCATCTGTAGCTGGCACTGTAAAAGGTACAAAGGATATATTCGTTAACTCGTTTGGTTTGATAGGTAAGTTAGGTGACACAGGAGTAACCAGAGAAACTGCAGAGGCATTATTGGAAGGTCACCCTGCATTACATCAAATTTTATTACGTACTACTCAAGAAGCAGGTACTAACACACTACCTAAAGTAGTAACTATGCTTAACTCTCTTAACATAGCACAGGATCAGTTTATTAGATCCGCAGTTTTTGTGGAGAGTATTGAGAGGCAGCTTAGAGGTTCTGGTACGGACATTATGCAGATACTTGGATCAAAGAAGCCTATACCTACAAGCGTAGTAAAAAAAGCAGTAGATGATTCACTACGTGCTACTTTTGCTGATGTACCTAAAGGCGGCCTTGCACATAAATTTGTATCCTTTGTAGAAACTCTACCTTTTGTTCCTGTTATAGGTACAGCAGCATTTCCTTTTGCTAGATTTATGGCAAGTGCATTGAGTTTTCAATATAAGTATTCCCCTGCTAGTTCAATAGGGGGTTTAGTGAGAATGTATTCTTCTAGGAATATGAGAAAAAAGGGGCAAAAAGGTTACGTAAGATTAAATAAACAAGCTAAGAAAGATGTAGCAGACTCCGCAATAGGTACAGGAGCCTTAATAGCAGCGTACTACTACAGAGCAAATAACAGAGATGTACCTGTAGATGAAATGAGGATAGAAGGGCAAAATTCTACCATGAATATAATGGCTTTCTTCCCCCTACCTTTCTATATGGCGGCAGGTGAGATGTTATTTCAAGCAAGTGATGAAGGTAGAGCAGAAGAAAAAGAAGTAGATGTAGCAAAGATAGTGCAAGGTTTTACAGGCGCACAAGTACGTGCTTCACAGGCCAACGCATACATGAATTGGATGTCAGAATCAGCACAAGATGCGCTGAAAGGAATGGAGGGTACAGCAGGAGAGAAGTTTGGAGAAAGGGCTGGCAAGTTTGCAGGAGAAATGGTGGGACAGTATGCTACTACAGGTCGAGTACTCCGAGATGTGCTTGGGGCTTTTGATGCAGAGATGAATGTGGTACGTAACCCCAATGTAATAACAGGATCAGGTGGTGTTGAAAGAGGGCTAGATGCATTTAAAAATCAGATCATAAAGAATCAACCCTATATATCAGAGTCGTTACCTGCTCAAGTTTCCTCTACTAGGACAGAGGTTATAGATGGGAAAAGGCAAGCTGGCATTATGAGAAGACAAGCACCTTATCTAACTCAAATGACAGGCGCAGGTATTTTACCTAATGCTACTAAAATAGAAAGAGAACTCGTTGATATGGGATATCCCCTGTGGACTATATCCCCTCGTAAAGGCGATAGTCAATATGATGCAGCCGTAAAATCTCACATGGCTATGCAAATAGAAGAAATTATGGGGTCACTATTTGAATCAGACTATTACAAAAACATGACCACAAAAGAGGATAAGATAGTTGCTATTCATGAAATGATGAAAGTAGTTAAGGTAGAAGCACTGGAACCTGCTCAAGCTGAAATGGGTGAAATAGAAAACACAACGAAATTTAATCCCGTAGACAGGGCAGCTTGGGGTAGGGTTCCTAAAGTTTATAAAGATAAGGTAGAAAGAGATTACTTTGAAGAGTATGGGGTTTCTATCTCCAACGATGGGGCGTATTTACAAGCTTTAGATTTATATAAAGATGCCCAAAGCCGTTTTAAGCAAAACTAAGGAAGCCAAATGAACGAAGAATTAAAAAATAAATATCCTAATTTATTTGGATCTAGCTTCAGTAAAGATGATGCATACGGGGCTGTTGCAGATGTAGTTGCAGACACTGTATCTGGTGTGGTTGGCCCTGCTGCTGCGGCTGTAGGTTCTATGGTAGATCAAGCACTCACTAATAAAAATCTAGTAGATCTACGCAGTAATAAGGAAAGGTTTGCTAACATGTTAAACTTTGAACCTCGCTCCAAGGCAGGTGCAGAGGCTAGTGAATACTTGCAAGGTAAGTTAGGTGAGGGTGCTGCTGCTGTAGAGGAATTTTGGGGAAAGTATAAACCTGATTCTTTACTGATGATGGATACTGCTATTGATATAGGTACTAAGGCAGTTAGAAATCAAATGTCAGAACGTCAACTTAACATGGTAGACAATACCATAGAAGGTGCGGAACTTATCGGAGGTGCAGTAGGTGCAGTAAACAAAGTAGCTAGGGCTATACCTGACCTACCACCTGTTGACCCTGATTTCCTAATGCCTCAGGCTAATATGGCTACTGCTGGTGTACCCTCAAGTGTTACACCCGAACTGGACGCACCTGTATCTACTCAAGCTATGGTAAAAACAAGTGATGATGATCAAGACATTGACTTTGATGATGACTATGAAGCAAATGATGCTGACAATCTGAAAGAGTTAGAAGATGATATGCGTATGTCAGATCAGGAAGAAAAGTTTGCTGCGGTTATGGCAGCTAGTGATCCTAATACGCCTGATCCTTATATGACCAATGAAGATATGGATTCTGTTGAACTACAGAGAATTTCGGATGAACAGTCTAGCTATGAATCATCAGGTGCGGAAGTTGAGGACTTAAATATAGCCAATCAAACTGTGGAGGATTATGTAGGTGGCTTAAGAGATGGATACGCTAACATGGAGAAGCAGTCACTACTACATCTACGTGACAATAAGATAGCAGAGGTTAAGGTTCTTAAAGAATCATTTCCAGACGTACCTGAGATAGTCTTAACAGAGGCACTGACGAAGTTCAAACGTCCAAAAATAACAGAAGATAATAAGCTGGATGCATTTGTATACCTAGCCATAAAGCGCACAATAGAGGCTAAGAGGTATAGGAAAGACAGAATTGGGGTTGATAAATTTGCACCTTCCCCCACTGGTGATGATTTAATTGAGTTAAACAAGGACATTGATGCAGAATTAGATATGATAGGATTGTCAGGAACAGACTCACTTAGTAACTTCTTTAACAAAGATGGAACAATAGATGTACAGGGAATGAAAGATTCACTCAGTCCTTTTGCAGATCAGATGCCCCTTGCGGATTTAGCAGACGAGTTGGATGATTTCGGTGGATACTATCGTGCTTATGATCTCACTGACGCTACCGCAGTAAGTGATATGAAATCCTTAATGAGTAAGGAACAATCTAGGTACTCCAGATTTAAAAAGAAGATGGGTAACAGACCCGATGTTACCATAATAAAATCTAAATTAGGTTGGGCAGACGAGTATGAAAAAGGATCAACCCGTACATTCCAAGATGGGCAAGAGCGAGTTGAGAATAAAAATAAAGTAAATGAAAAGCACAGTGAACTTCAAGACGGATACATGTCTACTAGCACCAACATGAATTTCACTACCAGACAAAAAGCATTTGGTGGAGATCAAATAGGTAATGTTAAGTACGCCACTATCCCTGCCGCAGACTACGCTTATCAGACCTATAACATATCTCCTAAACTATACGACACTATAAATACAGCTAACACCCCCAAGGCTGCTGAGAATATGGCAGAGTATCAATATAAAGGTAAGAGAGCTAGACTATTTGATGCCTCCCTTACAGGTGGTACTAAAGGTAGGGGTGTTAAGATACCACACAGTAAACATTTAGAAGATGAAACTGCTTTTGCATCCCCTATGGATATGGAATTTAAGAATGTACTAGACAATCCAAAGCTTAAGGCTGAGTATAAAGCATCTTCTGAGGCTAACAGGAGACTAACAGGGCCGACCCAAGCTAAGTTTAGGGATGAACTGTATGGCCTAACGGATAAGACAGCTACAAAGTCTCGCCTTGCAGGTTTAAAAATGTGGGGCATTGAAGAGGGTACCGCAAGAAAGATTTCTACCTTACAGAGAGTGTCTACACTAATGGATAGGGTAACTGATCGCAAGGATACTAAGCTTGATTTGTTTCAATCTAAAACAAACAAAAATACCATGTTAAAAAACACAGATAAACTAAGTCCAAAAGCAGCACTAGTAGTGTATAAAGAATGGAGGTATATGCTTAATGAAGCTGCCGACAGTATAAAGCACAACAGAGGGATGGGATCTAGGGGGCCATACGTAGGTATACTAGAGCAGTTTACTAGTCATGCTGGTTTTAGAAACCCTGATAGGTTTCAGATACTAGCTGACAGCTTACCCAAAGAACAAGCTGATAACATGCTACAGCTTAGAGAAAATCTATTGGGTTTAAAGGAGTCTAAATTTTCTACGGGGGAGTTTGGTGCAGAAAAATACCAAAGTGAAAGACTACCTGCCGCTAATGCTATAAAGGAACTAACACGTAAGTTTAACGAAGGTGGTTTAGTAGAGGATGAAATGGAGAACATGTTTGGATAGTACATAAACTCCACCCAAAGAAAAGCCCCAAAGCTCTTGACAGCAATGGGGCTTTTTACTGTCTAATCCTTGACAGTACAGTAGTACAATGCAATACCTATGTCACTAAATGATTTCACATGCACCTCCTGCACATGCTGCCTCACCTGATAGGTCAGTCTCGTCCTCCGCTTCTATCACCTTAGTAAGATCAATACTGTTAAGGCTACTCTCTAACATATTGAATCGTTCTTCTGTGATGTCCTCAAAGGGAGCTTGCGTATATGTACCTCCGTTGTATGGTAGTACCGCAATGCCATTGAAGGTGTTACGATTCTTCCACATCCATTCTCCTACGTCAGGCCATTCATCATCCTTGACAGATATAGTACAGCTTACGTTGTGTGAGTTCTGCCCTTCCCTATGGCCTACCTGAACCCACTCTGTATTGAACTTACGTACACGTTCAAGTAGATCCAAAGCATTCTCTGTGCGTAGTATAGAGCCTTCAGGAGCCTTCTGTGGTATCTCTACTACAGCCTGTTGCTCTGGGTTAAAGTACTCGTCCTCTATTAACTCAGGGTGGTGCTTAGCTAAGTGCTGATAGAGTGCTTCATTCTTTCCTAGTCTCTGTCTACGAATGTAATAATCATTATGCCAAGCATGGATGCCACTACTTGTACCAAGTACGCAACTAGAGGTGCCTGATGGCTTGACAGTAGTACACCTAGCACTGACATTAATATTAAGAAGACCAGCAACACGCTCATTCTCTTCTTTAACAATCTCAGCCGCTTCAGCGAGGTCATAGGATAGTATAACGCCAGAGCCAATTCCAGTTTGACCGACTCCAATAAGAGCATCACGCTCCGTGGCCTCTTTCCATACATCCCTGAGATAATGGAAGTCAGTGTATCCAGCTTGCAGCGTACCAATAAGAGCAGCCGCTTTAGATCTTTCATTCAAGTCCTCCTGTGAGGTTATGTCACTTACGTTTAGCTCAACTAAATTGCAGAACTGGTATGGGCGTAACCCGATTTCGCAACATGGATTTGTCCCCCAATCTTTATCATTACTGAAGTAGACCCCAGGCTCACCTGATCCGCTAGCTTCTACACGCTCCCACAACTTAAGGAAATCATCCTTGGTAGCACGATGCCGTAAGATAACAGCACTGTTGTTAGCACGACCACGTTGAGGGTTGTCTACGTACCACTCACCAGCCTTGCTGGACATCATATCAAGATCATCCATGCTGAACAGGGAGATCAATGCTGCCCTACGTATGCCACCTGCAAGTACTGCATCTGCAATGTAACACATAAGGTCATGCACTTCTAATGTACTAAGGTTACGGCCTAG
>Ga0308011_10001047_pt1 | contig 13061 bp, 11 predicted proteins | sample Neamet177_FD_203144 | JGI IMG/M metagenome (GOLD analysis project Ga0308011, IMG submission 203144) | Marine microbial communities from water near the shore, Antarctic Ocean - #177 | ecosystem: Environmental > Aquatic > Marine > Unclassified | place: Southern Ocean | collected 2014-07-25 | reverse complement strand
GGAACCCACCACACCAACCACCACCACCCACCGCTCCAAATCCATCAAATTTAACAGGCACTCCTTCAACGTAGAGAGAAATTCGCGGAACGACCCATAGTTGGATATACATATTAATATAGGTACGTGCAACCCACGCAAAATCTTTTGAAGTGCACATCAACCGATACATGTCTCGCACACTCAACATATCGGTGAATAGGAAGGGGAGAATATTCATGGCGGATGGAAGCGATGGCTGTAATGTATAGGATGTGCTGGATACGCGGGATAGTCCCATTGGACATGAGGTATACGGCACACGTGGTATATCATTATATTGTATCGTGCGGACATCTCATATCCGTTCATTTCTCTCTTTACTGTAAGAAATGTTCCCCCTCAGTACCAACCCCCATAACTTGATCGACCAAACACCCACCTTCTCATGCGATAAACATTTAGTGTCCGTCCATTCCAATGACCGGGATGTATCCAAATGGCCCACCGCGAGCCAATTTGAAATCACCCTCCCCCGCGAAATGAGGAATGTGGAGACGGTGCGATTATCGGAGATTTCATTGCCTGCGACCCATAACGCATTTTCAGTCGCGAAACAAAATGTGCGGATGCGATTTCATATGGATGGCGTGACCAATACCATTACCATCCAGGACGGCAACTATACGCCGACACAGTTGGCTCGCGAGATTGAGAATCGCATGAATGTGATGGTGTATGGGAGTGATACACACCGGTTCCACGTGACGTACGACGATGTTGGACAGAAGATGGTGTTTGGAAACGACAGAGATATGTTTAGCCTTACATTTGATTCGATGGATGGGTTATATGAGGAAGTGAGGATTGGCGAACGGTACGCGGACTGGGGGTTGGGTGCGTGTTTGGGGTTCGATAAGGAAACGTATGAGGCGACACATATAACCACCGACCCCCATTTTTACCACTTGGAAGGTAGCACACGATGGTTCGCCGTGGATGCGGGTGGTGGTGGATATACTGTCACCGCACCATACCCAACGAATTGTCATGGCGATGATGTGGTGTACATGGAAGTGGAACGACTCAACAGTATGGATGAGTTGGTACCGTATTCCGACACCTCTATCAACACGGGGTATTCGGTTCGCCACAATCAGCATGCGATGGTGACACATGTGGCGGGCAGACCCAACTCATGTTTCGCAAAGATTCCTGTGAATGACAACACAAACGATTCAAAGAACAGGAACCTATCCAATATCACCCAATACAATCCTCCAATAGAGAGAATAGAACGAATGAAATTCCGGTTCCGGGATCACGTCGGAGAATTGATTGATTTCGGGAATCGATCGGTACATTTCTCTCTTGAATTCCATTGTATAAGGAATGAGATGCGTAGGGGGGATTCGGTGAGGAAGCCCAGTGTGTGGTGATCCCAATTGCGCTTGGGGTCGCCTCACCAATTGCGCTTGGAGTCGCGTGGTTGCCCACTGGGCCCCCTGGAACCAAGGAACGCTGGAAATTCGATTGTACCGTGAGATGGCCCATTTACGCGGCGGTCAAATTCATGAAGAGTGTGTGATGGATACGCCGTGAACCAAACTATATATTGTGCTGTAATTGTATACAATGTTCAATCGCATAACCGACCAACACGTATTATTACCGATTGTAAAATGGCTGGGGGTATGGAACAAAGTGATGGCATTCACACCCAATACAATCACGTTGTTCAATGGGTTCATCATCACACCACTGTTAATACTCAGTATCATTCATAAAAATGTACCAACATCATTTCTGTGTGCATACGTGCGGTGCGTTCTGGATGGATTGGATGGATACTGGGCACGGAAAACGGATTCGGTGACACATTTGGGGGAGATATACGACCATTCGTTTGATAATATTCTTATATTCACCGCAATATTCATGATACTATCAAAAACAGTACCTGGTAAATACCGCCCATTATATTTCTACATGGGAATGGTGAGTATTACGTACATTTCATTCACACCAAACACACCAGTGAGTGATATAGTGTACCGGCTTATAGGAAACGGTGGTGGATATGACGGATTTTGCACAGTGATAAACTGTATTGGGGCGATTCTATTGGCAACCATCTGATGTGTACCGATCCACATCACCAGGTAGTGAGTAATTTCGCCACGTACACATTCGCCTTCAATACCTCCTCCTGGGGAAGCACACAGAACCAATTGTATTTAGTGCGTCCAAGCAACGCCAACTCGTCTATCCAAACCCCATACGATGTATCATGTGTTTGGATAAACGCCTCCCCCATCAACATATCAATCGTGATCACATCCCCATTCGCATCCCTGGTACCAATAGCCTGTCCTGGAATGAAGCCAATCGTTCCATTTCCAATCATCTCCCCATAATATGTGGCGAGGGTTCCTTTGAAATCCGATTGGGCCGTGACATCCCCGGAAACCATGTACGATAGATAAGTGATAACTTGTTCCAGCACGGGAGTGTTGCGTCGGCCGCCCATGAACTGGTGCGAGAATTCATGGGTATTTCCCGCCCCATTCACAGATTTTGCGGGGATTTCCGTCACGTACATATCGTGAGATGTATCGCTGGCCATGGATTCGTGGAGTGATAACAAATTCTTTGTACATACAAAGGTGGACGGCACAAACATACCCCCGTACTTATACAACAGTTTCATGAACCCAATTTGTCTGAGACGCGATTTGATGGGTTCTGGTGTTCCATCCAACTCCACTTCCCATTCGGGTAAGAGTCGGGCGAAGGAACGATCATCCACGAGACATATTTTGAACGAATCGCGACAATTGTCTACTATGGATTGGATGGTGAGATTAATGTAAGGTTGGTTGGACCCATGGGTGTTGCGCGACCCAAATGTCTTCCACGCCCGATCATTTATATCCGTCAGTGTATGAATCCACAGAATGGGTTTAGTGGACCCATCCAACCCCGCGGACCCGTCATTCAGTAAATATTGGTGTATCAATTTCCGCTCAATCTCCTCATCATCTTCTTCAATCCGGTGCTTGAATTTGGAGTACATGTACCCGAAACACATCATCAGGACAATGTAAGCAATGTAATTAACCCAATCCATTGTGATTGATTACATTTAGTGGATATAAAATGTGCAATCAATGCAATCAATTCAGTCGCAGGACATTCGCATCCCAGGCGCTCTTGATTCGGGTACTTCTCTCCGCATCTTTCGTCAATTGGTAGAAGCGGGCGGTATCATCCGTCGCTTCCGCCCGTCGTGAATCGCTCAACATTCGTTCGGCCACTGCCTTTTCGGGAATCGCTCCCACATCAGTTCGCTCGCGCACCAAACTATCCACTGTAGTGTGATGGGTTCGTCGCGACATAACCGTATCCTCGCACACGGCGAACACTGTATTGGAGTACGCGTGTTTCACGTCGTCGTACATGATACCGCCCACCACTCCTCTGTGATTAGACACCCCGACCACCCCCAACTCCTCAAATGCGCCGCTACCGTGACTCATCATCGCCTCTGGGTGTGATGTGGTGGTGATTTGCGACCCGCGTTTATTCTTTCGTATGATATCGCTCATTTCAGTGAATGATTTTCCTTCGTGGGATGGATCGAATCCATCATCCGATTTCATCCAATCTCCGTATCCAGTGGTTGTACCCGCCCCACCAGTGCCCACACTCTCGTCGTACATATCATTGAACCATCGTGCGAATCCCTTACCCGTTGGGTGTTTGAAAGGGGCTTTGGTAGTGTTCCCCCCAGCACCACCAGCACCACCAGCACCACCAGCACCACCAGCACCACCAGCACCATCCCCGCGCTCCGCCACCACCGTCTCATGGGTCTTTTCCTCGCGAACCCGATGTTTGTATATATCGGCCAATACCTGGAACGCTTTCTTGAAAAAAATGAAATATTTCGTATCCAACCCCGATTTGTCGGGATGCGTTCGGGCGACAATTTGTTTGGCGCGCTTCAAGTCCTCAATGGAGTACAACGTGGGGACACTGAAGAGATTGGTGATATCATTGTACTCGTAGTTTTCCAAATTTAGATCAAGGTCGGTGAAGGACATGTGTGGGTGTGTGCGGTACAGTATATTTGTTTCATACTAAAAATTAACAAATATACCAAAATTCATCACGTAGAACTTATTCGACTCCGTCGTCTTGTCTTCCGATTTCTTACAGATCTTCGGCGATTACGTCGTCCAGTGCGTCGTCCAGTGCTTCGCATCAATCTTTTCCTCCTCGTCTTTCGGGTTTTTCCCCCATCTTGTGGTGGGGGAGGTTGTCTTCTGGCTCGTTTCCTGCTCGACAATCTACGCCCTCTGTTAATCTCTCTGAGTTTTCTGGGTGTCTCTCCCTCGGTACCGGAACATGTGAGGTCAATAATAATCAAATCGGCGATATGTGGACGTGTTTCTCGTATATGATATAACAGTTTTTCCAAATACACAGTTTGCATATCTGTTGTGGTAACCCTGGTAGTTCTGCTGAGCATTTCTTGAATCAGATCGGTACTCCCATATTCATTTAATAATGTCGCAACATCAAAATACGGCGACGTTCCCGTGTTCCTTTGACTCGGAAATACATCATATGTTTTATCCTGGAATAATTCCCCTTTCATAGCCGTCAAGATTTCGTAGGGTTTGTTGGTCTGCCATTCATATTTCCGAAGTGCTTCGGCATCGTCCGCGGCATCGGCCGCGTCCTCGGCCGCGTCTCTTGGCACATTATCCTTCACCCGGGGATCAATCTGTATCAAGTTACTTTGAATCAACCCACTTCCAGATTCCAATTCCTTAATTTCATCATTCTTTATAAGTTCTATGACATTTTCTGCCATGTTCGTAGCCGTCTGGTCATTTAAAAAATTACAGGTTCCGTAATTCACCGCATTGATCTTTTTCATATTGAAAGGAGCCTTGAATTTGTACTCTCCAAATTTCCCTTCACATCGTCCATGCGTTGAAATAAATAAAACATGGGGTTGGGATTGTGGGGATCCCATCACCTCTTCATTTGTTTCATACCTTTGCGGAGCCGATAATTTTGCACCCATATATCATATCTTCACATAATTACTCTACCGATCGGTGCTCACACGTACGCCTCAAAGAATGCCCTGATTTTCACCGGGTCCGTCCCAACCACACTCCGCGTAGGGATATATGCGGTAAATCGCGTAACACTGGGTCGCGGAAACGAATAGCAGAATATGGTGGGGATTCCGCCGATCACTCGTTTGGATTTCAATAAACTATAAATATCGTGCGATTGGTCGATATTTACATCCACATAACATACATTGGGTGCGAGCGCGGGAATGTACTGGGCAACCAAGGGTGTGATCTTTTTGCACGGCCCACACCATTCAGCGGTGAATCGGACAATCACATGCTCGCATCCGGGAAAGAGTCGGGGTGCATCTGTGATGAGTTGTATGAACTGGGATCGGTTGGTTATGGGGTCGTTGATCAGGGGCATTGTTTGATATCGTATACACACAATATCAACCATCGCATTTATATAGTTTACTAATTTATACACGCGTTGAATACATCACCGATAACGGTTGTTATTATGGAAGTGTCCAGTGTTTTTTTGAATTTAGCAACTGTTTCGGGTCCATATACATCGGGGTTTGGAATCTTAAATATAAATCCTTCTTTCAATCGTCCTTGTGATTTTAATTCATGGTACATTTGAATATACCCTTCATTTTCTAGAATCTTAATTTGGGTTAAATCTGTATACAATATACCCTGGTAAAACGATTGTATATATGGCATATCAGCAAGTCGTTCAGCGAAAAGACCTGCGTGATATATATCTTCGGATGGGTCGAAATCACTTGATGTCGTTACCACGGTGTTTGTGGTGCCTTTATAAATAACATCAATTAATGATTGAATACTGTTCCCGGGAGTATGAATTGAAATAGAAAGTATTGTCTCTATACTAAATATATCTCCAATAGTTGGAATCGGATATGATTTTCGCACATAATATGGGTTTATTTGAATAATATCCACGTTTTCATTGATTTTATATTTATCCCATAAGGTGGATACGGGGATATTGGAACCAAACCCCGCATCCGCGGTAAGTTTATTATTTGTTATAATAAATGGCATCGTACAACGCAACAATCGGATGAATAACCAATTCGGAATTCTATCCCCATTTTCAAAATTAACCACATCACGGTGATCAGTGCTTATGATGGATTTCTGTACATCAATGTAATTATATTCGAATATGGGTCCTCTACCAAACTCCCCCTCTTCAATGGACCGCCACCATGCGGGCATTTGTTCCCCTAAATATATGGATACTTTTGACATATCCCCCATGTTCGCAATTAGATTCGAAAATATATTAGATTTCACTGCTGCGTAAACACCTCTTTCCCGAACATATTTGTTGAACCAATCATCTTCCAAATCATATTTGTACAAAAAACATAATTCTAAAAACACCGAAAGGATTGCGCCACCCGAAACACTTGTGATCACATCGTACGAATCAACATTCAACATATCATTTTGGTGTAAACATCCACATCCACCCATTGCAAAGTAGGCCTGGACGGCCCCTCCTCCAGTAAGAACCAACGCGTTTGAAATATCTATTCGGGGATCTTTTACGAAAAGTGAATCAACGTCTTGTGATAAAACATTTGCCATTTTAATATACATGGATATTATATTATATCCGTGATATTTTTCACAATAGGTTGGTTCAATTTCTCCGCCGCTTCATGGTGATACACCTGAAATTACCATCCCTGGATTGATTGGGTCCACACCGTTTCACGCATCTTTTCGTGGTAGGATTCCACTCTTTTCCCAAGGGACATTCAGATGTATTCTTTCGGGTGATACACCGGAAATTCGTATCTCTGGTTTGGTTGGGCCCACACTGCTTCACGCACCGATTTGTCACGGGATTCACTATTTTGGAGGGGGGGCATTGTTTTCCTCCAGCGGATTTGCGCGTGATTGATTTCGACGGAGAGTATGACATTGAGTCTCTCATAGATTTGCGCGTGATGGATTTAGACTTATTTTTCGCATACGATTTGGACGCTGACTTATACGCAGATATGGTTTCTGTAGTTGGCGATGGAGTGGTTTCATTCACAAGTTTATATTTGCGAAGCAATGCATCGTATTCCACGTGTAATTGGTGGATACTGTTGGGTCGGAACCGCATATCCTCGGCATAGAATGGTGCGACGACATCCTTCATATCTTCGTAAAATGTCGCTGTATCTATTTGGCGTTTAAACTCGGGTATGCCACACATTGCTTTCATAATCTCGTACATGACGAGCGCCAGCGAGAAGGTATCGAATGTATCGGCAGATTTTTTTAGAAATTCATTGTACGACATCATATCCCGATATTTCTCACACGATTTACCGGATTTAAACGTGGAGTGGTTTATACATTTGGATTCGGTTGGGAAATTGAACCACGATATACCCTGACTATTCGAATCACTTTTCGCACGATTTATGAAATCATCGCGCCACATCATAAGTCCAAAATCAATGAACTTCATTGAACCCGTCTCCACATTATATACGATATTTTCCCGCTTTATATCATGATGAATGATCATATTATTTTTGAAAAACACCAATGCTTCAATCAGTTCACGAACCGATGTTAAAAACCTACAAATATCTGCGAAAATCATGGTGGGGAGCACGGTCTTCAATATGTTGGATACATCGGCTCCCCCATCCTCCAAAATTAAAAGTCGGTACCGGTCGGGCGTTGGGACATTATGAGCAACGCGTTTCCCCCGACATTTACGAACTGTTTTATCAAATCGCCTGGATAGATCGGGGACACATTTATGGGGACGTTTCAATACGTACCGGTCAATTCCATCTATGGATGCTATTTTGTTCATTTCCTCATATTCTTCCGCGGCATCGTCCTTGTCCATGATTTTAGATACCATATGGTCATATGTGTCGGGATGATTATTATCTTTGCATTGAAGGGATGGTTTCACAACACACCCGTACGTACCCTCTCCCACCACCACGGGAGTTTTTTCGGGGTGAGATGGGGATGTACTGTTGCCATTGCCATTATTTTTCCGGTACAGAACCCCATTCATATATACAGATCGTCGTCTCCTAGTGGTACTTAGAACCATTACATTAGTTGTATATATTAGTGTGGTGTGTGGTGTGTTATACACACACACACCACACATCATAATGAACAATTGTTACGAGCACCTGGTAATATCCACTCACTCACCACCAACGCACAGCACCAACTCATCCACCGATAACACTGGAAGATGGAAATGAGCCTCCCATACATATCTACAGTACGCCCACGACATTTCCGCGGTATCGGGATATGAATCTCCGTGTGCACGCAACAACCGCATCCGTTTATCCGCTGGCAAGAGGGTCAGGTGATGGCGCGGTAGCACATATGACAATTGGACGTGTGGCGATACCGGGTCAGGTGGTTTCAGAGCGATGAACTCTGTATCAAAGTACGGAATGTGGTGTTGTAAATCGGCGAGAAGGGGCGGGTATGCGGTGCGATACGTCCACCGCCAATCCACGCATCCCGTGGTATAGTACCGAAACGTCCACTCCATCCCCTCAAGGTAATTCCTACACAGGTCGGCCACGCGCATTTCATCTTGCGAGTCCATGTGGAGCAACTCGTCGTAGTACCGCTTCTCCCAGTAATCCTCCGAAACAGCAATGTACTGCTCCACAACCCTATCTACCACGGGAATATTTAGGTACCGATCCATCGCAACATCCACTGGACTCATGGGCTTCCCATCGCGATCCCTCCCGGAATTCGCGCGACGCATAACTGACTGGGACATTTTCCCGCGAACCATCTCATCTTTCTGCATCGCATCGCGCTCCTTGTTGGCCAATATGGCGACCAATTTTCGGAAATTCTTCCAGGAGATGTTCCCATCTTCCGTGAGGTGAAATTTGTTGCGTCCAGTATCGGTCAGGGTTGTGTACGCGCTCATCAGCGCCGCGTGTCCCGTGGTCCGGATATTGAGACCAGGGAAATGGGGCAGGAAATCGTTTCCCAACATGAAACACATCAATATGTAGTCTGCGATGAGGTCGCGTTTCTCTGCGTCGGTGGGAGCGGACTTCCCGAATTCTTCGCACAGCGCATGTGCCAACACGGGAATATCCAGCACGTACATTTTATTGGGTTCCAGCGACGAGTCCACGGTCTTGATGAATTCGGGGGTTTCGCGAAAGAGGTAGATGCGTTCGGATACCCTGAGATGGTTCAGGGTAAGCATAATGAGGTCGGCATCGAGCCCGTAAATCACCGATGTGGTGGACGCATGGTACGCCGCGTTGTCGCGAATATACTGGAATATCTTATGCTCGCCCTCCCCGGGCTCATCGGTACAACTTACAATGATTTGTTTCACCCCAAATGGCTCGGGTGATGCGAAATATTGGTTAATAGTGGTCGCCAATGTACTCATGAACCGAGTTCCGGGAGTGATTGCCACGGAGGAGAATACGGATTGGGTGATGGGAAGCCCATGTTCGGCAGAGACTTTGGTGCGCAACATCGTATCGTAGTGACCCTTGAACCGACGAGACCGCTGTTGGTTCATTTTAGCGCACGGTGCCACCCCGTCAAATGCTAGGAAAACAATTCCCGTGGGAGAAATATCCGTAATGTACTGATGAATCTTCTCGGCTGTATGTCGTGCAAGCAACTCTTCGTACGCCACCGTCTTGGTGGGCTCTTTTCCGGAAGTTTGGATGCGACGCAACGCATCATAGATGATTGAATTACAGTCCATGTACATGTTGTGAATGGATGCGAGGTCGGGATCGCCGGCGCGTATTTCGCGAATCACCTTGCGGTGGGAGCGCACAATATGTGTGAAATATGTAGGGATACCCATGCGTTGATATGTATCCAAGAAAACTGTTTATACTCTTTATATAACTTGATCCACAAGTCATTTGTCGCAAACACATGGGTGTGTCAAATACATGCGTTGCCCAGGGTGTATCCAATAATCGTTTCCCTAAAATGGGCTCACCGTTGTATAAAAAGATACAAGGGCATCTTTTTATATGTTAATATTATATCAATGACACCATCGCCTAAAAAGAAGACAACACCCGCTGTAAAGAATACGGACAAAATCCATAGGAAAAAACGCACAAAGAAATCAGCGTTCTCCATATCGACGATTCAGGATCAGATTTCGTACCGCAAGGATCTGTTGGTACGCATGACTGGAAACATTGAGCTCCACAATCTAAGGGGAATTGACTCGTACGCGGACACGAACGCCATCTACACGAATATCCAGGAGATTGACGAGTTGATAGCGCAATGCGACGAGATGGTTTCCAGTGGTGCCACCGCCCCCACCACCACTGCCGTCCAGAACACCCTGTGTGCACTGATTCAGGCGATAACCGACGCGATGTCCAAGATGTTCTCCAAATACGGGGCTCCGTCGCTCACTGATATAAGTCGCATTTGTGTAGGAACCACGCACGAGTCTCTGTTTGGACAAAACAGTCCTCATGCAGACACATATGAATTGCTGGTCGCACACACCCACCCCATCAAATACGATATCCTCTCTTGGCCCAAGGATATGACTCAAAATATCAAGGAAAATTTCATAGCGAAGCGGTTGTTGGTGGACGATATTGCGATTATGAAGACCGCTCCCATGTTGGACTGCTTTGATCTCTCGCGAACCGACGACAACTTCTTCGTTCGCGTCCACGGTATCAAAACCGTATTCCACCTCCCAGAGAAACGCCAGACCCTGGTGGTCCATTCCATCGTGGACGATATCCCCCTCAATTCCCTGATTCGCCGCACCGACCAGACGTACGAGCGATTCGTGGGGGATATGCGGGATATCCAGTACATCCACGACACGGGGGGAGATGCGGTTGTGGTGGAGAAGAAGTCCTTCAAGACCTTTTTGGAGAGCATGACGGTGAAACAGTTGATGGTATTCACACCAGACGATTTGTACCAAAAGTTCAAGTACATGATGCATCAATCAGCAATCATCAATGTTGAGCCGCTCACCAAGGTCGCAAACGATTTCATGAATGCCGACCTCTACCAGCAGCGGGGGCGACTCATGACCCTCATCATCGGGGCCACCACCCAAGAGCACCGCTACATTGTGAACTTGTTGTACGAGTTGTTGGGGATGGGGTACAATGGGGTGGGTCCCGCACCCGAACAGGCCGAGTTGCTCACGAGTTTCCCGTGGTCCATCCGATGTTACTTCTCGGTGATTATGAACCAGAGTGCCGAGTACACCAAGAGTCTCACTAGTGAATTTGATCCCAAACAAATCCCCTACGAGCAGCGCATCTGTCTCATGAAGACCAGCGACGAGGTGAAGAACAAGGCGATGGCGAAGTTGAAGGAAGTGCGCTCCAAGAATGAGGATACGGGGTCCAAGGCGCGTACCTATTTGGACGGGATTCTGGAAATTCCTTTCGGGGAATTTCGACATGAAGAGATTTTGGATACCGCCAAGAAATGTGTGGCGGATTTCCAGGTCATGGTGGGGGTCCTGAGTGCCAATGAGATTTCATGTGAATTGGGTGACGCGTCCACGACCATTGGAGTGATGTCAAACATGCGCGTGGTGGGTGATATGATATCCGGAATCAAACAAGAGAGAATGGGAGCCCTTGCCGAGTCGGTGATTGGTAAATCAACCAAGCCCACCTTATTGAAACGCGTGGCGGAAATGAAAGCCGTGTGTGCGACGTGTGCGGATGAGGTTTGTATTGATATTACGGTGGATACCAAAATGACAAAACCGCAACTCGTTGCATACATTGAAAAGATTATCAGTGGATGCGAACACGAGGTTGGATTGTTGTGCCATCTAGTGAAACACTTCGTTCCCAAATTCACCCCGACCGTTTCCAACGATGCGTTGGTTGCTATTGATACCGCGCACCACAATATGATGCGTGGGTACGAAGAGATTTCCACGTACACGGATGGGGTGAGGGCGGTGCTCGATAAATCGGTGGTGGGACACGATAAAGCGAAACGGCAAATTGAGCGCGTGATCGCCCAGTGGATGAACGGCGATAACGGCGGGTACGTGTTTGGGTTTGAAGGCCCCCCAGGTGTGGGAAAGACATCCCTCGCCAAGTACGGGATCTCCCAATGTCTCACCAACGCTGCGGGCGAGACCCGACCATTTGCCTTTATTGGTGTGGGTGGGTCCGCCAACGGTTCCACCTTTGAGGGACACAATTACACATACGTGGGTGCCACCTGGGGACGGATCGTGAGTATCCTGATGGATACCAAAATATCCAATCCCATCATCTTCATTGATGAAGTGGATAAAATCAGTCGCACGGAACACGGAAGGGAACTGATTGGAATCCTGACCCACCTGGTAGACCCCACCCAGAACAGCGCGTTCAACGATAAGTATTTCAGTGGGGTGGACATTGACCTCTCCAAGGTGTTGTTTGTCTTTTCCTACAATGACGTTTCCATGATTGACCGTATTCTTCTGGATAGGATTCACAGGGTGCGATTCGATTCGTTGGATGAGGACGAAAAGGTGGAGATTGTCAAAACCCAGATGTTGCCGGAACTTCTCTCTAAATTTAATTTGATGGACTCTATTGTGATCCCCGACGAAATCGTCCGGTTCCTCGTCCAGGAGTATACGTGTGAGGCAGGGGTGAGGAAACTGAAGGAGATTCTGTATGAGATTGTTTCGGAATTAAACCTCTCTACCCTTCAACAGAAGACAAATCACTGTATGGATGGAGCAAAGATTGTCATTACCAAGGAAATGTTGAAGGATGATTTGTTGAAAGAGCGCCATACGGTTCGCGAGAAGATGGCCCACGATGAGCCGTTGGTTGGTGTCATCAATGGGATGTGGGCCAATGCCATGGGCCAGGGTGGAATCCTCCCCATCGAATCATCATTGTTCCCTTCTGGGGGACCCATGGAACAATGATGATTCGATGG
>Ga0308011_10001046_pt1 | contig 13061 bp, 10 predicted proteins | sample Neamet177_FD_203144 | JGI IMG/M metagenome (GOLD analysis project Ga0308011, IMG submission 203144) | Marine microbial communities from water near the shore, Antarctic Ocean - #177 | ecosystem: Environmental > Aquatic > Marine > Unclassified | place: Southern Ocean | collected 2014-07-25 | reverse complement strand
AGGGGCTTTGCATAAGACTCGTCACATGTACATGGTAATGAAAGGTAAGTGCAAAGTATCAAGTCAGTTTGGTGAACAAGAAATTGAAGCGCCTTTTATTGGTGAAACAATACCGGGTACTAAACGCATTATCTATGCAGAAACTGATTGTGTCTGGGTAGGGTTTCATCCTACAGACCTTACAGACCCAGAAGAAATTGGTAAACAAATTTTAGAACCGGAGAAAGTTTAATGTGGGCAATCGTAGCGGCTATTGCTGTCTCCACTGTTACAACAGCAGTGGGACAGAGAAACGCTGGTAAAGCACAGCAAATAGAAATGAATCGAGCCGCAGAAGAGGAAAAGATTGCTGCCGAATCTCTTGAGCTACAGCGTAAACAAGAACTAAATAAAGTCTTAGCTGCTAACAATGCTGCTTTAGCTGCTGGCAATATAGGCATGGAAGGTACGCCTTCTAGTATTGCTTTAGCATCTGCTGAACAATCTAGTCTTAGTGAAGGCATGGCTGGTCTAAGCTCTCGTTTAAAGCAAGCTCAGTTTAAACGCCAAGGTGCAACAGCAAAAAGTGCAGGTAATCTTTCTGCTGCTAGTACATTGCTGTCTGGTACTGCACAAATTGGACAAGCATACAATGCTGCTCAAGATCGAAAAGGATAAAGGGTAATAAAGATGGCACAAAAACCAATTGGCTTTTACGGTAAGTTTACCCCTACTAGCATAGACAATACTGTTGGCGATAGATTCAAAGCATTAGCAGGCTTATCTTCAGAGGTAGGCCAGCTTGCTGTGGGCATAGGTAAAGCTAAAGCGGCAGCAGACGCGCCAGAACAAGCAATTAAGGCAGCAGAAGCTTCTCGTCAAGTTGCTGATGATGGGACTATTACCTATTCATCTGTAGAAAAAAGAAGTCCATTGGCTTGGGGTTCTTCACAGTACAACAATACTGTTATTAACACTCAATTGTCTCAACGTAATGTTGACGCACGACAACGCATTACAGACCTTAAAACAACGTATAAAGATGACCCGGTTGCTTATCAAGCTGCTGCTGAAGAGTACCGCAAAGCTACTGTTAACAACGCTCCTATTGAACTGCAAGCACAGTTAAATGAAACTCTTTCAGGTCGTATTTTAAGTGGTCAATTAGCACTTAATCAGCAATTTGAAATTGATACGCACAATACAAATGTTACTACAATAAATAGTAATATTGATAACGGTGTCATTGCTGCTGAATCTTTAGCTAGAGAAGGAAATACACAAGCTGCTGAATCAGAAATTAAACTTATATATGCAGAAATAGATGCGCTAAAAGTAGCTGACTCAAAATATGATGCTGCTGGTGCAAAACGAAAAGTTAAAAATAGAATATACGAGCAAACTGAATTACACAAAATTGATAAGATTGCAAAAAATGACAGCATTGCCGCAGCTAATCAATATGTAGAAGACATGCAATCTAAACCATTGCCAGCAGGATACTCTCCAGATGATAGAAGAAACTTTAGCATTAAGGCTGCTCAAAATTTAACAAGGATGCAAAGCAGGTTAACAGCATCTAAACAAGTAGCTAGTGAAGAAGAGCTTGTTGTTATAGGCGACTATATGGCAGCGGTAGGTGCTGGCAAACAAGTGTCTGCCGAAGAGACGGCTTTAGTTGCTGGTCTAGTTAAAGGCACAAAGTTTGAAGATCAATTTAACATTGCTAATGACGTAAGTGTATTTTCTTTAAAAACTGCTGAAGAACGTGCAGAGTTATTAAGTGTTGCTTCTACTACTCTAGAAAATGTAGATGAGCTTATTGCCTTAGAAAGCGCAAACAGCGCAATTAATACAGCCGCTAGAAAAGATGGAATAACTTTAGCTACTCAACAAGGCATTATTTCTAAAGACGATACTGTTGAATTTAATCCTTTAATTTTAGGAGATGACCCAACAACTGACGACATAGATGAATATGCTGTTAATCAATCTGCTTTTCAAGCTCGTGTAACACAAGCCGCTGAAATGACAAAACACTATGGCGTTTCTGTTTCTCCGTTGACAGATCAAGAAGCTACAACTTTATCTAACGCAATAGGCGATATGACAACTACAGAGTTAACAGCATTATCTAATCTTTTTGGGCCTGGGTCTGCGGTATGGGGGCAGATTGCAGATAAAGATGAAGGTGTGTTTGCTCAAGCTGCTGCTGGCGGCAACCCTAATGTTATGAAAGCTATCTTTAAAGGAATGACTTTAAAAGCTAATGATTTAGCTCCTAAATTTTCTAAAGATGATAATACAAGAAGTATGGAGGTGTTTTCAAAAGCTGTAGGTGGTGTTGATATTGTTTATGGTGTTAATGATTATCGAGATACATTAGATGCTGTAACAATGCATTACTATGGGTCTGGCGGGACAGGAGAATTTGATGAATCAAAATGGAATCAATCTATACAGGCTGTTACTGGAGGTGTTGATACTGTAAGGGGTGTACCTACACAGTTAACTGCTGGTGTTGCAGCCACTGATTTAGATGAATACTTTAATTCCATGACTACAGATGAATTAACTACTATGGGCGTAGACGAAATAACCGCAAAAGGAGTTAGTTTTGGGTTTAACCGAGAAGGCTTTGGCGCTGGAATGAGAGTAGAGCCTGAAATGCGAACATTATATGACTACCCTGCAATAGACGCTGTAAAAGGTGGAAGAATAAAAGCTGTTGACGGCATAGGCAATTACCATGTTTATAAAACAGACGGCACTGTATTAACTACCAAAGATGGCAAAAAAGCAGTATTTAATGTAACTGCAAAAAAGATAAAAACTATGCGAGACGAGCAAAAACAAAAACAGTTAAGCTATCAAAGATTTCCTTACAAGACTGTTAATTAAGGATACATTTTATAATGCCTATATTGTCACCTACAGATAAACGTGAGTATGATCAAACTGCACCAACAGGCAAGTATTTAGTTGCGCCTGATTTTTCATCGACTGCTCTTTCTGCTTTTAACTTTGTAGTTGACGAAGGTATGTCTATTTCTAGTTTTTTAAATAGAGATGGTCATAATGAAAGAGATCGCCAAATTAAAAAAATGGGTAACGAAGGATTTAATTTTAAACCATACACTAGCGTTACTGGTGGCATTGATTATGACCGAGTGTCTTCTGATACAGGTTTAATTAAAAATAATTTAGAACTTTACAACGAACGTAATGAAATACTGAGAAAACGCAGAGAAGTAAACCAAGATGTAATAGAGCGCGGTAGTGGTCTAGCTCAGTTCTTAGGCAGCATGGCAGGATACATGCTTGATCCTATTAACGTAGCTACTCTACCTATAGGTCTAGGCACTGCATACAAAGGAATGAGCGTATTAAGCAATGCATTAATGACTGGGCGTAATGCTGCTGCTGTAGGCGTAGCTTCTGAGTTAGCTATTCAGCCACTAGTGTATCAACACAAACATGACATTCAATCCCCTTATGAGTTTCAAGATGCTTTGATTGCTGTTGGTAGTGTAGCTGTAGGTGCCAGCATTTTGGGTGGTGCTATGGGTGGCTTGTCTGGTTACTTTAGACGAGTTGCTGAAAAGTCTAAAGAGTTTGTATCATTAAGGCCAGCTTCTGATGCTATTAAATCAATAGATAAAAACTTATCCGTATTGAGCCAAGCTGAAAAACCTGACCTTGCAAGGATAATTGAACTAGAAGCTAGAAAAGAAAGTTTATTTAAAGCATCTGCTGTAGAAGCTAAGTTTGGCAAAACCATTGAAGAAGAATCATTAAACATAATACAAGACTTGGGCGATCAGTTAGCCGCACAAAAAGCTGAGTTAGGCCCAAGAATTGAAGATGATATTCTTGAAGCTTACGATGGATTTAAGCAGGGTGAATATGAAACTTTTTTTGCTGCAACTGCTGCTAGTGTTAAAAAATTAGAAAAAAGAATTGTAACAACTACTAAAGAAAATGTTACTTGGGCTAGAGACATTGCCGAATCTGGTGGTATAGATAAAAAACAAGCAATTGCCGAAGGGTTTGATCCTAAAGATTTAAACATAATGCCTGTTGTGGGTAAGCCTTTATTTCGTCTACAAGGCGGCATGAAGTTTGATATGTTGGCAGAACATTTTAGACAAAATGGTGGTGTATATGCAGATTTTCAAAAGCAAGACGCTATGGATATTACCAATGAAATTATTTTTGATCCTAAAAAGTTTTTAGACCCAGAAGTAGATGCTCGGATTGAAGCCATAAGAGTTGAAATTGAACACTTAAAAGCATTAGATAACGAAGTAGATTTTCAAGGTTACTACCAAAGAATTAGCCAAGAAAACATTAAAAAAGACATGGCTATTTTAGAAGCTAATCAAAAGTTTGCAGAGCAAATGGCTGGGCCAACTAAAACCTATGACGATTACATTGTAAATGATTTACCTGCTGCGCCTAAAGCTACTGTTACAGGGTTACAAAGAGAGCAGTTAGACAGTGAAGGTCTGGCAGCTAATTACGATAGAGATATGGCTGATTATGAGGCGTTAGGTCTTAAAGAAATGAATGTTGACGGTAAACTAGTTGACGCAAATAGTTATATGAAAACTTTTGACGATCAAGTTGAAGGTCTAGAATCAGTGAGGATATGTGCCATTGGCTAAGTCACCTAGAGAACAAGTAAGTTTAAATGCAGGTATAGAGTCATCTAACGCTGCTGTTACTTCTGGAGCTACTCAAGGTAGGTCTAAACAAGCTGGCTTAGATCTAGGCATAGAAAGCCTTGAATCTAAAAGTGTTAATCAAGCTAAAGCTAAAGAACCTAAAACTAAAAACCTTGATGCTGTACATAGTAATTACAGTAAATGTATTGATACAGCAGTACAAGCTGGCCGCATAACTACTAAGCTTGGGCAACAGATACTAGCAGAAGAAAGCCCAGAAGATGCTATTTCAAACCTTGTTAAAAATATTACAAGAGAAAAAAGAGAAGCTGCTATACAGGCTATTAGAATAGCAAAAGGCTTTGATGGCATATTAACCCACAAGTCAGGTAATGCTATGACAGGGTTAATGGCGTTTATGGTAAAAGACATTTCAGGCAAAGGTACTTACCAAAATGTAGACATGCTATCTGCGGTGTATACCAACAAATACAACGCTAAATTTGCTGAAACTTTATCTATTTTTAGAACTAGAATGTTTGGCTTATCTCAAGATGAAGATAGCTTAAAAGCTTTTATAGGCGCATTGTATGGTAAGCAGTCTAATAATGCTGACATCAATAAGGCAGCAAAAGATTGGCTAGAAATAGTTGATGATATGAATGCTGATTTTAATCGCAATGGCGGTAGCATTTCTAAGAATGAAAATTGGTTATTACCTCAATCGCATGATTTACGAAGAGTTAAAAAAGCAACATACTCAGTATGGAGAGCCAAATTAGACGGCAAACTAAATCGTGAGCTTATGGTTGACGATCAAGGCCGCCAGCTATCAGACGCAAATTTTGAAGCAGGTTTAAAAGAAGTCTATGAAAGCATTACTACTGGTGGGTTAAATAAAATTAAAGATTTTAGTGTCCCTAACATGGGTGCTAAGTTATCTAGAAAAGGTTCTGAGCAAAGATTTTTGTATTTTAAAGATGCTGAATCATGGATGGAATATCAAAATGAATTTGGCAAAGGTGACATCTTAACTACCTTAACAGATCATATTAGCGCCCGGAGTAACGACATAGCGTTAATGCAGATTTTTGGAACTAACCCTAAACAAACATACGAAATTCTTAAACGAGAAGCACAAAAAATACAAATTGAAAGAGGCAAGCCAGTTAAGGAAAAGAACTTAGCTACTGCTGATGCTGTATATAAAACTATTAGTGGCGACATTAACAACGGTCAATTAACAACATTAGCTGATGGCATGCAGTTTGTGCGTAACTTACAAGTTGCGTCTAAACTTAGTGGTGCAGCTTTAGCGTCTGTTACTGACATTGCTACTGTAGCTCTAACAGCTAATTACAACAATATGTCTGCTACTAAGGTATGGAAAAGACAGTTAAGTTTAATGAATCCTGCTAATGAAGCTGATCGCATTATGGCTGCTCAAATGGGTCTAATCTTTAACACTTGGATTGGTCGCGCCCATGCTGCTAACAGATTTTCAGATACTTACGGTACTGGAGCAAGTGCAAAGACAGCAGAAGCTGTGCTTAGATTTTCAGGTTTAGAATCTTGGACTGAATCAGGGCGTAAAGCATTTGGCATGGAGTATTCAGCATTACTGGCTAACAACTTTAATAAGCAGTTTGATGAACTTGATCCGTCTATGCGCAAGATATTTGAAAACTATCAAATTACTAAAGAAGATTGGGATGGGTTTAGGGTTTCAGACACTTTAGATTTGCAAGGTTCTAAATTTGCTGACCTTACAAAAGACAATAGCATGAAGTTTCACAGTATGATTCTGTCTGAGACTGACTACGCTGTACCTACTCCTGATGCAAGAGTAAGAGCTTTAGCTACAGGTGGTACTGAAAGAGGCACTGTTGCTGGTCAGGTTGCTCGTTCTGTAATGATGATTAAATCATTCCCTATTACTATGATGACAACGCATTTAATGCGAGGATTTACGCAACAATCTATGGGAGGGCGCATGGCTTATTTAGGTTCATTAGCCGTTAGCACTACATTGATGGGCGCATTTGCATTACAGATTAAAGACCTAGCTGCGGGCCGAGAGCCAAGACCTATGGATGAAAGCAAAGATTGGGCAACAGCGTTTGTACAAGGTGGTTCTGGAAGTTTATTTGCTGATTATATTATGTCTGATGTAAACAAATATGGTCGCGGATTTGTAGAAACTTTAATGGGGCCAATGGCTAGTTTAACTAATGATACCTTTAAGTTAACAATTGGTAACATTAGAGAGGCTGTATTAGGTGAAGAGACTAATGTACTAGGCGAAGCTGCTAAGTTTGTAAAAGATATTGCACCTGATCCGTGGCAAGTACAGCTATTTACTAACTCTATGTTTGACAACATTAGGCTTATGGCTGATCCAGCGTATCAATCCAATTTAAACAGCATTAGAAGTAAACGACAGAAAGAATTTGGACAGGGTTATTGGTGGGCGCCAGGCGAGACTCCAGTAGAGGCTTTAACTGAATGATCTATAAACTCGAATGTAGTATAATTAGCACAATTATTGGGGTGCAGAAATGACAGTAACAGCAGCAACAACTAGGGATGACTTTATTGCCTCAAGTGGGCAGACAGTATTCCCGTATACGTTTACGGCTTTAGCTGAAGGCGATATAAAGGTATTGCAGAATGGCGTAGCTTTATCGCTGGGGTCTAAATACACCCTGAGTGGCATAGGTTCATACGGTGGTAATGTAACCTTAACTACAGGCGCTACTCTTAACGACAAGATATCTGTCTACTTAGATATGGATTTGGCGCGTACTACTAACTACCAGAACAGCGGTGACTTCCTAGCCCTAGACGTTAACGGGGACTTTGATGCACTGTGGTTAGCACTACAGCAGGGTATAACCAGCACAGATCGCTCTGTAAGGATGCCTAACGCTGATCCCAGCACAATCAATATGGTTCTACCAGTTGCTGCTACTCGCGCTAATAAGCTGCTTACATTCGATTCTGCTGGTGCTGTGTTTGTTAAGGACTATGTAGAGGGAGAACTAAAGACACTTGATGTTAATGTGTTTACAGGTAATGGCACAACTACTACCTTTACACTGACTAGCGCACCTACTAGCCCTAGCTTATTGCAGATTACCATTGACGGTATTATGCAGCAGGTATCGTCTTACACAGTATCGGGTAACAACCTAACCTTTTATGAAGCCCCTCCCCTGAATGCATCTGTTGAGACAAGAGCGTTGGTAGAGGGTGAAGTTAATGCTGCTGACACTACAGATTTAAATGTCTATTCCTTTACAGGTAATGGTGCTACTACAGCCTTCACTATGCCTGAAGCTGGCATTGAGAATAACGTATTTATATATATTGACGGTGTGTATCAGTCAAAGTCTACTTACTCCACATTAGGAAAGGTAGTTACCTTTAGTCAGGCTCCTCCTCTTAATTCTGCTATTGAGATGGTGTTAGCAGCGTTTATAGAAACCATAGTTAATGTGCCAGCAGACGGATCAGTAACTACTCCTAAACTTGCAAACCTTGCAGTAACTACGCCTAAACTTGCAGACCTTGCGGTAACTACAGCAAAGATAGCAAACCTTGCAGTAACTACAGCAAAGATAGCAAACCTAGCAATAACAGCAGCCAAGTTAGCTTCGGTTCCTATTTCAGTAGGCATAACTACTACGGTTACAGCTTCATCTTTAACGGCTACAGTAAACACTGCTGTTTATGTCAGCGCAGCAGGAAAAACTATTACTCTTCCTGCCAGCCCAACAATAGGGCAAAGAGTTATTGTAACGGTAGGCAACTTTGTCAACACAGTAGTAGGTAGGAACGGGTCAAAGATAATGAGCCTAAATGCTGACTTTACTATGGATGCAGCTTACTTATCAATTCAATTTATATATACGGACGCAGTCCAAGGGTGGGTAATGTCTTGAGCAACTTTAGTGATTTTATAAGCAGTAGTGGTGGCTCTGCGTCATTCCCTACAATCTTTTTAAGCAAGTCCCAGACTTGGGTTCCACCCCAAGATGGCAACATAATGATTCACCTGATTGGTGCTGGTGGCGGTGGTGCTTGTTCTAGCAATTGGCAAACTAACAGGTCAGGTGGAGGCGCTGGTGGGTACTCACGTAAAAACACTTTAGCCGTAACTACTGGTGGTTCATTTGCTTTATCTTTAGGGGCTTTTGGTGAGCGAGGCAATTATGCTTCACAAACCAATGGTTCTGCTGGCGGCAACTCTACATTCTCAGGTACTAGCTTGTCCACTATGACTGCTAACGGTGGCGCGGGCGGAAGTTTTTCTGGTGCTTCTGCTGGGGGAACGGCCAGTGGAGGCTCCGTCAATTACACAGGCGGTGGGTCATCTGTTGCTTCTGGTGGTGGCGCTATTGGTCTAACAGGTACTGGGCAAACAATGACCGGACAATGGTACGGTGGCTGGGGTGCGCGGTGTGACATTATTGGAGATTTTTGGTCTTCCAAGATGGGTCAGATAGCTGGTGGTCTTCCTGCCCAAGATTGGGCAAGTAATGGGTATTCAATGGGAACGCCTCCTCCTGCCGCTGGCCCTTTGTCTGGTGGAGCTATGGTACGATCTGCTGGGAGCAACAGTTCTACTAGAGGCGGTGACGCTTCAATTGGGGGTGGCGGTGGCCCAGGTCAAGGTAGCGGCCCAGAAAGTTCATATTTTGGCGGTAGAGGTGGCGCTGCTATCTGCGTCATCCAATACATCCCATAAGGATAATACAAATGAAATACAATATTCTAGACAATGCTGATGGGAATGTTATTAACGTAATTGAAGCTGATGCTGAATTTGTTGCAGAGCATTACGAACACTATGAATTATACGTTGAGCCTACAGCCTCCCAACCTACAGCGGCAGAAATTGCACGTTCATGGCGTAATGTTGAGTTGTTAGCTAGTGACTACATAGTCCCCCTGTCAGACCACCCACAACATGCTGATTATTTAAGTTACAGAATTTTACTAAGGAACTGGCCGTCTACGGATTCGTTCCCCACAACTAGACCGGAGTTATAAACATGGCATTAACACTCGCACACAATAGAATGATATCGGGAGCGCCTAACAATGTTAAAGACTTTGGCGCTACAGGTGATGGCGTAACTGATGACAGCGCAGCTATCCAGGCCGCACTAGACCTCAAGGGTCAGGTGTATATTCCTGCTGGAACCTACATCATTAACACTACCCTTAGAATTAAAAGCAACACCAAGCTATATGGTGATGGTACTGAAGCTACTATTCTAAAGGAAGGTGGAACAGTAGGTACTACACTAGGTACATTAGCTACTTCAATTCTTGTTAACCAAGCGTATTCTGATAGTGACTCTGCTGGTAATGACTCGATGCATATTGAAAACATTGCGTTTCATGGTAATCGTGTAACACCTGTTGCTGATGGTTCTGCTACTTCTACTAACAAAGGTATTGGTGGTGTTTACTTACAGTACGCTTCTCGCTCACGCATTAGAGATTGTTACTTTAAAGACGGTTGGTCTGGGTTCGTTATTACAGGCACTCGTGCTGGTTTTAATTTTCAATTACAAAATTCTATCTTTGATTGTACTGTTTATAACGCTACATCTTGGTCTAGCAATGGTAACTCTGGTACGCCACGAGGAATCTTAGTTTCTTCTGCTTACACCTACATGCGCGGATGTTCAGTGAACACATCAGCTACTTGTTTCTACATTGGCGGGTTCCAGGTTGTTGTTGATGCATGTAACGCATTTAACTGGACGTATGACAACGGGTGGTATTGTCTAGCTCCTGAACTAGCTATGTCTAACTGTCGTGCAGACGGCAACAACTTTGGTAATGGCTTTGCTTTAGCTTATAACACAGGCGCACAGCTTACTAACTGCACTGCTAAAGATTGTTCTAACATGGGCTTTAGACTTCACGCTCCACAAAGAAACACTAACCTCACTAACTGTATTGCAATCAACTGCGGTTATGGCTTTAGAGCAGAGAATAGTATTTCCTTTACTGGGGCATCTGCAACCGCTGCTGATGCAGTTATTAACGTAGCACCAACAGGTACATCTAACGTCACTGTGCGAATGGTTACGGTAAACATGGGTACGCCCATATCAGGTACATTGTTTACTGCTGATGGCTGGATCAATGTGTCTGGCGCTAGTGTTGCTGGCTTTAACGGATCGTTCCCTATCTACAGTGTTAGCGGTAATATTATTAAGTACATTTCAGAAGATGCTACTGCTGGTAGTTCTGGTGGCACTCTTGTTGTGAAGTACGCAACCCATGATATCCACTTAACCAACATTATATCTGACACGTCTGAGTTAGATGGTATTCAAATGTATGAGGCGGGTAATGTAGTAATCAATAATGCTACTATAAGGACTGCCAAGCGTAATGGTGTTGGCATTGAAGACTCAAGGGGCATTACAGTACATAACTCCATGTTCTATGAGACATATCAGTCTGCTATTTTTTCTACAAACTCTCGTAATGTTTGTATTGATAACGTCAAAACTTATGACACTAAAGGTTCAGGAGATAGCGCATCATCTCGCGGTGTTGTGTCTTTCTATCAGACGCAGGGCATTACTGTTACCAATGTTGTAGGCACAAGCTACAAAGGTTGGTGGATTGCTCAGTCGCTTTCAGAGACTATTCCCTCTACTGGTCTTGTCAAAGACAACTTCCGTACTGACAATCAAGTACAACTTGATCAGACTACTTACCCTGTCCATTACGAAGGTTCTGGAGCAGGCACACCAGAAAGCGCACTAATTGCTGGCATAGGTTCTGTTTGGTATAGAAACAATGGTGGTTCAAATACTACTTTGTACATTAAAGAATCTGGCACAAGTTCTAGTGGCTGGGTTGCTAAATAATTTAACTAATTAATTTTGAGGTTCCAAAATGGGTAATCCATTCAAAGGTGTAAGCGGTCAGTTAAACGGTAGTGTATATGACATGGTTCCTGTCACTCCTAATAACAATGCAGACAACGTAGGCGCTAATAACATTGCTATTGGCCTTTACATTACAGTGGCAGGGGCAGTGACCTTCCTTAACAAAGATGGAACGCAAAGAACTGTGACCGTCCCAGATAATTTCTACTTGGTATGCTCAATATCAAGAGTTAAATCTACAGGCACTACTGCCACTGGCATACACGCATTGGTGCTGTAAATGATTGGCGTTGGCGTAAGTCTTAAATTCCTTGGTAAAACCGTAGGGGCTGGCCCAGTTAATTTGGCTCCTATTATTACTAGCAGTCCTGTTACCAATGCAGCCAATGGCGTTGCCTACTCTTATCAGGTTCAAGCTACTGATCCTGAAGGCGGGTCACTAAGCTATTCTTTACCTACTAATCCTACTGGCATGACTATTAGTGGGTCTGGTTTAGTTCAATGGACACCCTCTAGCGCAGGTTCTGAAGCCGTTATTGTAAGAGTAACTGACAATAAAGGTTTGTTTGCAAATCAGGCTTACACAATTACGGTTGCAGCCGTATTGTCACTTGATATTATGGCCGCTGGTGCTGGTGGAGCGGGAGGTACAACTTACGCTGGTGGAGGAGCGGGTGGTGCTGTTTCTTCTTTTGATGGCAAGTTAGTTCAGTATGACAATAATTACACTGTGACTATTGGGGCGGGAGGGGCGAACAGCAATAGCACAGCCTCTGGCGGCACTGGTGGAGATTCAAGTATTGCTGGCACTGGTATAGGAACTCTATACGGGCGAGGCGGTATGGGAGGCGCTTACCAAAATAACAACGTTAATGGCTACGTTGGTGGAGGCGCGGGAGGCGACTTTTTTGGCGCTTCATTTACTGGAGGAACAGGGTCTATTGGTGGTGACGGTGGTGACGGACAGGGTGGAGCCAACTACATAGCCGCTGGTGGTGGTGGTGGTGGTTCTTCTGGTGACGGAGCAAATGCTACAGCGGTACGTGGTGGAAATGGAGGTGAAGGGATAAACTGGAAAAGCTTAAACTTTGGAACGTACAATAAATTCGGTCACGGAGGCGGTGGTTGTCAAGGTACTTTTTCTGGAGCTAATAGCATTAGTACAACCCCATCTGAAGGTGTTACCTCAAGTCTTGGATCAGGCGGGGTAAATAAAGACGGAAGTAATCTTGCCTCTGCTACGGCTGGCCCTGCTGGTGGACATGGCGGTGGTGGTGGCACAAACGATAACAGTGGTGGCAATCCTGTCGGTGGGTCAGGAGGATCGGGAGCGGTAATTATACGCTACGTTACCAGTAACTTAGGTGGTTCAGCTACTGGTGGAACTGTATCTACGGCTGGTGGTTACACATACCACTACTTTACTTCTTCTGGCACTTTTGCCTTGTCATCTTAAATTGGAGGCCACATGGCACATTTTGCTAAAATAATA
>Ga0308011_10001045_pt1 | contig 13066 bp, 4 predicted proteins | sample Neamet177_FD_203144 | JGI IMG/M metagenome (GOLD analysis project Ga0308011, IMG submission 203144) | Marine microbial communities from water near the shore, Antarctic Ocean - #177 | ecosystem: Environmental > Aquatic > Marine > Unclassified | place: Southern Ocean | collected 2014-07-25 | reverse complement strand
ATGCAGAATCCCGGACAAGGCAGAAACACCCGCCTTGTACTTACAGACTTGCCGTTAAGCGACCAAGGACTAGAGGTCGGATCGCTCTTCCAGTACCGCGATGCGTCGGGGGCGTTTGTTAAGATAGCAGTAGCGGACCAAACTAATTTATTAGGTTTATCCGCGAACGGCGATTCGGGGGGCGTTACCGTGGTGATATCGTGACTATAAGTTTAAAACAAAATATAGCGTGGAAAAGCTAAACCTTACATGCTACAGTCTTTTTAAAGGGGTTTAAGATGGCACAACAAATGGTACTTCCAGAAGGCGGTTTAGCTTCTTTTCTTTCGTCTAATATGGATGAAATGGACGATAGTCGCCTTGCTTTTGGTCGCCAAAACGGCATTAACTCTATGCGAGAGACTGCTGAACGCATGGCTCTTATGGGCCGCGGCGGTGACGATGTTATTATTCACGCCAAAACAAACGAGCGTTTAATTCCCCAAGAAGTTAGTGACGGCAACCCTGAGTTAATGTCCCAAGTAGATATCGCTATCGCCAACGCGGGCGCTGATCCTTCGGCATATATTGTTGGCAGTGAAACTAACTCTGTAAACCCTTACACGGGTCAGAGAGAATTCTTTTTAAAGAAGCTTATTGGCGGCGTTAAAAACATACTTAAAGCGGTTGCTCCGATTGTTATCCCGATGGCGCTTAACTTCTTTGCCCCGGGCATGGGTACAATGATGTCCGGCTTTATTGGCGGCGGCATTACGGCGTTGGCTCAGGGTAAAAACTTTAAAGATTCCATGAAAGCGGGCCTTATTAGTGGCGCAATCGGCGGGATTAGCTCTGGGTTACGCGGAGTTATGGGCGGTGGCAAAGGAACCATGATTCAAAAGTTTGGAGAAGGTTTTAAGCAAGGCGCTATGCCCGACTTTAAAAAATTCCCTCTTCTTGACGGTCCCGCGGGTGATGGTAAACAATATCTTGGAAGAGATTATAAGCCGTTGACTGAGGCACCTACTCCGACAGAAAATTCAATTTTAGACAAATTTTACACTCCAGCAACGGAGGCCCTACCGGGGATGCCTCTTGAAGAAGCTGTGGCGGCTGTGGAGAAAGCGGGGCTTGATCCAAACGTCGGTGCAGGATTGGCGGAATTTAATAAACTTAGGGCCGGAACCGACGCGGTAAAAGGCAGCGTAAATTTAATTCCAACTGCTACGGCTATACTGGGTGCGGGAGCCGCATTCGGAGGGCTTGACCCGATCGCCGCCCCAAAATTAGACGACGCGTATGACAAACCTTCCGCGTCAGAAGAACGCTTGGCCGCGAACCCTGAAGGGTATAAGGTTGGCTCCGCGGGAGATCCGACGTATATTACTATGGCAGACACACTCGTGCAACCAAACTACAACCCGTATTACGAGCAGTATTTGCGACCGCAACAAGCCGCCGCAGGCGGTGAGATGTACCCTCGCCGCAACGGTTATATCGCGGGCCCCGGAACAGAGACTTCTGACGACATTCCAGCGATGCTTTCTGACGGTGAGTTTGTGATGACCGCACAGGCAGTACGCGGTTTAGGTAACGGCAACAGACAACAAGGGGTTCGTAAAATGTACGATATGATGCGAGCTTTTGAAGGGGGCGCAGTAGCATAATGGCAACTCAAGAACAAATCGTCACGAACCGCCAAGACCCCGCGATTGAGGCATACCGCCTCGGTCTTTTGGGAGATGTTCAAGGATACATTAAAAACCAGATAAAGTCAGGGGTTGCTCCTCCTGACTACCAGATAGCGGGTCTTGCCCCCGGTGAGCAAGCTGCAATTAAAGCGGCTCAAGAGGGGTTAGGCGCATATCAGCCTTATTTACAGTCTGGTACGGACACCCTTGAAGGCGCTACCGGAATGGTTACTGGGGCAGGCGATCAGTTTCAGCAAGGTATTAGTTCTTTAGCCGGAACTGGTGCGCAGTATGATCCAAATGCTTACCAATCTTACATGAACCCGTATGAAGATGCGGCTGTTCAGTCGGCTATGGGTGATATTCAACGATCCAGTGACATTGCCCGACAGGGCGTAGCCGCACAGGCCGTTGGAGCGAACGCTTATGGCGGAGCGCGGAGCGCGATTGCCGAGCAAGAACTTCAAAGAAACACTATGGACCAACAAGCGCGGACCGCGGCCCAGATGAGGGCAGCGGGTTACGGTCAGGCTCAACAGCTTGGCATGGGCGCTTTTGATTCTGCGATGGGCCGTCAGCAAAACATGGCGACGACTTACGGCCAGCTTGGTCAGGGGATAGGCCAGCTTGGTTCTAACCTTGGTCAATTAGGCATTCAGCAAGCGGGTCTCGGAGAGATGCGGTCAGGTCTTGGGGGCCAAGATATCCAAAACCTTATGGCTACAGGTGCTTCAGAGCGGGGTATTCAGCAGGCAGGCTTGGACGCTACTCGTCTATCAAACTTGCAACGTTATACTCAACCTTACCAACAGTATGGCTTTCTTTCAGATATTTATTCTGGTACTCCTTCGGGGTCATCGACACTTACGGCGTCATCTGCGCCTCAAGTGTCACCTTTCCAATCCGCTCTTGGATTGGGAATAGCGGGTTTAAGTGCCGCCTCTGGCGCACAAAGAGCGGGGTTATTTTAAATGATGAATCGTGGTGTTATGCAGCGTCCAATGTTTAGTAGAGGCGTACAGGGTTTAGCAATGGGCGGTCCTCCAATGGATCCCGGTATGATGCCCCCTCCTCCGGGTATGATGCCCCCTCCTCCAATGGATCCCGGTATGATGCCCCCTCCTCCAATGGATCCTGCAATGGAGCAGCAACTTCTTGGCGCAGAATCCACGGGCCAAGAAGCTGGAATGCAACTTGCAAGCGATATGATGGCAAACCTAGACGGCGCAGAAGACTACCAGACTTTGATTGACGGCATACGAGGAAACCAGCTTCCCTTAGAGGCTCGTTATCAAGAGCTTGCGGGTCTTGTCGGAGAGAACGACGCTATGGCAACTCCCGAGTCTGTTTTAGCTCTGACCCAGCCGACCATTATGATGACCGAGCAAGGTGCAATGGACAGCGGCATTGGCGAGTTGATGCAAGGCATTTCCGGTTCAGTGGATATGTCAGGCCCGATGGAAGAGGGCGTTGGCTCCCTTATGATGGCGGGGGCGGGAAACACACCACCCGTAAATTTTAGGAATGGCGGACCTGTAGAGGTCCGCGGTTATGCTGGAGAATCAGCGGGGTCTTCTGACGTTCGTCCGGGCGGCGGCGCACCCGTGGGGCCGGGAAATATTGAGCCTTATTTTAAAAACGCTATGGCGGCTAGAGAAAATATCTTAGGAACTTCTAAAGAGCGTTCGGCTTCTTTGGAAGAAGACCGTGAAATGGCAAAGGCCCAAATGCTGTTCGACATTGCGGGCACTGCTTTGAACTTTGCTGGTCAAACAGAAGGCAACACTATTGCAGAACGTTTGGCTAATGCCGCGTCACAGAGTCAGCTAACCGACAAGATCGGAGCGCGGTCCGCGGGCATGTTGCAGTCTAAGAAAGACCAGAAAAATCAAGATCAACAATTAGCACTTTCAGCTTTAGCTTCGGCGGAACAACGCTTTGAGGCAGATAGGGCTCGTGAGGGTCAAATAACGCTTGCTAACGTTACTGCTGCTAACGAAATGGCGGAATTACTGTCTTCTCAAAGTTATGCTACTGGCGAAAGCGCTTTGGATAGAACAGCGCGGCTAACACTTGCAAATAACCAAATTGCTGCCAACGCAGCCCTTCAAACGGCTGCGGCTGGTAGCACTATGGCCGAAATTGCTGCTCGTGGGGCACTGCAATCAGCACTGCAAGAAAGTCAAGCGGGCTTTACGGCTTCGTTGCAAAATGACAGATTTAACTTTACTCGCGGCCAAGACCTTAACAACAACGCGCATCAAACGTTCTTACAGCAGAGACAAGCTGAGAACGGAAGGAAGCTTGAGGCGCTTCGCTTTGATAACAGCGAAGCATCTCGCAAGTTGCAGAATAGGTTTGTTCAAGAGAACTATAAAATTCAATCTGAGCTTCAGTTGGAAAGCAGGTTTGCTGAACTTGGCGCAATTAACGCCTACGACATTGGCAAAATGGCTAAAGGCCAAGAATATTCAATTGCATTGCAGGACAATTTGTCTGCTATTCAGGATATTCGTCAAGAAGATACTCAGGCTCACGATTTAGCTAAACAAGCTCTGCAAATTGCGGCGAGTAGCCAAAACATAATTACTACTTTCGCAGCGCAAAAAGCTCTGCAAATGGCGTCTCAAGATTTCAGTGGAACACAGGCAGAAAAAACTCGCGCCTACGACAAAGCAAAAATGATGATAGACAACGCTTTCAAAACAGAGCAGTTGCAAATCAGTCAGGGTCAACTCACCCTTGGGCAGGCTAGCCTTGCTGTGGAAAAAACTTATAAGACTGGACTTTTGGCTGTTGAACAAGCGGAAGCCGCGTCTGTAAAGCTTGGCAGCGACTCGCTAACAAAGCAGATAAACTTCATTACAGACCCTAAACGTTTAACGGCTTACTCAAAAGGTGAACTAGATAATACAGACCAATTTGAAACGGCTGTGTTAAAATATGTTGCCGATAGGGCGGTATTTAATTCTGCGCTGGGAAGAGACGAACCGATAGGGGCGGACCTTCCGCCAGCGGTCTTGAAAAAAATAAAAGAAGGTAATTTGGAATTCTACAAGAAGCTTGTTCCAAACGAGCCGCCAAGAGAAAGCATTTACTTTGACCCAGAGGCTCAAACGGGCCTTGAAACTCCTGTGGTGTATCTTAGGGATGCTCGAAAAGAGCTTTTAAATCCAGACGGATCCGTTGCTTTGGATTCCCCGGTTTGGGCAAACTCTAGCACAGATTTCTTTAACAAGACGATTGACTACACTCAGGCTATTGGTGCTAGTAGATTAAAGCCTCTAGTTTCAAAAGTTTTGTCAGAAGGCTTTGCTGAACTTGCAAACCAGTACCCAGAAGTCCCGCCTGCCGAAATTGCAAACTTAACCGAAGCTGCAAAAACTTTAAATAATTTTGCGACTAAACTTTTACAATTTAAAACAAACGCGGGGGACGATAGAGTTCTTAAATTTGTTCAAGAACACATTGAGAAAACGGTTGAAAACATTCGTCCGGGCGGATTCTTGCTTAAAACAGACGTTGACGCTTTAAGTACTTTAAAGGCTTTAAAGCAAGAGTTTAGCTTTGACATGAAACTACTTGCAGCTAAACTTCCAGAATACGGGGGTCGTGTCGAGGGTTCAACTCAAGCTCAAACCGAAAAATACAAAAACGCAATGGATTCGGTTAAATTCATTCTTAACGAGGTTATGGCCTTTGAAAGAGGGTTCTTGGCTCCACCAAGAACGGCTTTCCGAGGTGCGGGGACCGGGGTATCAGAAACTTCGGTAAAAGCTACTGTAGACTTTTTAAACAACCTTGGGGGAAACAATGGAACCGTTACTACCGCTGACTGATGACCTTATTGTTGAACCTGTAGTTGAACCTGTAGTTGAACCTGTAGTTGAACCTGTAGTTGAAGAAGAGGTTGTGACTCCGACAATTTCGCAGAAAATAGAAGACGTTCAATACACGTTTACAAACGATACCTTCAACGAGGCCATGAAAACATATGGCCCGGAAAGGTTGGCGCAGGCCTTGACCATAAGGGCTGGAGGCATTGTTCCTTCAGAGTTTTCATTTACTCTTGAAGACCTGAGAAGCGGTGATTCCCAAAGGGCCCCAATTTTAGCTCAAATGCCTACTACAAAAGAAATGACCCCAGAGCAAATTCGGAATTATTTTGCCAATCCGGAAGCGGCTTTGTCTATGTTTTCTAACATGGAAGATTTTGGCAAATACGACCCCGAGAAAAAAACAAGCCCCGGCCTTGCAGCGGCTGTAGACGCTTTTGCTAGGTTTATTCCACAGGGCATTGGTATGTCTGAAGCCGCGTTACTCGGTGCCAGAGCCATGAAAAATACTGCTGATAGAATCCAGCCAAGATCACCACAGCAATTGCTTGCGAAACTAGGTCTTTACAGCGTGGGCATTATTCCCGCAATGATTGTCGGTGGAAAACTCGGAGAAGAAATTTCTGATTACTCTCTTGGAGAGCCCATTCCTGTAGCGCCATCCTTAATGGCGTATAATAATTTTGGAGAGACCGCAGGTTTAACTATAAACCCGTCTACTTTATCTCAGCCGTTTCGCTGGACTAAGGACATGAACTGGTTAGGCGCTAAGAAGTTTTTAGAAAACTACAAAACGGTTACTAAAGGTGGTTGGCAAAACGCGGGCCGCGCAACGGAACTGACCGATGCGGCATCCGGTTTAAATCAAAAGTCCTTTCTTTCGGCCCTTAATGCAAAACAAGGACGCCCTTTTGCTTTTGGAAAACTAGGGACTGATAAGTCTTTGGGTCCCACGGGGTCACGGATTATGGGCGCGTTGGAAAAAGCTGTAGGAACCGCTCAAACACGCGCTATTGCATCTCCTTTTGTAACTCCCGGGTTAGAAGCAATTGCGGGCGGTGGTTCCGCAAGCGGGGCTTTTATTGCGGAGGCCGCGGCTCCCGGGTCTGAAGGTTGGCGGTTCATTGGTGAACTGATGGGAGCCGCTCTTCCCGGTCCTGTTGCGTCAGGCACGGTTCGTTTAGGTTCTTCGGGTTACAACCGTATGAAAGACCTTTTCTTAAAAATGAAGGATAAAGACGCGGTTGGAACTGTAAAAAGAACCATCGCAATGGAACGTCTTTATAAAGCAATGGAATCGAACCCTGATTTTACGGGCGAAGACATGTTGAACGTTTTTTTAGAAGAAATAGCTAACGCTCCTGCTGACAGCAAAAACATTCCAATATCTTTGTTTGCGGGATCTCAAAACAGTCCGATTACACGGGTTCTTCAACAAATAGACATGCACTTGGGAACCGTTTCTGACGAACTAGACGTTGCTACAAAAAAAGGAAGAGAGCAGTTCTTGTCTAACGCTAAATCCGCAATTATGGATTTAAAAGCGCAAGGTGACCCAGAGGCTGTTCAACTCGCGTCGCTTCTTCAGAAGAATCTTTTTGAAGAAAGCCTTCAAGGAGAAATGTCGTCTCGTTTAACTGACTTCTATAATGCTTTAGATGCGGTTACTGGCGGCGACCCCCAAGCTTTAGAAAAATACAATGTATCTAACATGCTTTATGAGCGGCTAACCAAATTCATGGGAGACATAAAAGAAAGAGAAAAAGTTTTTTGGGATGAAGTAGGAGATTACGAACTAACCAACTTTGACGAAGACAACCTTCCTGCTATGATGACTATCTTTGATGTGCCATATGACCGGAACGAAGGTGGTGGTTTAAAGTTTGCCTCCGAGACAAAAAAGGCTCAGTTTTGGAATAATCTACCCGATGGCACAGCAAAAGATTTAAAGCTTATCTTTAATTACTTTGGCCGCAACCTTGATGGTACTCCGATTGGGCAAGAAACGGGTGGTACAAGCACTTCTCAAATCAGTCCTGCTTTGTCAAAGGCTTACGAAAAGTTTCAAGAGACTGCCGACGCTTTGTCTGGAACTGCCCTTGGTAACCAACTCCGTACTACAGAGGAACGAGCTAAAGAAATTGTCGATGTTGGTGAACGGGTAGCTTTTTTACGGGGAGAAGCGGACGAAGTTCGGGAAGTGGCCAGTAGCGTAGCTAGAACGGGTCTTGGAGATGGAAGCGGAACCCGAGATCGTTCTCTTGCGACAGCGCTAGATCGGTTAGCCACTATAGAGCTTTTACGGTCTCGTGAAGTAGATACCACACGATTGGCCGCGGGAGCGGTTGATGGCGAAGAATTAGAAAACCCCCTTACCGCAAAACGATTGTTTGACATTCGTTCGGGCCTTTTAGCGGCGGCGTCAAGCCTGCGTAAAAATCAAAACCCAACTTCTGGTGGGGATCAAACCGCTGCGAGTATGGACCGCATGGCCGAATCCGTTTTAAACGACCTTTTATCAGATGACACGGCCAGCGAACCATATAACTTAGCACGAGCATACACTTTGGCTTCAAGAGACGTAGCAGAAAGAAGCTTTCTCGGTAATTTTGGAGACGTTGACAAAAAGGGTCGGCAGATTGTTACTCCAGAAAACGCTTTAGATTACGTTTTTAAACGTGGTGGTTCTGATGCGGTAACACTTAGAATGCGGGAAATGGATGCGGCAAGGCAGTTTATTCGGCAGGACATGGGTCTTTCAGAAGAAGCTGCAAACAGTCAGGTTGGCGACATAGACGCTTCTATGCAGAGCGTACTTCAATGGACTATTTCCAACATTACAAAGCAAGTGCCCAACCCGGCTGACCCGTCTGAGATGATGACTATAATTGACACGGCTAAGTTTGCAGCTTTTAAAGCCAAGCCTGAAAACCAAGAGCTTCTTTCTAGGTTTGGAACAATTGCTAGAGATTTAGGGACCCTTGAGGGCGCTCAAAACCTTGTGTCAACTCTTGGACCAGAAGTCGCACTTTTCAACACAAGTCCTGATGTCAAGGCTTTGAACGCGGTTATAGCTACAGGTGAAAAAGCTGGCCTAATTGCAGCAAATGCAATCAATTCAAATGAGCCGTTTAAAAGGCTTAAAGGTATTATTAGCACAATAAAAGAACAGCAGAGTGTAGTTATTTCTCCTGACGGAAAAATAACTACAACGTTTTCTCCTAGAGGAACAATTTTAGGAGAAGATGGTGTTGAATTTACTCAAGAGCAAGCTTTAAACGGCTTGCGTAGTTCTATTCTTACTTACGCAACCACACGTTCTGGAAACGAGGGGCTAAAATTTGACGCAAAAACCATGTTTGACACTCTTTTCACAAAGCTCCCCAACATGGACTCCAGAGACGCTTCTTTAGCTAAATTCATGGAACAAGAAGGGTTGATGAGTAAAGCTCAAGTTGCAAATATGCGTACTGCTCTTAAACAGATGATAAATATTGATGAAGCTTTCCAAAAAGGGAACTTGGAAGAGGTTTTGTTTAAGAACCCGACCAAAGCTAAGTTGCTTGCAACTAGGGGGCTTGGCGCGATTATGGGTACGCGAGGTATGTCTCAGTTCAATAATCTTCTTGAAAAAATGGGGCTCGGTTCAGGCGGAAACAATATGGGCGCGGGGTTGATTATCGCAAGAGGCGGAGCGGAAAGCGCTCAAGACTTTTTCTTGGTTGCGCCAGAAGCGGCGGTAAACAAGGGCATGATTGAAATAATGCAAAACCCTGATTTGTTTAGAGAGCTTACTTTAGAAATACAAAACAATAATCAGTACAACGCCAGTAACCGAGTTATAAATCAATTTTTTGCTAACTTGGGTGTTGACCAAACGGCCAAGAGACAAAACCTTATTGCTCGACCCTTCTTAATGGGCGCAGAAGACTTTGACGAATACGAAGATCCAAAAGCGGTGACTGAAGAGGTTGTTACCCCAACAGATTTTTCTGGAATGAACCGCTCAGAGATTAGAGCGTTGATTGGTAGTGGAGAAATAAAAACAAAAGAAGACTTACAGAATGCAAGAAAAGCTTTAGGAAGATTATCCGTTCCATCGCCCGTTACCTCGCCCGTTACGCAAGAAAAGACTTCGGCCTTTGTGCCACGGTTCCCCGGCGACACTCAATTTCAACAAGACATGATTAAACGAGACAAAGGACCTTCGCCTGTGGAAACTCCCACCACTCAGGCGAGGGCCGTACCTAGGCCCGATCCCGTTCCGGTTAATTCTGGTCCGGTTGATAGGACTAGGTACGCAGCCCTATTCCCAAATGACTCCATCTCGGGTATGATGCAGGCAGCACATGGCGGCGAAGCTAAGAAGATGCGCCGTGGCGGAATTGCAAGCTTAATGAGGTAGCTACATGGACTTAAAGCTTATTCAAAAAGCTGAACAACAGATGATGCAAGACGGTAAGTCCGCTTCCGAGATTGATTCAATGAAGTCTGCCTACAGGAAACAAGTGTTTAATCCAGACGGGTACTCGCAGACCGCGGGCCTCGGTTCTTTTGCGAGTGGCGGCGAAGCTTACGGCCCTCCTCCTGTAAGAGGTCCTGCCCCGCAGGGGATTGCTTCGTTCGAGAACGGTGGTGAGGCGGCGGAAGAAGTCTATGATGCAGGGGGTCGTTTTCAATTTGACCAAGACATAAAAGAACCTGCTAGCGTCCGTTTTTTAAAAGCAATGTTTAATCGGGACACTTACGATACTTCTTTAGAAAAGGCCCGCAAGATAAAAGCAGGGGAAATGCCCGTAGGCTATGAACCCCCCGGTGTACGACTCTCTCGTGAGTTCATGGGAATGACTCCCCTTGGCACTGTGGAAGCGGGGGGCGACATGTATGACGAGTATAACAAAGAGGACCCTAACTACTTAAAACTAGGGATTATGGGAGCAGCGGAAATAGCGGGTTATATTCCTTTGGCGGGTCCACCCATTAAAAAAATGATTCGAGGCGGTAGAGGAAACGTTCCAAAGCCTCTTTTAAACGCCGAAAACGTTGAATACGTCTCTACTGATTTTATACGGAGTCGCATACCTTTGGGCAACCAACAAAGATATGACGTTGGTAGGATAGATAGCGCCGAAAATTATAGGCCGGATGAATATCAGTATGAAGATTTTGCGTCCAGCGAAAAACCCTCCCTAAAAGAAAGCATTTACAACGACGGAATTATAGAACCTATAGAAATATTTGTACACAAGGATGGTTCTGTAGCTCTTGGCGAAGGTCATCACAGACTTCAGGCGGCTACTGAGTTGGGCTTTGAAAACGTTCCTGTGGTTGTAAAAGTAGGAAAGCCGTCCCCTACAATTGGTACTTATGACAGTCCTGAACCTTTCTCAAAAATAAACACATCTGGCCTAAAGACTAGCGGTGAGATGCGATTCTCTGACGTTGACTTTGACGGCAGAGGTTTACCTGTAGTAAAGACAGAAGGGACTGAAACGCACAAGTTTTTACAGTTTGATGACCAAGGCATTTACACGGGTGAACTTGGGCCTGCAAAGTCTCCTAGCAAGTACACTCCTATGCGGGAGAAGTTTATTAACAAGAATGTTTTTGATGACTCCGAAGAAATTATTGAAGTGTATCATGCAACTCCTAACGCTCCTTTTGAAAAATTAGATGCAAACACATCAGATTTAAACAAAGATGGAGCTTTTGGGCCCGGGGATTATTATTCGTTAGACAGCAAGTATCCGTCACAATTTGTTGGTGGAAGAGGAAGTTTATTATCTGCAAAAGTTGATGTTTCAAGAATGCTGGATGCTAGGTTGGGGGGCAAGCCGTTTACTTTAGATCAAACAGAAGGTTTAATAGAAGCTCTTTCTCGTAGAACAGACTTCGATGGGAAAAATTTAACCGTTTTAAACAAAGATGGCGTGTTGTCTGTTTCTTATGTAAGAAGACCTCTTTATTCTGGTGAGCCGTTGGCAGACCGCAGCGTTATTCAAAATATCCCCCTTAACAACCCGCAAGATGCTTTTAAAAAAATTAAAGAAATAACTAATAATATTAAAAACCCCCTTCAAAAAGATGCAGATGGATATTTTCTCGTTAGAAACAGTCCAACTAATACGGAAGATTTAGCAGATGTTTTAAGTGACTCGGGTTTTACTGGTGTAGTGGGTGTACAAGAAGCAAGTAGCGGTGGAAAAAGTAATTTAGTTGTATTTGATAATTCAGTTTATAAAGATGGTGGCAGACTCAAAACTGTAATAGATCAGAACGTTATTCCAGAAGACATAGGTTTTTCTGCGTCACGATTCGCAGACGATTATGTAACCACTAACAATAAAAAAATAGTTGAAGATTACAGAAGCCGTTTAAAAAGAGAAAACGTTTCCCCCCCGGGGTCTCCGGACTTTATGACTCCTGAAGATATTGAACGTATTGTAAACAATTTTGCAAAAAAATATGCATATGGAGGCGAAGTTATGGACGGTATTGGTTCTTTAAACGAAACAGCGCGGAACATGACTCGCGGACCGCGGGGCATTGCTGGGTATCAACAGTTCTCGGTCGGCGGAGAAGGGGTTCGTCCTCAATCTCGCCCGCCTCAAATTGAAGAAATGCCTCAAATTCGTCCTCAATCTCGCCCTCCTGAAATTGAAGAAATGGCTGAAATTAGAAACTACTTAGATAGTGTAGCCAACGAAGGCACATTTGAAATAAATTCTGAGGAATACGATGGCAAGGAAAGTTATGTCATCGACTTTAAAGACGGCGGCAGGCTTTCTGCGCCTGAAATTAAAAAAATGTTTCAGCAATCAAAAACTGCCTCTGAACCTTCTGTCGGTTCAAGGACTTCTATTGAAATTATGAATTTTTTAAAAGAAAGAAACCCTACAAGAAACGAGTTTATTAAACACTTTTTTAGCTCTACGCGGCTCGCGGAAGGCGGTCAGGTTACTGCACCGATGCAAAAAAACCTTTTGGGGGACCCTCACAAGTTGGTCTATATCAACCCTGAAGAAGAGCGTTTGTTGCAGGGCATTGGCGGATATGGCGGGCCTGTTCCGGGCTCAAACGGCGTTGACGCTTACGGCTTTTGGAGCGATGTCGGAGATAATATTAAAAGCTTTTTTAGTGGAAACACTTCCGGTAACTCTGCGCCAAGCAATCCCGGTGATCGATCAACCGCGGGCAGTGCATCCTACGACAGGTTTCAAAACTTAGCCCAACAACAAGATAACAACCCTCCTGCGCCTCAACCATATAGCCCTGATCCCGCGGACGACACAGGTATTATGAGCAATATATATAACAAGGCCTTAGACTTAGCCAATCCAAATCAAGAAGCTAATGACGCTAAAAGGTTGTCGGGCGTTGCGGGCAATCCCAACGACCCTAGAAACCAAGGCCTTACAATGTTCCCGGGCCCAGTAAGTTTGGGTCTAAAAGGTTTGGCATATCTTGGGGGTTTAAGAAAAACTGACCCGATTATGAACGTTAAAGATGACAAAAACGTTTATCAAAGTAGGGCGGGTGAATACTACACAATAAACAGCA
>Ga0308011_10001044_pt1 | contig 13082 bp, 8 predicted proteins | sample Neamet177_FD_203144 | JGI IMG/M metagenome (GOLD analysis project Ga0308011, IMG submission 203144) | Marine microbial communities from water near the shore, Antarctic Ocean - #177 | ecosystem: Environmental > Aquatic > Marine > Unclassified | place: Southern Ocean | collected 2014-07-25 | reverse complement strand
GTTTTTTCCAGAGGGGTTTTCCGGTGAGGGCATCGGAGCAGTAGACGAAGCCATCGTCTGAGCCGAACCAGGCTTTTTCGCCGACGATGGTGGGTGGGAAGCGGACGGAGGAGTTGGTGAAGTGGAGCCATTTTTCTTCGCCGGTATTGGCGTCGAGGCAGTGGACGGCGTTGTCGGCGGAGGAGCCGAAGTAGAGGAGATCGTGCGCGGCGGTAGTGAAATGGCAGGGATCGAAGTTGCGCATGGACTGGAGTCCTTCGTTGGCTGCGTAGGCGTCCCATTTGGCGGGGCCGGTCCAGGCTTGTTGGGGCGGGCCTCCGTCGTGGGTCCAGGCTTGGGTGAGGGGGAGTGGTAAGGATTCGGACGAGACACCGCTGCGGCGATTGTCGTGGCGATAGGTGGGCCAAGGGGAGGCAGAAGCGATGCCACAAAGGACAAGAAGAGCTAGAGATGTGCGGAACATGACAGGTTATTGTTTAGGCTCTTTCGAATTGGTGATGCCGGAATTATTACGAGGAATGAAGGCGAGGGACGTTTCCATCCAGCCGCCGCAGGAGCAGCCGCCGCCGCCCTCGGGGACGAGGAAGAGGCCTTGGGCGGGGAGAAAGCTGAGCCAGCAAGAGGGGCGAAGACGAGGCCAGTGGGTGGGTGTTTTTTGGTCGTGGGACCAGAAGGTGAGGCAGCGATCGATCCCGCGAAGAAGGAGTCCGTAGCTGGTGCCGACGACGGCGGAGCAGCCCTCGCGCGGGCCGAATTTGTGGTCGAGGAGTTTGCCGTCGGGGAGAGAAATTCCGGTGGGGTCGGTGTAGACTTTGTCTTCGTAAACAACGGGGTGGGAGATGTGTGAACCATGGTGATTGATGCGCCAAGAGGTTTGGGATTGGAAGCGGAGCTTGCCGTCGGCGAGGTCGAAGTAGTGGTAGCTAAAGATGCCTTTGCCCGTTGGCTTTCCTAGCTCGTTGGTATCGCCTTCGGAGAGGGTGGCGAGGAAGCCTTCGCTGGTCATGGCGCCGTAGGAGACTTGAATGAAGCCTTTGGTTTCGGTGCGGAGGAGGGTGTTGGGGAAGGGTTTTTCCCAAATAATTTTCCCGGTGGAGGCGTCGAGGCAGACGGCAAAGATATCCTTCCAAAGTTCACGTGTGGCTTCGCGGCCGGAGGTGCCTTTTTTGAGGTCGGGATTGCGGCATTCGAGGAAGCAGAGTTTGCCGTCGGAGAGAGAGATGGTGGGGTTAATGATGAGGCCACGGGAGTAGGACCAGTTGCCTTTCCAGCTGGATTTTGAGTGCCCGAAAATGTTGTCGCTGAGAACATTGGCGGTGTCGGAATCGCGGCCGACTTTATCATACCAGGCGTCGCCGAAGTATTTTTTGAATTCGGCTCCGAGGCGGACGGAAGAGCCGATGACGGTATCACCTTCGTGGGCGATGTAGCCCCATTCATGGCTGTCACGATGGGCGGCGGTGAGCTTGAGGGTGGTGATACGTTTTCCGGTTGATCCGTCGAGGACCCAGAGGAGGTCTTTCACGGCAACGTAGAGGTGGTTGTCGTCGGCGCACCAGTTGGCGCAGTCGTGAGGGATGTTGACGCGACGGAGGTCGGGGATTTCCATGCCCCAGAGGATTTGACCATTGTAGGCGTCGAGCGCCATAAGTCGGTTGAGGCCTTGATGGAAAAGTCGGCCGTTGGCGGCGAGGGGGGCGGACATGCGGGGTTGGCGATCGATGCCGAAGTTGGCACCGGGGCGACCGATCCATTGGAGTTCGAGATCACCGGTGGCCTGGGAGCCTCCAAGACGTTCGCCGGAGTAGGCGGTGTTGGAGGGTGGCCCGTATTGGTGGGTCCATTCGCCGGAGCCAGGAATGGGATCCCGGGTGGTGAAGGTGCCATCGGGAAGGGCGGTGCGACCGTGAGGGCGGGTGAGGCGGACGAGCTCGGAAGACGGGCTGGGAAGTTCTTTACGCTCTGAGCAGACAAGGCTGCCGACACAGGAGGTGAGGGGTATTTTTTTGAGGTCGGGGAGATGAATGAGGGTGATACGGGAACCGTGGAGGCCTTCGGCGGTGAATGTTTTGCGAAGGGAATTGATGAGATCGAGGTCGTCGTCGAAAGCAGTGACATTGAGTTGGCTGTTGGCGGCGAGAGCGCGGGTGAGGGAGCCATCGGTCAGTCCGACGACCACGGTGAAGCCGGGTTGGATCGGGAGATCTTTGAGGTAGGCCTCGGCGAGCGGATGGCCTTGGGCGGCGAGGGTTTGCGGCATGTAGTTCATGCCGGTGTCGAATTCATAGATGGGGCTGAATTTGGGCCCCTCTGGGGTTTCCGAGCTGATGCGGTAGGAATAGCGGGTGTGTGGCTGGAGGTTTTCGAGAACGATTTCGTGACGGAGTTTTTGGGCGGCAGATTCGACGATGGTGCCAAGCTTGCGGGTGGGTCCGTAGGCGATGATGGCTTTGCCGGGGTGGCTGGCTTCCCAAAAGAGGAGGGCTTTTCCGGGAGCGAGGAAGCGAACGGCGGGCCGGACGGAGAAGGCAACGCCCTCGGATTTTTTGGCGATGGCGGCGAGTTCTTTTTGTGAAGGAAGGGTGTCGTGGATCTTGACGAAGTCGATTCGCCCGGTGATGGGGTAGAATTCGTCTTTGTCCTTGTAGGCGCCCACGACAAAGGGCGTGGGGACCTCGGGAAGAACGACCGGGCCGGAAACGGCGCGTGAGGAAACGAGGGTGCCATTGAGGAAGAGGCGCATTTGTTTGCCGTTGTAGGTGGCGAAGAGGTGGTTCCAGTGGCCGGGTTCGAAGGGTTCGGGCGCGACGGCTTCCAGGAGGGGCCCGCCTGTTGAAAGTCGGAATGAGAAACGGGAGCCATTGTAGCCCAGGAGCCAGCCACGCTCGTGACTACCGTTGTCTTGGCTGTAACTCACGATGGAGCCCCATTTTTGGGGTTGATCGATGCGGACGCGGGTTTCGATGGCGAAGGTTTCGAGGGGCAGTTTTTTTGCCTTCTCTTCCGGGAAAAGGAGGTGCTGCTTGGCGGTAAAGACGAGGTGTCCGTCGGTGTCGAATTCCGGGGCTTCGACAGCTTCCCCCGAAGGTTTGAGGTTTTGCCCCTCGAATTTATCTTTGCTGAAGGTCCAGTGGAAAAGGGGGCTGGCGTTCGCGATCGAGATGCTGGCAAGCGTGAGAAGAAGGGATTTCATGGGAAGTCTGAAAGAGGAACGAGCTAGATTAGGCAGCTGGTGAGAGTTTGGAAACGAAGAAAAGGATGAGCTTCTTCCACCGAAAAGGGGTTGTTTCCATCGGGATCGCCCGATTCGCCTTTCCCAGGGATGATCGCCTTCACTCTTGCCACAGGGGAGGGAGGGCGGCATTTTGTCGGCCCTTCGTGGAATGGTAGCGTTTCTGGAGGTTTTTTCGAAAAAAAATACGATGAGCGAGCAAGCACGAGTCAGCATCTACGACACCACCCTACGTGATGGTACCCAAGGCGAAGGTTTTTCACTTTCTGGTTTGGACAAGATTCGAATTGCGAAGCGGCTTGATGAGTTTGGGGTTGATTACATCGAAGGTGGCTGGCCGGGCTCCAATCCGAAGGATATCGAATTTTTTAAAGCGGCGGCCAAGGAAACCTGGAATCACGCCAAGATCGCGGCTTTTGGTTCAACCCGCCGGGCGGATCTTGCGGTGGAGGACGATCCCCAGGTTCAGCTTCTCATTGATGCAGAGACGCCGGTGATCACCATTTTTGGAAAGAGCTGGGAGTTACAGGTGACCGAAGTTCTCCGCACAACAGCATTGGAGAACCAGGCAATGATCCGTGATACCTGCCGCTACCTCAAGGAAGCAGGGCGCGAAGTGGTTTACGACGCCGAGCACTTTTTTGATGGCTATAAAGACGGCCCCGAGCATGCCATGGCCACACTCAAAGCGGCGGTTGAGGGTGGTGCCGATTGGTTAGTACTTTGCGACACCAACGGAGGATGTCTTCCCTCGGAAATCTCTGAGATCAGCCAGACTGTGATCGAGAGCTTTCCGGAAGTGCCGCTTGGCATTCATACCCATAACGACTGTGAGCTTGGCGTGGCCAATGCCATCGCTTCGGTTGACGTGGGAGCGACGCAGGTTCAGGGAACGATCAATGGTTACGGCGAGCGGACGGGGAATTGCAGTCTAACCTCGGTGATTCCGATTCTCGAACTCAAGATGGGACGCAAAGCCGTGAGGGATGTCTCCAAGATGAAGGACCTGTCCTTCTTTGTAGATGACGTCTCCAATAATCCGCACTTTGCGCGGGCTGCTTTTGTGGGACGGACAGCTTTTGCCCATAAGGGCGGAATGCACGTGAATGCGGTGCAAAAATTGGCTCGAACTTATGAGCACATTCGTCCGGAAGAGGTTGGGAACCAGCAACAGATTTTGGTCAGTGAGCTCTCAGGGCAATCGAACATCCTGATGAAAGCCGAGCAGCTTGGAATTCATCTGGAGAAAGGGAGTGATGAAGCCAAAGCCATTTTGACTGAAGTCAAAGCCCTTGAGCAGGTGGGGTATTCGTTTGAAGCTGCGGGAGGATCACTTGAGTTGTTGATTCGGAGGAGTCTCGGAGAAGCAGTCCGTCCATGGAATCTACACGAATATCATTGTTCCTTCCGTCACTACAAAGATGGTCATGCTCCGGTTTGCGAAGCGACGGTGAAGCTGGATGTGGGAGATAAGCCGAATTTGACCGTATCCGAGGGGCATGGTGTGGTGAACGCTCTCGACGGAGCCCTGCGCAAGGCTCTTCAGCCCTTCTTTGCAGAATTGGATCGGGTCCAGTTGATCGATTACAAAGTGCGGATCATCGACGGAGGAGAGGCGACAGCGGCCAAGACGCGGGTGCTCATTGTTCAGACCGACGGAGAAGAGACTTGGGGCACCGTCGGTGTCTCCAGCAGTATCATTGAAGCGAGCTGGATCGCGTTGACTGATGGTCTCGATCTCTTTCTGCAAAAAAGGGACTCTTGAAAACCTGCTTGTCCTCTTGTCGGAGCCTTCCCCGGAAGCCATCCTTACGGAAGGTTCATATAATAAACACCTACGAACCGTCGGTCTCGAAAGAGGCACCCACGGTCGCTTTGGTGACCCGGTCAGGCCTAATAGGGTCTGACTAAATTTAAACACGGTTCGAAAATAAGAGGAAAATTTATCGAATGGTGGGATTTCAGAAGAAAAGAGCAGGATCGCGAGATTCTGCTCTTTTTGTGAGGCGGCTGGGTTGCTCCAGTTTCAAAATCAGCATCTTCGTTCGCAGATCGTTCAAATGAAGCGATTTAAAATGAGTGAATCCTAGACTTGTGTTGTGGGACAGATTCGACAGACTCCGTGTTCTCCCGATCGGGAGAGATAATGAGTAACACATCACAATGAGTAACACTGACAAACCAAGCATGGCTCTTTTTTGGGGCTGTTTCATTGCCCTGATCACCACGGCATTCGGCTTCATCACCCGAATGTTCCTCCTCGATGATGCCTCAATCACTTCAGATTTGCTGGGGCTAGACGATGCTGAAGTCGGCATGTTTAAAGGAATTCAAATTTGGCCTTTTGCCATCAGTATCATCCTTTTCAGCCTGATTATCGACAAGGTTGGATACAAGTTTGCGATGATTTTCGCAGCTACCTCCCAAATCATCTGGGGAATTATGGGGATTTACGGCCTTTCGGTTGCTGATACGAACCCCGAACTCGCCAAGAGCATGCTTTTTTGGGGTGGTCTGATCCTGGCACTCGGAAACGGCACTGTTGAAGCCTTTATTAATCCGGTCGTTGCCACTCTTTTCGATAAGGAGAAGACAAAGTGGTTGAATATTCTGCACGCAGGTTGGCCTGGTGGTCTCGTTATCGCAGGTGTTGCTGTGATTCTGATGGGAGGAGCTTCCTGGGAAGTCAAACTGTCCCTAATTTTCATCCCCGCAGTCATCTATCTCGTCATGCTTCTTCGTTGCCAATTCCCTGTGCAAGAACGAGTTGCGGCCGGAGTGAGCTATCGTGAGATGCTTGGAGAATTTGGATTTGGAGGCGCCGCTGTTGTCGCCATCTTGATGTTTCTTCAGTTGGACCAAGCGATTCCAGGTTATACGAAACTTTGGATGACTATTTGTGCTGCTATGGCGATTGGCCTCGGCGTCTACACGACGAGCCTTGGGCGTCCTTTGATGTTCATCTTGATTTTGCTGATGACCCCTCTGGCGACTACTGAGATCGGCACGGACGGATGGATTTCCGGTATTATGGCGAATGCAGTTTCTTTCCACGCTGGTTGGATTCTTATCTATACCTCGCTGATTATGATGGTTTTGCGATTCTATGCAGGACCGATCGTGCATCGTTTCGCACCAATTCCGCTTTTGATCCTAAGTTCTGTCTTGGCAATAGCCGGATTGTTCGCTTTGTCGGGAGCTTCAGGTGCAGTCTGGATCTTTGTTGCTGCAACTCTCTATGCCTTGGGTAAGACGTTCTTCTGGCCAACAATGCTGGGCATTGTGTCAGAGCAAACTCCCCGCGGAGGTGCCCTTACTCTTAACTCGGTTTCAGGAATCGGAATGTTAGCAGTGGGGGTTCTTGGATTCCCTTACATTGGAGCGCTGCAGGAGAAAAAAGCAGTGGCCGAAGTGGCTGCACTGGAAGAGGCCAAGAATGTCCCCGGGTTACTTACTGATGGAAATATTTCAGCCGATGCGCTGGAAGATAAGAGTATCTATTACAATGCGATCGAATACCAGAGCCTCAAGGCTGAAGCGGTTGACGCTCTCCTTGAGAATCAGGACGAGAAAACCAAAGAGGCAGTTGCCGGAGCCCAGGCAGGAAGTGCTCAAAAAGCACTCGCAAGTATGACGCGCTTCCCATTCATCATGCTCATCGCGTATGTGGCTCTATATTTCTACTTCAAGAGTAGAGGAGGCTACAAGCCGCTCGATGTGACAAGTAAAGTTCACTAGTCTTAGATCTTAGTCTTCAAAACGGCGGTCTTCGGACCGCCGTTTTTTTGTGCTCCGGCCCCTGATTTCTCCCGTGATGAATTTTGTTTGAAAACTTTTCGGAAAACTCTAGACAGGCACCCCTTCCCCGTTGCAATGAGCTGCCGCGCATGGGAATGAGCCCGTGCCATCTCCCCATGAAAATCATCCCAATGATCGGTATCATATGCAGTCTAGCTCTCTCCAGTTGCGGAGATTTTGGTTCTTCGGCCTTCAACACGAGGTCTGAGGGGATCCACACCCGAAGCATCGCCCAAATTAGTAGGTTGGTATCCAGATTCTCTCTGTTCACAAAGGTGAAACGCCCCAACGGCTTCTATCCTGCTTCTGTCTCGCGTTCAGTCGCGAAGAAAGCCGCTCGTCTTCCCAAAGACAAGCATGGTATGGCGACTTACCCTGATTCGACCCGTCAGCGGGTTGTTCTCACCACTTCCTTTTCCCACGAAGAGAATGAAGTTGGAGTGCCTTGGAGAAAGAACGCCCTCGGAACCTATCTTAAGTATGGCACTATCCGTAGTGCTGCTGCTGATTGGTCCCGATATCCCGTCGGCACCAAGTTCAAGATCAAAGGGCTTCCTCATACTTACATCGTCGATGACTACGGATCCTCTCTTGTTGGAACCAACACCATCGACATTTACCACCCCAATCTCAGCAGCATGCGCCGCTGGGGAACCCGGAAGGCCGAGATTTCCGTCATCCAGTGGGGTGACTGGGCCCGCACTCTCAAGATCCTGAGTGGCCGCAAGAAATATCCTCATACCCGCAAGATGTATTATGCGGCCAAGGCAAAGGTTGACTCCGGTCAGGTTACCAAAAACTAAGGTCGCTTTATCAAATTTATCCAAACCGGCTTTTCCGAAAGGAAAGCCGGTTTTTTGTTTGCGTGAAACCGTCCATCGTTCAGGGATAAGACATGCTGAAGCAGGAGCGCGCCGACTATGTTCTTCGACGTCTTGAGGAGTTGTATCCGGAAACGCCAATTCCTTTGGATCATACCAATCCTTTCACCCTTCTTGTTGCGGTTCTATTGTCAGCCCAGTGCACCGATGTCCGGGTCAATCTCGTGACTCCAGCTTTGTTCAAACTTGCCGACTCGGCAGAGAAGATGAGGAAGCTATCGGTCGAGAAAATTAATTCTATTGTCCGTCCCTGTGGTCTCGCTCCTCGAAAAGCGGCTTCTATCCAGGGGCTTTCTCAGATTTTGGTGGAAAAACACGGAGGAAAGGTTCCTGCCGATATGGCGGCCTTGGAAGAGCTTCCGGGGGTGGGTCACAAGACGGCTTCAGTCGTGATGGCGCAGGCATTCGAAGTGCCGGCCTTTCCAGTGGATACCCACATTCACCGTCTTGCCCAGCGGTGGAAATTAACCGATGGTCGGAATGTGCAACGCACTGAAGAAGACTTAAAGAAACTCTTCCCCCGAGAATTGTGGAACAAGCTCCACCTGCAGATCATTTTCTATGGTCGCGAGTATTGTAGTGCAAGAGGGTGCAACGGAATGGTCTGCGAGATCTGTAAAGTCTTATTCCCAAGCCGAAAGACACCCGTCCGAACCAAAAAATAAGACTTCCCACTACGCATGGGCAAAGTGCGAGAGTCATGATGTCATGATGTCAAGACTTCAATCTTTCACGGAATTCGCTGTTTTCTGGAAAAGTTCCTTTACTCAGCGGGCTCACTTTCGAGAATGAAAGCCAGCTTCATCCTCAACCGACCTCAAACACACACCATGACTCAGATCTCCAAGTTCCGTACCGCCAAAGGGTGGCTCGTAGGTTCCGCTTTCACCCTTCTTGCCGCCGCTCCTGCGCTTGCTCAGGAGGGTGCCCAAAAAGACAAAAGTGCCCTTGATAGCTATCTGCTCGATGGTGGTCCGCTCACCATCTTTATTGTTGCTGTCGGTCTCCTTTCTCTCATTAGTTTGACGGTTTTCAACTTCATGAACCTCACCAAGGCGAAGTTTGCTCCCGATGATTTGAAGGCAGCGCTTCTCGATCACATGACTAATTGCCGTGTGCGCTCCGCGATCGAGCTTTCAGCCTCCCATCCTTCCTACCTTGGTCGTATGATGGCCTACTCTCTTCCCAACATCGACGCCACCCGCCCGGAGGATCTTGGACGCGACCACGTTGAGGACGCTATTGCTGATTTCTCCATCAACGAAACCCGCAAGCAGATGACTTTCATCACCTTGCTTTCCCTCGTTGCACAAGCCGCTCCCATGCTCGGTCTCTTTGGAACCGTCTTCGGTATGATCGGGGCATTCTCGACTTTGGGTGAAAATGCCGGAGCCGATCCCCAGGATCTCGCGGCCGATATCTCGGTTGCCCTTTTGACCACTATGTGGGGCCTGATCGTTGCCATCCTTTCTCTCTTCGCCTACTTCTTCTTTAAGAACCGCTTCAACGCCTTGGTCGCTGATTGTCATGGCACTGCGGAGAATTTGATCAATGCATCCATCCAGACTGTGAATGCGGATGCACATCTTGCTAAGATTCCCGAGGGGATTGCCGTTTAACCCGCCAGAGGGGAGGGAATGACTCCTTCCCCCTCGTTGAACTTCACCACCTCAAAATCCAATGGCTTCAAACAGACTCCGCGCAGTCAACAAGAACCAGGGCGAACCAGCCGAGATGGACATGTCACCAATGATCGACATGGTCTTTCTGTTGCTTCTCTTCTTCCTCGTTGTTTCTAACCCGAAAACAATCAAAATTGATCCGAGGGTCCAACCACCGGTTGCTGCCAATGGACAAGCCGCGAAATCGCTCCACGGTAAGATCGTGATCAATATCCGAGATGATGGAGCTCTCCTTGCCGAAGATCTCAAAACGATATTTGACGGTGTTGAAGATCTCAAGGACTACCTGGAAAAGGAGAAGGACAAAGTGAAGGCCAAGGGAAAAACTCCCGTGCTTCACATCCGTGGAGACAAGCGAGCTAACTTCAAGTTTTGCCAGCGCGTCATCAAAGCAGGGGCAGCAGCAGGGATTGATTCTCTTGCCTACGGTGCCTACAACAAAGCTCCTCCCAGATCTGCAAAGTAAACGTAGAAAATTGATATGTCGCGCCACAAAAAAATGCAGCCTCCCGAGGAAGATGAACCAGCGTTGAATATCTCCTCGTTGATTGACGTTTGTTTTCTTCTCTTGATCTACTTTATCGTCACAACCCAGATTGTTCGAAAGGAACAGGAACTCAGCACTTCGCTCCCCTCGGTCGCTCCCTCTGAAACTCCGCCGGAACTCGCTCCAATGCTGATCCTCTTGGAGGCAAACGGAAACATTTCCATCAAGGGTGAAAGTGGTGTGGTCGAACTCATTGAATCAAATTCCGATGCCCGTGTGCTCACGAATCTTTCCCAGCGTCTTGATCTGCACAAAAGTGTTGCTGATACCTCCAGTAGCACGGCTTTGGTGCAAATTCGGGTGGACGGTGATGCCGTGCAACAGCGGGTGATCGATGTTCTCAACGCTCTTGCTGGAGCGGAGATTACCGAGATTACTTTCACTGACCTTTTGGACCCTGACGCCAACTAATGGCCTCTCGGTTTCATCCGAATTAACCTAAGGAATACCTTGCGGACATCGTTCCAACTCTTGCCGGAAGGCTGAAGAGCTGCCCAGGCTCTCAGCCTTTCTTTTTCCCAAAAAATACTCACGCCACCACACGAACCATGAACTCCATCCAATCGATCCGCCGAACCTTCGGGGTCGTCCTGCTCGCTCTCTGCGGCTTCTGCGCTCCGCTGCAAGGACAGGCCCTTGCCAACATGCATAAAGAGTCCCTTGATGCCATGAAGACCGGCAAGTGGGCTGAAGCCCAAGCCGTTCTCGTCAAAGCCACCAACACTTACGACGCCCGTGCTCTCCAACTCTTCGGGCCCCGCTTTGGTTGGTTCTGGTATCACCGCGGCTACTGCGAAATCAAACTGAACATGTTTGATGACGCGATGAAGTCGTTCGAGAAGTGCTACGCCAAATACAAGAACGTGAAGCCGAAGCCAAATCAGGCTCCGAGTAACAACATGTATAATAAGAAGGCCCTCCTCATGTGGGGACACGCCGCCAAGGGTGCGGAAGAGTGGGGCACTTCCATCCGGATGTATAAAAAGTTTCTGGAGGAGCGTGATGAAAGCCGTGATCGCTACGAAAAAGGCGTGTTCTACATCAACATGGCCATCAACCACTACAAGCTGGATAAGGTCACGGAGGGCAGCAAATATCTTGAAACAGCGATCACCGGAAAGGTTGTCTTTCCAACCCCAAACAAAGGCATCATGGCTGCCTTCAATGTCATGGTTGAGTCTGTCATTAGGAAGAAAGATGAGCAGGCTCTCCTCGACTTCCTCGCCAAGAACCGGGCACACATCAAGCTGGAGCCGTTTGAGGCCCACGAATTTTCTGCTCTCTTCATGAAGCTAGCCCAAGATGCTCGCTCTGCGGAGATGATTAGGTCAACCTTTGAGCTCTACGCCTTGGTCCCCAGTACCGTGGCTGCCATCGATTCGATTAAAGCACGTCTTGCCATGGTGGGCACCCACGCTCGAACCATCCGTGATGGCTCCATGATCGTGAAAAAGGATGACTTGAACGGGAGCCTTACCGATCTTGAAAAAGCAAACTCATCGGGGAAAGTGAATGAGGTCTATGCGTATCTCAACACTGCCGTTCTCCATGAAGAGGATGGAAACATCCGTGGTGCCTTTGCTGTCTATGAGCAGCTTGAGCTTTACTATCCCAAGGCGAAGATCTTCCGTGATGGCAAGGTGGTCGCCGCTCGCGAGAACAATCTCTACAACCTCGTCCGGACTTCCGCCGTCATCGGCGAGGTACTCATCACTGAGCATTATGGATCGATCTTCTTGAAAGATTTCCCTGAGAGCTCGCACGTCAAGGAAGTCCGCCGGATGATGCTCACCAGCCTCTTTTTCAACGGCGAGTATGAAAAGTGTATCGAAGTTGCGGAACTCATGCTTCCGAGGCTCAGCAAGCCATCGACACAGCATGAAGTGTGTCTCTTCGTTCTTGGTGGCAGCAAACACTACCTCGGTGCTTTTCTCGAAGCTCAGCCTATTCTCAACGAGTATATTGATACCTACAAGAAGAGCAAAGATTCCGACAAGCTCCGCGTTCAGGCTGCGTCCTACTTCCATGCGGCAAACTACTCGCGCCTGCAGGAATGGACAAAATCCGCTGGTTTGCTCGATGCGTTCCTTAAGGAATACCCCGAGCCAAAATCAAATCTCTATTACCCGTTCGCTCTCTTCGACCGTGCAAACTGCTTCTACGCAGAGAACCAATATGAAGAAGCGCTTGCATACACCACCCGGGTTGAGACCGAGTTTCCCGGTGTTTCAGTGATGGAACAAAATCTCGCTCTGAAAGGGAACGTTCTCGAAGGAGTAAAGAAGCCCGAAGAAGCCGAACAGTATTACCTGAAGGCCCTCGCGCTCTCAGAGAAGAAGAACAACGACCTCGTTTCCGGCGAGTGCCTCTTTTATCTGACCGCTCTCATTGGTAAGGAAAAAATTGGTAAGGAGGAGAACCCCCGGGTTGCCGAAGCAGTTCCCTACTATAACAAGTTCTGGGAGGAATATGGTGATGACTCGCCCTTTAAGGCGAAAGTTGCAGTCGCCGGGATTCCGGGAATGCGTAAGGTTGGAAAGATTGACGAAGCTCTTGAGCGCCTTCAGGGAGTTATTTCGGAGATCGCCAAAATCCCCGGAACTCCAGGACTTGAGGAATCCATCGGTTCCTATACCGACGAATATCTGAAGGAGAAAAATCCAGAGGAGCTCAAGGAACATTACTACAATTTCCCGGGAATCGATTCCCGTGACATGGCGACCCGTGCTTTGCTTCGAATCGCGATCATCGATGTCTTCGAAGGTGTTCTCGCCAGCGCTGGCAAAGAAAATAATGAAGACATAGCGCGTGACGCTCAGGCTATGATTAACGTTCTCTTCAAGGAGCTTCGCGATGACTTTAACCCCAAGGATCTCTCGAACTTTATTCTTGTGAAAGTTGGAAACTTCATCCGTAAAAACACCAGTCAGCCTCAAGCCGCC
>Ga0308011_10001041_pt1 | contig 13108 bp, 9 predicted proteins | sample Neamet177_FD_203144 | JGI IMG/M metagenome (GOLD analysis project Ga0308011, IMG submission 203144) | Marine microbial communities from water near the shore, Antarctic Ocean - #177 | ecosystem: Environmental > Aquatic > Marine > Unclassified | place: Southern Ocean | collected 2014-07-25 | reverse complement strand
ACCAATAAACAAGCCATTTATACCGATCATCAGATTTTTGACAGGCACCATAAATTCAAATCAAAAACAAAGTTTACCAATAATCAGGCAATAACCATTAAACAACTTACCCAACTGGAAATTGGTGATTTTGTAACGCATATTGACCATGGTATTGGTCGGTTTGAGGGATTGCATAAAATTGAGAATAACGGAAAATATCAAGAGGTAATAAAACTGACTTACAAGGAAGGAGACATCCTGTACATAAGTATCCATTCCCTGCATAAAATTGCACGATTTTCAGGAAAAGAAGGTATGCAACCTAAGATTCATCAATTAGGCTCGCCAGTTTGGAAAAAAACAAAACAAAAAACAAAGGCAAAAGTAAAACAGGTTGCCTTTAACCTTATCCAGTTATACGCAAAACGAAAAACACAAAAAGGATTTCAATTCGCACCAGACACTTACTTACAACACGAACTAGAGGCTTCCTTTATGTATGAAGATACTCCTGACCAAAGCAAGGCAACAATTGCCATAAAAGAAGATATGGAAAAGGAAATGCCAATGGACAGACTCATCTGTGGAGATGTTGGTTTTGGGAAAACTGAAATTGCCGTAAGAGCGGCCTTTAAAGCAGTGGCCGACAGCAAGCAAGTTGCTATTTTAGTACCCACCACTATTTTGGCTTTACAACATTACAAAACCTTTAAGAAAAGACTGAAGCACTTGCCTTGTACTGTGGATTACATCAACCGATTTAAAACTCCAAAAGAACAAAAAGAGACTTTAGACAAAGTAGCAAGCGGACAAGTAGATATCCTGATAGGAACCCACAGAATAGTAGGAAAAGATGTGAAATTCTTGGATTTAGGATTGATGATAATTGATGAAGAACAAAAATTTGGGGTGAACATAAAAGACAAGCTAAAACTGTTTAAGGAAAATATTGACACCCTAACTTTAAGCGCAACCCCAATCCCAAGGACTTTACAATTCTCATTATTAGGTGCAAGGGATTTATCACTTATCAATACTCCACCGCCCAACCGACAGTCGGTAGATACTAATATTATAGGCTTTAATCAAGAAATAATCCGTGATGCGATAAGTTATGAAATGTCACGAAACGGACAGATATTTTTTGTTCACAACCGCATAGAAAACATAAAAGAAGTAGCTGGATTACTACAAAGGCTATGCCCTGACGCAAAAATAAAAACTGGGCACGGACAGATGGAAGGCAAGAAGTTAGAAGAGCTAATGATTGATTTTATGGAAGGTGATTTTGATGTATTGGTTTCCACAACAATTATTGAAAATGGAGTAGATGTACCCAATGCTAACACCATCATCATCAACAATGCCCAGAATTTCGGACTGAGTGATTTGCACCAAATGAGAGGAAGAGTTGGGCGTTCCAACAAAAAAGCATTTTGCTATTTAATTAGTCCTCCCCTGCATAGCGTTTCGGAAGAAAGCAGAAAAAGATTGACAGCCTTAGAACAATTCTCAACCTTAGGAAGTGGTTTTAAAATTGCCATGCGCGATTTGGACATAAGGGGAGCAGGAGATTTATTAGGAGCCGACCAAAGCGGATTCATAAATGAGATTGGTTTTGAAACCTACCAAAAGATATTGAATGAGGCTATTGAAGAACTAAAACAAGAACAATTCCAAGATTTATTTGAGGAAGAAACAGAGCGATTCTATGTGAAAGATTGCCAACTGGATACTGACCTAGAAATTTTGATTCCTGACACTTATGTAAGCAATATAAGCGAACGATTGAACCTTTACAAAGAGCTAAACAACTTTAAAGAGGAAGATGAAATAACGGCTTTTATTGAAAGACTAAACGATAGGTTCGGAACGGCACCCCAAGCCATTTATAATGTTTGTGATGCACTAAGGTTAAGATGGGTTGCCAAGAAAATTGGCTTTGAACGCATCATACTTAAGAATGATAGAATGCGTGCTTACTTCCCATCAAAAGCGGACTCACCCTACTACAATACGGGTGCTTTTCAGCAAGCATTGGGCTACCTTAAAAACAATTTTGGTACTTGTGAAATAGTTGAAAACAAAGGAAAACTATCCATGCGTATAAAAAACATAAACTCCATTGAGGGAGCTTTAGGGGTTTGCAAGGAAATTACTCAATAGCAAGCCATTTTTTTACTAATTTTGACAACATGAAATCAACTACATTGATAGTACTAGGAATAACAACATATATTATTGGGAAAATAATACAAATAATGCACGTGTGGCATTATGCATCAGAATTAAAAATATTTGGGATAATTATAATTATCTCAGGAATATATAAGGTAACAAAAGAATTTAAATAAATCTCAAGGGAAACTAGCCACATTTTGCAAAGTCTTGATAAGATGAAGGTTTTTCTTACACTATCAACAATAAAAACAACTTATCAACAATAGTTTTTTTTACTAAGGTTTCACTTTTAAATCATCTAGGATTTGAGTAAAATTGCACATAGTATTTAAAAACCAAAATGTCAGAGAAAAGAATCATCAAAAACGCACTAATTTCCGTATTCCATAAGGACGGATTAGCACCTATTGTCAAGAAATTAAATGAGCTAGGAGTAAAAATCTACTCAACAGGAGGTACGCAAAGCTTTATTGAAGAGCAAGGCATAGCCGTAAATCGTGTAGAAGACTTAACAAGCTACCCATCCATTTTAGGAGGAAGGGTAAAAACTTTACACCCAAATGTATTTGGTGGAATTTTATCCAGAAGAGAGTTAGCAAGCGACAAAGAACAATTGGAACAATACAATATTCCTGAATTTGACTTAGTAATTGTTGACCTTTACCCTTTTGAAAAAACAGTTGCTTCAGGAGCTGAAGAACAAGACATTATTGAAAAAATTGATATTGGTGGAATTTCATTAATCCGTGCTGCTGCCAAGAATTTTAAAGATGTGTTAATCGTATCTGAAATGAGCCAATATAGCGAAACATTAGCAATATTAACCGCTAATGGTGCTAGCACTACTATGGATGAAAGAAGGAGTTTTGCAGCTACTGCATTCAATGTTTCTTCCCACTATGATACTGCAATTTTTAATTACTTCAACACAGAAAACACACCCGCATTTAAGGCAAGTATCCGTGAAGGAAAAACTTTGCGTTATGGAGAAAATCCACATCAAAAAGGAACTTTCTATGGGGACTTAGATGCAATGTTCACCAAACTAAACGGAAAAGAACTTTCCTACAACAACCTATTGGATGTTGATGCTGCCGTGAACTTAATTGCTGAATTTGACGAAACTACATTTGTTGTTTTAAAACACAACAATGCTTGTGGTTTAGCTAGCCGACCTAATTTATTAGACGCTTGGAATGCTGCTTTAGCAGGCGACCCAACTTCAGCTTTCGGAGGTGTACTTATCACCAACAAAGAAGTGGACTTGGCAACTGCTGAAGAAATAAATAAACTGTTTTATGAAGTGCTAATTGCACCCTCATTCGCAAGTGATGCTCTTGAATTATTGAAAGGAAAAAAGAACAGAGTACTTTTACAACAAAATGAAGTTTCCTTACCAAAAGCTCAATTCCGCACAGCACTCAATGGCGTATTGTACCAAGATAAAGATTTGAAAAGTGATGCAATTACCGATATGGTAACCGCTACTGAAATTGCACCAACTGACGAACAATTAACCGATTTAGTATTTGCATCCAAAGTATGTAAGCACACAAAATCCAACACGATTGTATTTGCAAAAGGAAAGCAGTTGTTTGCAAGTGGAGTTGGGCAAACATCAAGAGTTGATGCACTAAAACAAGCAATAGACAAAGCAAAAAACTTTGGCTTTGACTTAAACGGTTGCGTAATGGCTTCTGATGCATTTTTCCCTTTCCCTGACTGTGTGGAATTGGCGGATAATGCAGGAATAAAAGCAGTAATACAACCAGGAGGATCGATAAAAGATAAACTTTCCATTGACTATTGTAACGATAACAATATGACTATGGCACTAACAGGAACAAGACATTTTAAACACTAAAAAATAAAAATTATGGGATGGTTTGACTTTATGCAGGAAGCAATTGCTATTGATTTAGGAACAGCTAACACACTAATTATTCATAACGACAAAGTTGTTGTGGACGAACCCTCAATTGTTGCTAAAAATATTAGGACAGGAGAGATAGTGGCTATCGGAAAAAGAGCCCAACAAATGCACGGAAAAACCCATAAAGAAATAGAAACTATTCGCCCGTTAAAAAATGGTGTAATTGCTGATTTTCAATCTTCAGAGCAAATGATTATTGGGTTTATTGATATGATCCAAAGGAAAAGATCCATCTTTTCTCCTTCTTTAAAAATGGTTATCTGTATTCCTTCAGGAGTAACTGAAGTAGAAAAAAGAGCTGTAATTGACTCGGCAGAACATGCAGGAGCAAAAGATGTGTGGCTGATACACGAACCTATGGCTGCAGCTATCGGTATTGGTATTGATGTGCTAGAACCAAAAGGAAATATGGTAATTGATATTGGCGGTGGTACAACTGAAATTGCAGTTATCTCATTAGGAGGAATTGTTTGTGATAAATCGATAAGAGTTGCTGGGGATGAATTTACTGATAACATTCAAACCTACATGAAAACTAGACACAATATTGCCGTAGGTGATATTATGGCTGAGCAAATAAAAATAAATGTAGGTTCGGCACTTACCGAACTTGACGAACCACCTCCAAACTATGCTGTGCATGGTAGAGATTTAATGAGTGGAATACCTAAAGAAGTAATTGTAACTTATAAAGAGATTGCAGGAGCACTCAACAATTCAATCGAGCAAATTGAAGAAGCTGTAATGAGCGCCCTTTTTAATACTCCACCAGCACTTTCGGCCGATATTTACAATGAAGGACTGTACTTAACAGGAGGAGGGTCAATGCTAAGAGGATTGGATAAAAGAATTGCAAGAAAAACAAAATTACCAGTTTATGTTGCTGAAGATCCTTTAAGAGCAGTAGCTAGGGGAACAGGAATTGCACTTAAAAATACAGAGAGCTATACTTTCTTAATTCAATAGCAGATAAGGTAAAATGTATAACCTATTACGGTTTATTAAGATAAATCATTTTCTATTACTTTTCATTTTAATAGAAGGATTTTCTGTCTTTTTGTTATTGCAAAATAACAGTTATCAAGCCAATAGGGCAATTAAATTCAGCACCCAATACACAAGTTTTATTCATAATTACACGGCTTCATTTTCCGATTATGTAGCTCTGAAAGAAACCAATAATTATTTAATTGAGGAGAATGCAAAACTGCATTCTTTACTGCAAAATGAAATTTCATTTGTTGATTCTACTCTTATCCGAATCAAGAAATACCACTACTATCCTGCCAAAATAATCAATAATTCCGTAAGTAAACGAAACAATTTTATAACGCTAAATAAAGGAAGCAAACACGGAATTAAAGAAGGAATGGGTGTCATCACTAATCAAGGGGTTGTTGGAGTTATTCATTCTGTAAGTACGCATTATGCTATTGCGATTTCATTATTACACAGAAAATCAGCTATTGGTATTCAACTAAAAAAGAACAATCATAATGGTATCCTAAAATGGAAAGGATTTGACTATAAATCAGCTACTATTTCCAACTTTCCTAACCACATAACTATTATTATTGGTGACACCATAACCACCAATAGTCATAGTGTTATTTTCCCTGAAGGAGTGAGTATTGGTGCCGTAAAAAACATCAAAAAGAATAAAGATGATGGATTTCTTGAGGTTAGTATTAATCTCTTTGAAGACTTCAATCAGCTCAATTATGTTTATATAATTCATTCTGATGAAGCTGCCGAACAGCTGAGCTTAGAACAAGAAAGAAAAGAAGATGAATAAACATTTTATAAAATATTTAGGGCTACTTCCTGTGTATGTACTCTTGCAAGTATTGGTGCTAAATGAAGTGCTTTTTTCAGCCTACATCAATCCGTTTTTATATGTATTATTGATTATTAGTCTACCCTTAAAAACACCAAAATGGTTTTTATTAAGCTATGCTTTTTTGTTAGGCTTTTCAATTGATCTTTTTTCAGGAAGTTTAGGATTCCATTCTACAGCAACTATACTAATAGCCTTTGTAAAGCCCTTCATTAGCAAGATAACTATCCCCCATAATATACTTGGGGATTCAGATGAAATCACAATGGAAAAAGTAGGATCAAAATCATTCATTACCTTTTCCTTATTTTTAATTCTGATTCATAATAGCTGCTTGTTTACGATTGAACACCTTAGTTTTAATCTTGTCCTTTTCGGAAAGATTTTGGCGAGTTCAATAGCTACCCTTATCATTGTACTTATCACTCAATTATTTCAGCAAGATAAATAATGAAACAGCATAAAAACAGACATAAAATTGTTGTTGGTATATTTCTGTTAGTTGCAATTATATTCATTACCAAGCTTTTCTACATCCAGGTAATTAATGATGATTATAAATTTTCAGCCAATAATAATGTATTGCGTTATGATGTGCAGCAAGCAGTTAGAGGGTTAATATACGATAGGGATAGCAACCTAATTGTAGCCAATGTTCCAGCTTATGATTTGATGATTATCCCCCGAGAATTAAAAGGGAAAACAATTGACACTTTAGCTTTTTGCAATCTTACTTCAATTACTAAACAAGAGTTTATTAGCAAATATAAAAAGGCTGCTGAATATTCGGGCTACAAGGAAAGTGTATTCATAAAACATATCAGCTTAGCAAACTCCAGTACTTTGTCCGAAAAACTATTCCAGTTTCCAGGATTTTACCTGAGTAAACTTACCATGAGAAATTACCCATCCAATGTTGCTACTCATCTAGTAGGCTATCTTGGAGAAGTAAATTTACGAAAAACTAAGGAAGACCCCTACTACACCAAAGGAGATTTGACAGGCGTAAGTGGTATGGAAGCAGCTTATGAAAAACAGCTGAGAGGAACGAAAGGAATGGCCATAAAATTGGTAGACGTACATAACCGTGACCAAGGAAAATTCCAAGAAGGAAAGTTTGATACTTTGCCGATTGCAGGAAGTACTTTAACATCAACCATTGACATTGAACTGCAAGAATTTGGTGAGAAACTTATGGAAAACAAGATTGGTGCTATTGTGGCTATTGAACCTTCATCAGGAGAAATTCTAGCTTTAGTTTCAGCACCAACTTATAATCCTAATTTATTGATAGGACGAAAGCGATCAGAAAATTACAAGCTTCTTGCTGAAGACGAAAACAAACCCTTATTCAATAGGGCACTGCAAGGAACTTATCCGCCTGGGTCTACCTTCAAATTAATAAACGGGCTCATAGCACTGCAAGAGGGAGTAATTAGAAAGAGTACTTCCTTTTCCTGCAATGGAGATAATGGGTATAATTACGGAAAGGATAAGCATGTAGGTTGCCACCCACATCAGAATCCGCTAAATTTAATTAAGGGAATTGAAATTTCCTGTAATGCTTATTTTTGCAGTACCTACGAAAAATATTTTAACAAATTCAACTCCACAATTGAGGCTTATGACAATTGGTACAGCCATGTATCTAGCTTTGGAATTGGTAGTTTTATGAATAACGATTTTAATACCGGAAGCCCAGGTAAAATACCAAAATTATCTTATTTCAACACCCTTTATAGGGGGAGCTGGAATGCAAATACCATCATCTCTATGGCAATTGGGCAAGGGGAACTACTCCTAACCCCAATACAAATGGCAAACATGACGGCTATAATCGCTAATAGAGGGTTTTATTACACTCCCCATATCATTAAAAATATTTCAGGAGTGGACGGAATAGACAGCAACTTTACTATTAAGAAATATTGCAGCATTGACGAAAAATACTTTACGCCTATAATTGAGGGAATGCAAAATGTAATTGAAGGTAAAAAAGGAACTGCACAAAATTGTAAAATTGCTGATTATGAAATTTGTGGAAAAACAGGGACGGCACAAAATCCGCATGGGGAAGACCATTCTATTTTTATTGCCTTTGCACCTAAAGAAAATCCTACAATTGCTATAGCAGTATATGTTGAAAATGGAGGATTTGGATCTACTTGGGCTGCTCCAATCGCATCCTTAATGATAGAAAAGTATTTGAAAAGAGCCATCACAAATAAAGCACAAGAAGCCTTTATCTTAAATGGAAATCTAATAGAAAAAGAATGAGAGCTGCAAAAAATATTTTTGCCAACATTGACAAAGTAAGTATCTTACTTTATGGAATACTTATGCTTTTTGGCTGGATAAATATCTATGCATCACAGTACAATGAGGATACAGCAATGGCACTTGATTTTAGCAGTAGATACGGCAAGCAACTCCTTTTTATTGTCATTGCTTCCTTTGTTGCTTTTTTAACATTAATCATTGATTGGAAATTTTACTATTCCCTTTCCTACCTCTTTTATATTGCCATTATTTTACTTTTAATTGGCGTACTCTTTAAGGGAGCAATTACGGGGGGGGCTACTTCTTGGTACGAGTTTGGGAGTTTCAAATTTCAACCCTCAGAGTTTGCAAAATTTACTACTGCACTTGCACTTGCCAAATACTATAACAGCCTACATATTAAGCGTATTTCCTTGCAGGACAAGCTCAAAACATATGCTATTATCATTCTTCCTTTTCTGCTTATCATTTTACAAAATGACTTAGGTACAGCTTTGGTTTATGCCGCTTTTGTATTGGTTTTATATCGTGAAGGACTATCAGGAAACATCTTAATCTTTGGCTTAATAATTGCTATCCTATTTGTGCTCACCTTAGTGGTTGAAAAAACCATACTCCTTAGTGTTATTTCTGCTCTTGCAATGCTTATCTATTTATTTTCCAGAAGAAAAAAGAAAGAACTCTTACTCATTTTAGGAGTACTCATTACTTGTACCTCATTCATTTTTAGTGTTGATTACATCTTTAATGATGTATTAGCTCCTCATCACAGAAAAAGAATAAACATACTATTAGGAAAAGAATTTGACCCGCATGGGGCTGGTTATAATTTAATCCAATCAAAGATTGCAATTGGTAGTGGTGGGTTTAGTGGAAAAGGATTTTTAAACGGAACTCAAACCCGATTTGATTTTGTACCTGAACAAAGCACAGATTTTATTTTCTGTACCATTGGAGAAGAGTGGGGTTTCCTTGGTAGTTTTTCCTTTATTATTTTATTTGTTGGCTTACTGCTGAGAGTCCTCTTTTTAGCTGAACGCCAAAGATCAAACTTTAGTCGAATATATGGGTATAGTGTTGCCACTATCCTTTTTATGCACTTAGTAATTAATATTGGAATGACGATTGGCCTATTGCCCGTAATAGGTATTCCATTACCCTTTATTAGTTATGGAGGTTCTTCCTTAATTGGGTTTACTATCCTACTCTTTATTTTCCTGAATTTAGATTCTTACCGATTACAGATTTTGAGGTAAAAAAAATGCCCAACCGAAAGGCTGAGCATTTTATTTATTCTTAATAAACTAACTAGTAGAAATCTGAACGATTGTCTGTTACATCAGCTTCAGTATTTAATACTTTGTAAGCAGCACCGTTAGCATAAGCAGCAGCTCCTTTTTGTACAGCTTGTTTTTGCTGTGAAAAATCACCTGAAGTTTTTGCATCATCTTTAGCAGTAACCTCTATTACATAAACAGCATTAGTTCCTGCGATAGGACTAGAAACAGAACCAACATCAGTTCCAAAAATAGAACCAACTAACTCTGGTTCGTAACCAATACCTTGCAGGCTTAAGTTTGCCAAATTAGCTCTTTGTGCATTCACAACAGTCTGACCATTGTTAGCTGCAATAGCAGCTAAATCAGCTCCTGTAATAGCAGCAGTAATGTAATCCGCTTTCTTATCCTTCACTACTAAAGCAGAAATTTGTTCTTCAATATCCTCCAAAGAAGTAACGCCCTCAGCATAAGCCTTGTTTAAGTAAGCAACTACATAAGAGTTTTCAAATTGGAATACTTCAGAAACCATTCCCTGTTCAGCAGTATTCATCCATCTTACCATTTCACGTGAGTTTGGTAAACCAATAATACTTTGCTTATCAGCCTTTACTTTACTATCGCTTCTTTTTACTAAATTTTGTTCTACTACTAAAGAATCAAAAGCAATTCCTTCATTCAATATTTTACCAGCAAACTGTGCTGCTTGAGAATAATAAGTATTGAATGTTTCAGTACTTGGCTCTACATTTCTGTCGATAAAAGCAACTTTTACTTTACGGACAGCTCTACTTGTTTTCGTTACCTCAATAAGGTGAACTCCAAACTGAGAAGTAACCACACTTAAATCACCACTCTTAGAAGTAAAACAAGCTTCATTGAATTCAGCAACCATTGCTCCTTCAGCAAACCAACCTAAATCACCTCCTTTAATAGCAGAACCTTTATCATCAGAATTCTTTTCAGCCAAAAGACCAAAATCAGTACCTGCCTCAACTTGTGCTTTAATAGCATCAATTCTTGCATTAACTGAATCCAAACTCATAGTTTGAGTAGGTGCAATTAAGATATGACGCGCTTCAACTGAATCAGGACGATTTTGTACAACTGCTAACTTAGCAATACGATATACGCCTTGGCTTGCTTGGTAAGGCCCAATAACTGCACCTTGTTCTGCTGCAAATAATTCAGCCCAATTAGGATCTTGTAATTCATCCTCAGTAGCAAAAGTAAAACGAGCAGTTGTATTATCAGAATTTCTTCTGGCCATTAAATCATAATCCTCAAAAATAGTAAAATCAGCTTTCAATTCCTCAATTGACAATCTAGTAGCTACATCATCTTCAGTTGAAGGTGTTACTGTAAATACTACAAAATCAACATCCTTTGAAGCGTCTTGTTCATAGTTTGATTTATGGTTTGTATAATAAGTTTTTATTTCACTTTCAGTAGGAGTAACAATACTGTCGGCAACTGAAGTAAAAGGAATTGCTACATAGTTAAAGGTAACATTTTGTGAATTTTCATTAAAGTTTATTCTTGCTTCTTCACCCGTAACATACATTGCATTTGCTACCAAAGAATTGTATTTTGAAGTCTTGATTAAGCCAATTAAATACTTTTGGAAGCCTACCCATCTTGTACGCGCTTCTCCTGTTGGGTCTTGATCAATTTGTTTTAAGTAGCCTACCACCTTTGTCCTATCAAACTGACCAGTAGCTGGATTTTGAAAAGCAGGAACTTTAGATATCTCAGGATGTACATTAATACCTTGTAATAATTCCCAAAACTCATCATCAGAAACATCAATTCCTAATTTTGAATATTCGTTATTCATTACTAACTCTCTTACATACTGATCCCAAATTTGAGATCGGATTTGAGCAGTAGTTGTTTGATTAAGGACGCTTTGTTGGTTTTGTTGTTTCCAGTTTTCGATTCCTTCTTCAACCTTTACTTCATAAGCTTGGCGCATTACATCTTCACCCAAAACTTCACCTACATAAATACTACTCCCTCCTCTTGAATCAAGAGATGACATAAAGTCACCTAAAATAAAAGCTAGCATTGCTATTCCAATAACTGCTAATAATAATCCTGATCTATTTCTAATTTTCCCTAGTGTTCCCATTCGTGTTTTATTTTATTAAAGTTGGCGAATATACAATTGTTATTTAAGAAATGAAATAGAAAAGAGTGCTAATTCTTATCTAGTAAGCACCTTCAACTGCACTTCTTGTATTGCCGTATCGTTTACTTTTATGATGGTAAATTGGAATTCTTCAAGTTTTATTACATCATCTTGTTTGGGTATTTCTTCCAAGTGGTCCAGGATTAATCCTGCTATTGTTTCGTACTCATCCGATTCAGGAAGATTCAATCCGTATTTCTTATTCACCATCTCAATATCTAATCGCGCAAAAAGTTGATATTGGTTTTTTGACAATTTCTTATCCGTAATTTCTTCCATATCATGTTCATCCACAATCTCACCAACAATTTCTTCAGTAACATCCTCAATAGTAAGCATACCGGAAGTACCACCAAACTCATCAACCACCAAAGCAATTCCTTTATTAGTATTAATAAATTGAGTTAGCAATTGCATAGCCGACATACTTTCAGGAACGAAAGGAATTGGCAACAAAACAGAACGCACATTTTTAGGACTTCTGAACAAATCAGAAGAATGAACATAGCCAATTACCTGATCAATATTTCCTTTATAAATCAGGATTTTAGAAAGCTTAGTCGCTATGAATTTATCTTTAATATCATTGATAGGAGCCAAAATATCCATAGCCACAATTTCAGTTCTTGGAATCATACATTCCCTTAATTTCTTATCGGTCAAATCCAACACATTTTGCAACATTTCTACCTCAACTCTATGCTCCTCATCTCCTTCAACTGACTTTATATTACTCAAATATTCGTCCAAATCAGTCTTTCCAAATACTTGTTTTCCTTCTTCAATTTTCTGACCAAACACATACTTAAGCACTACCTTGGAAAGGTACAACATAAGTAATGCAACAGGACGAAAGAATACAAAAAACAGCCAAATTGGAATAGAAAATATTCTTAATATCTGATTAGGGAAAATACGAAAAATTGCTTTTGGAAAGAACTCTGCAGTCACCAAAATAATTAAAGTAGTGATGATTGTTTGCACCAATAAAAGAGCAACTTCCGAATGTAAATAATCTTCAATTTGAGGAGTAAGAATTTGCGTCATTACAATACCATACACCACCAAAGCAATATTGTTTCCTACCAACATAGTGGTAATGAAATCAGATTCATTTTTAGAAAAATAGGAAATGATATTAGCCGGAAATTTCCCTGAATTTTTATCCAATTCCAGCTTCAATTTATTGGCAGAAATAAAAGCAATTTCTACTCCCGAAAAAAAGGCAGAAAACAAAAGGGTGATGGCAGCAATAGATATTAGCATATGTGTAAAATTACTAAAAGTTAATTTGTTTCAGGCTCAAAATCAAAAGTTCCATGAATTTTAGCAATTGAGTATTCCGTAAAATCAGGATTAGAGGTAAAACCTTCACCATAAATAACTTCCTTACCAGTTGTTATTTTCACTTTCTTATCCGTGTAAAT
>Ga0308011_10001040_pt1 | contig 13121 bp, 14 predicted proteins | sample Neamet177_FD_203144 | JGI IMG/M metagenome (GOLD analysis project Ga0308011, IMG submission 203144) | Marine microbial communities from water near the shore, Antarctic Ocean - #177 | ecosystem: Environmental > Aquatic > Marine > Unclassified | place: Southern Ocean | collected 2014-07-25 | reverse complement strand
TCAATATTTACGGCGCCCTCTACAATGCCTATTCTTGGGTTATTTGTCATCGCTACGTTGTCAAGAATGGAGCGCAATATTGCTGTCGCCGCGTCTTGGTCGTCCAGAACTATTTCGGCCAATGACCGTCCATAGAAAGCGTGAGGCTCTGGGTCAATTTCAAATTTTGCAAACGGCAATTCATCGCATGGCTCATAGTCCAGCATTTCGTAATTAGTTCCACCACATGTGATCTTGTGAAGCACGGGAATGCCAGTGCCGTCCACATCAATCCGCATATACGCTTCAGTAACCGTAACCATCTTCATTGCAGGATCTTGCTCATCTTCGTCCGACGTATTCATATCATAGCCGCGACGTTCAAATATTTCAGTTTCGCTCATCTCAGAGCCGCTTTCGAGGCTGTTTAGGTTGAGGACAATCTCTGGCTCAAACCCCATTGCAATCAAATCGCCAGCGCGCACGTCTGTGCGGTGTGCCGCCACATAGGCATCTTTTAAGCTGCGCGCCTCACGATTTACAAAAAATTCTTCTGGGGGGACGCTCTCAAAGCAAAGCTCACCATTTTCCTTTTGGCGGCTTAGCTTTACGCTATGTGATGGCATTTCTGCTTCCATGCCCATTTCGTCTAAGGCAATGGTCATTTCCATGCTGTGTTCAATTACAGTCACGCTGTCGTCGTCGACCAAGTAGGTATATTCGTCGTCTGTAAGGTCTGTGTATGTGTAAATTTCTGCTTCCGGGTAAGACATCCAATATGCCTTTACGATGCCCTGTTTTTTAACTAGCGCGTCTTGGAAAACATCGTTCATTACGCCGTACCCGTTTAGGCGTGTAAATTCATGGTGCATGAACTCAGTCGCTTGCTCAGCGTTGCCGACATCTTCTGGCCCGCGAGGCACATACTCAACTGGCTTAGACGTGCTTAAAAAAATTCGCATTAAACTTGGCTTTACCGCCCGCACAGTATCCCTAACCTTAGTGGCCACAACCTTGCTTCGGCCATCTTCGTAGCCCAAATCAACTTCGCCGTCGTAATAGCGCTGGGCCTTGATCCGCTCTTCGCTTATTTCGCTTTCCACAAAGTCTACTGCGCCTGTTATCGCGTCTTGAACAATGCTTTCAACTTCTCTGCGTGTTTTTGGTTTAATTTCCATTATTCAATCCTATTCGCTTGCAATTGCTGGGGCGATTGTCATCAATCCAACTTGCGTCAACATATCTGTTAAGCGCTGAAGCTTGGTTTTATCTTGTAGGTTTGATGCCTCTTTCAAAAGCTGGGCGACCACTGCGTCACGTTCTGGCCCTTGCAGCGTAAGTATTTCTCCGATTTCCTTGCGGATGTTCCCGGTGCCGTACATGATTTCATCCATAATCTTATTAACCGGCACAGCCGCAATGGCACTGAGCCTTTTAGGGACCGAAGGGGCTGCAAGGCTGTCGGCTTCGCGGAGGTCGCGCAAGCTATCCGCCGCCTCTTTGCGGAAGCCAGTTTGTGATCCCGCTAAAACGTCAGATGAGGTCTTGGCAAACTCTTTTTCGGCCAAAAGTCTCTTAGTGATAGCTGCGGCGTCGTCTTCACCGACCAGCATTCTCAACTTTTCGGCATTCCATGTTTTGGCAAATTCGCCCCAAGCAGCGGCGGCGTCGTTGCGAGATGTTCCCATCAACGCGCCTATGTAGTCTCTGGAACCCTTCTTAAAGGCAGCCTGCTCCATGTCCGTCATGTTTGCAAGTTTTGCTTCCAATGCGCGAGGCGAAATTGCTGATGACTTGCCGCCGGTAAAGGCTTTTTCGCCGTCCTCAACCGCCCTCTGGATGGCGGACGCTTCAGAATAACCTGACCGCGCCGCCGCGTAAGTCGGCAATTCATCTAAACGGTCATCAATCTTATGCAAAAAGGGTTTTAAATTTAAGCCGACGTTTCCACCTTCCTTAAATATAACGTCACTAAGAGAAGATCTGACGTTATGGAGTTTTTCGGCGCTTACTACGCCACCAGCACCTAAATCTTTTAACAAAGCATTCATTTGCTTTCGGACGTTCTTCGAGGCGTTCTTGCCATAAAGGACCAATGCGCTCCTTAGTGTGCTAACGTCAAAGGTTTTGTCGCTCTGTGTCGCCGCTTCGTAAAGTGGGCCTAATACCCCTGATTTTATCTCTTGCTGCGCTAAAGTTTCCTCAAAGCCAACATTCGGCTTGTCTATACGCTGCGTAAACACGTCTTCAACGCGCTGCCCAGCTTCCTCGCCGCGCCTAGATATTTCGCGCGTTAATACCTCTTGACCTTCGCCCGGTATTGTGGCCAGACCTTGGGCCATTGTGCGGGGGCGACCCGGTATGTCGGCCAACATGGCTTCTGGGCCTAGGCTATCTAAATATGATTGAATTTCTTGGCCAGTTGCCTGCGGCCCGTCTAGCTGTCGAGCTACCCTCCGCGACGCTGGCCCTCCAAAGCGGTCAACGCCTCTTTGTGATAGGTTCTGCAAGCCACGCGCAGTAGCGCCAGCGACCCGCCCAGCGACAGGAGCAACCGCGCCGAGTGTAGCGCCTAGACCAGTGACCAACGGGTCAACCTCTGACATCCTTGAGGTAAAACCGTCCTCACCGCCAGCAAACTGTGGCAGGGCTGTTGTGGCCCCGCCAACGGTAGCTGATGTAGCTATCTGGCCTAAAACTGGCAACTTTGACCCAGCCTTAAATGCCGCTCCGCCCGGCAAAACCATGCCTGTAACAGCTCCAGCGGTTTGGCCCTTGGAATACTGATCTGGGGCGACGGTCTGCAACGCCTTGTCAATTTGGCGTTGTAGATCACGATACTTTGCGTAAGCAGCCTTTGCGCCTTCTACGTCTCCCGATTTTAAAAGCTCATTGGCAAAATTGTACGCGCCACGCGCTTCGTCGTTTAAGTTCATCATCGCGCCGGCGGTAAAGCCGCCGTATGTAGCGCGAGTTTCCAAAGCAGCCTGCTCGGCTGGCTTTTGTTTCTCTCGGGCGCGGTCCAAGGTAGCCTGCTCACCGGCGCTAATTGTGCCGTTTGCCTCTAACACTTCTAAAACCTTGATGGCTTGAAGTATTTGAGAGGCGCTGGCCGATGTTATCGTCTCTGCCATGATTGGCCCCTTAATCGTTTATATCTAATAGTTTTTTCGCTTCTTCTACGCTCATGCTGGCTTGGTCTGGCACGGTCAATGTATTAAAATTTGCAAACGGATCTGGGCGGTTATTTAGCGCGGCAAACGCTTCAACCTTTGTTAATTCTTTATTTCGAAGTCTCTGCACAATTTCAGAACCCATTGCGTCATATTCCGCAAGTCCTCGCATAGTTGCTAATATAATTAGGTTGCCGCCGGGTGAGTTAAGCAAGCGAGGAAGCGACTGTTTAAATAGCTCAAGATCAGCATCAGACATCACCCCAGAACCCGGGGGGCGCTGCGCAGGAACTAAGGCATTGATTATCGCTGCTGCGGCTTGGATTTCGTCCAAACCTTCAGTCTGAATACCTAAATTACCCGCGATCTGCTTAGCATTCGCAGTCATGCCCGTTTCTATGTTGCCAAGTATTCTCTCAAGCCGGCCAATTTGGTTTAGGCTTCTCTTTGCAGAAGACCCAATATTGTCGATATCTGCTAATTTTTTTGCATCAAGTTTGCCAAACTCTTTTTCAAATGCTTCCATACCCTCTCCGCCAATAATTGTGTTAGACGCGCCGGCTTTGGCCAGTTGGGTCTTATATTCAAGGAAGGTTCCAGAGAAGCCGTCCTTCACGGCCTGTTGGTATTCTTTTATTCCTGATGTCCTTCCGTCCTTCGGCACGGAAAGCAACTGCGAAGCTGCCTCGCTTGGGGAAATCATGCCGCGCTCAACCATTTCGGCCAAATCTTCCCGGCCTCTGGTGCGCAACATCTCAAGGGTTCTGTTCTTGTTGCCAGCCGCAACATTAGATGCGCCTTGCTGGCGTATTGCGTCACCCATACGCATTTCGGGCAAAATCAGAGCATCCAAACTCGCCGCGAGGTTTTGCATTGGGTTTAATCCAGTAGAAGTATTCTGTCGCGTTGCCGCGTCATACATTCCAAGCAAGCCGCCGCGCTTTGGCTCCTCCTCTTTAATCCCAAGGTTTTTCCTCAAGAAATCAAGTTCGTTTCCTTGCATCGGCCCGTTGGATGCCTGCATAATTGGTGGTAATAATGCCATTATACTCCCCTATCCCCCGCTTTTATTTTTCTGTGCGCCGTAAACATTAGCGCCAAGCTGTAGATAATTAAACAAGCCGGGGTTCATGCTGGTATTCTGGCCATATGTGTTGGCGACGCCAGATGTGGAGTCGGACATAATTCCGTAACCCTGCGCCGGCGCGCCAGTATATCCAGCGTATTGGCCTTTAGCGGCGTCTATCAACGATTGCATCATCATCCGCTGCTGCTGCCCTTGCTGCATTTGCTGATTTTGGATTGATTGGCCGTATCCAAAGGATTGCTGACCCATGCCAGCCAATTGACCAGCGGCGCCAAGTTGGTTGCTTATATCATTTTGAGAAGCGCCCAAAGCCGTGTTGAAGCCCTGAGATCTTAAACGTGCGGATTGGTCTAGAGCTTGCTGATTAAAACCTTTGGCAGCTTCAGCCGTGGCTACGCCGTGGCGTGACCCGCCGAAAGCGTTTGCTGCGGTTGCTTGGGCGTCTAGCTGGTTAATGCCCATATTAGAAGCGTTGGCCACATCCCTCATTGAAGCTTGAACAACTTGATCTTCGTATGGGTTTGCATAGGCACCCATTCCCGAAGCAGCGTTACCATAAAGCCCTTGGCCGACACGGTTCATCGCCGCCGTTTGGGCGCCTGCTGCTTGTTGGTAAGGGTTAACTCCACCGGGCATAACTGTCTGTTGAGGGTTTGCTCCGCCAGCCATAATAATCTCCTATTTTCCGCCGCTAGACGACTTGCTCATCTCAAGAGCAACTGGTTGTTGTGATGGAGCGCGCGACCCCATTTGTCCCGTCATTGGGTCTACGCTAAAACTTTCAAGGTAATCAAATTTACCCGGGGCATAAGTTTGGAGTGCGTCACGCGCCTCGCCAAACATAGGTGCAGAGGAATAACCTTGGACGCCGCCCGCAAAGGTTGTTGGCTCTGGCATGTAGGAAGCGCCGCCGGTGGTAGGCATGCCGAACGCGCCGGCCATCATGTCTGTCCCTTGGTAAGCCGCTTGCTCCATTGGAGACATAGACGCAATATCTGGGCCGAAGTAGGGGACGTAGCCCATCCCGGCCAAGTCTCGACCCATTCCAATTTTCTGCTGTTCAGCGGTTTCCGCAAACTTTGGAGCGATCTTCGAGACGTCTGTGCTGCCACCTTTGGCCATTTTATAAATCCTTTGCAAACTGGGTGTGGATAACTTTCCACCCCAGTGGGTTTAATGGTTTCTTCCATCCTACACGACCTGTCATGGTTGCGCCAGTACAGCCTTGTTTCTTAGCCCAACTTCCAACGTCGCTGTCCATATCTAAAATTTGATCCAATTCGCCACCGGCAAGAAAAATATTAATAACCTTTTTTTTAGGATATACCACAATTTCAGTGACTATGCACCCCTTCGGCGCTGGCCACAATTGCATCGCACCGCTTGCTATGCCGTTTGCAATGTCATCCCAAGTATGTGTGCCATCACAATAAGAAAGAGCGCCCTTTATCCAAGACTTGCAGCGGTCAAGCTCGTTAGCCATTTACCAAGCCCCTCCAGTTTGCGAAGTTCTTTTCCATATATTCGCAGAACCATTATATGCACCGTTGCAAATATATATGTAATTAGCATCCCAGCTAATCAGGCCAGACTTATCTCCAGAAGATCCAACACTGCTTGAAGGCACAGCATTTTTTAAAACTATCTCTGCAAATAAATTATTACGGCTTACAACTGGATAACCGTCCACCTCACTCCATAATTGTATTCCATTTTCAGATGGGTTGTCGCTTGAAGTTTTTGTAAACAAACGCGGCAATTGGCGAGACAGGTAGCTTGAAAGCTGCCTGCCCCATTGCGCCCAATCAGGGCCGAGGGGTGGGAGAACCGGGGCTGACATTATCTTTTACCCATAGGTTTTACTTCTATTCGCATAGTTCCAAGCCTCCAAGCGGCAAGCACATCTCCGTCAATCCTCATAGAAAATTGCCTTCCAGTAAATCTTACAGACGTAGGGTTTGTAGGGTCAAATGGCCCAAAAGTGCGTTCAGCTCCTTGAGGGTACAAGCGGCTTTTAAAAGTCAACTTTACATCGCCTTGGGTAATTTCGTCTGGAATTACTTTAGTTACGCTGACAATGTTATCACCAGCGCCAGCGCTAATCGGGCCAGTTTCTGCGAATGCATCGGCGCCGTCCATGTTAAACCCGACCTCATGCTCAATTAGATCAACGTCAGCGTTTGTCATAAACGGGTACTTAAACACCCCGCGCTGCACTCCAGATGTTCTATCTAAATTTCCGATTAGCCAATGCTGCTCTTTGTAATCGAACGCGACGTAACGATCTATTTCTAAGCTGTTAGTTGACGGATAAAACCACCATATTTCGCCGTATTGACCATTTGAAAATGCCCAAATCTTTGACTGTTGTGCTGGGTTCATATCCCCAAAAACGTAGTCGTGGACTTCGCAGGGGATTTCTTGAACAGAGTTTCCATTAAATGTGTAAAACCCACGCTGGCCCATCCAAAACACACCGGCGTCAACGTCAGCGGCGCAGCGCCTTGAAATAGCCCCGCAAGATGTGCCAACTCGCTCAAATGCGTAAACATAAGGCGGACCTTGGTAGCGCGCAGTGTGCGCGTCTACATCAGTTAAAATAAGAGTTTGCCCCTTTGTCCTGATGGCCATCATTATTTGGCCAGAGGTTTGCAGCTCAATGTCACCAGCCTCATTGCTTGCCGCCGCCGTCCAGAGTGTATTGTTTTCTCTGTCACACCAAGAAATTTTTCGAGGATTGCCGCCAGATCCTAGCGCAAAAATAAAACGCTCCTCAGTAACAATTAAACTTGAATTGGCTACTGGGGCATTTGATATAGCGGCCGCATCAGAGTTTACGTTTAGCTGCCATTCTAGAAGCCTCCCGTCGGAGCTGTCACATCCGACAAGGTATTCCCCCCAATTGTCTAAGCTCCAAGTTGTAGCCTCTGAGTAATTCCCATAATCAGGTCTAGGCTGGCCATAATACCCTGTCCCGTAAAAGCCAAAACCATAACCAGTTTCGACTTGGGCGTTCGACCTTCCGTTGGCAAGGTTCGACGGCGCAACGTCTGACACAGTATTTGAACCTGTCATTACTTTAAGCTCAGTATGAGAACCGCCGGCTACATAGGCTGTCCCGTTGTTTGCTTCCCAACTGTGCATCCCGCGAATTGGGTTTGAGCTGAAGTTTGCTTTTCTTTCCTGCCAGCCACCGATAGGACGGAGCGAACCATCGCGCCAACGGACAAGGCTGCCCTCTCTCCATCTGCCCGACGAATCGTATTCTGTGCCGTTTCTATAAAAACCAGCGGGAATTTTGAGTGGAATAAGTGCCATTATAACTTATCCTTAAACTGGGCTTTTCGGCCACGTTACATGGTGTGGAAATCCCGGTTGCTTAGGAATATCTTTAAGATAGGATCGGTACTCTTTCCATTCCTTCTTTTTTTCTGACGGCATTTCCTCCCACCTCACTGGGTTGAGGGCAATGGGATCAAATATTTGCTCCAATAGATCGTTCCTATCTAACCTTACATTGACAGACGCTATCTCATATAATTCTGCGTCTGTCGGGCGCACATAATCTTCCACATCGTTATTAGCCATCATTTCGGAATGAAGTTTCTTATTATCTATAGCTCCGCTCCCATCCAATGGGTCAAGGGTATAGGGTATCCAGCCAAAATCAGCGTGATTAATTTCGCAGTCAATTCTATTGAGATCCACATATTTTGCGTTTCTATAGCTCATTAAGAGATCCTTAAAAATAAACACATGCGAGTATTGAAACCGCCAAAGCCCACTTGCATAACCCCCATAGCCCGCCAAGTGCCAGCGGGCTGCGTGCCAGACCCCGGGAAAATTCCGTTACCAATAGAGCGAGCAATACCACTAAAAATAAGTGCTGAACCAGCAATATCTTGGCCTTGGTTAATGTAATCATTTATTCCAGTAGCAGTCCGAGCAAGCCAAGCATAAGTTCCGACTGCACCGATTGCGGTGGGTTGCGAATAGGTTGGAGCCAAAGCTAAAACAGCGGCTTTTACTTTGGCCGGGGAGACTATTGCCTCAGTCGTGCTAGTTCCAGCTTGCCAATTAGATGTGGCTAAACCGCTTGTAGCTGTAGGCGTATTTGAAAGGTCTGCATAACTGCCACTGCTTGCTACCGTCGCTAGGCCCAGAGTTGTCCTAGCGGCGGCGGCGTTTGCGTCGTCAAGCAAGGTTCCAGCAAAGGCCGTTCCGCCTGTCAACAAATTTAATTCTGCTGCTGAAGTGGTTACACCCGTAAGTATATTTAGTTGGGCCGTTGAGGATGTGAGGCCATCAAGCTTGGCGATTTCCGCCGCCGTAACAGGTCCGACCAGAGTGTCAATCGAGTCAAGAGCGGTGTTAATTGTTGCGCCCCAACTGTCTTCAGACCCCCCAATAGTCGGTTTAGCCCAGCCTTGGTATGTTGTGTTCGCCATTTATTCTTCCGTCCATATAGTTGTGGCCTTGCCAGCCCCGGTCCATGTATCCGAAGCAATAGGCTCTGGCTCCCACAGGAACCTTGCTTTTGCGGTCACTATAGCAGAAAATGCTAAAGATGCACTAGTATGTTGTATTCGGTTTAATATTGCAGAAATTGATAATGATGTCTGTATTAATGCAGCGGCACTTTGTATGTTTCCAGATGAAGCTGTAGAGGTTAATGTTGCAACAATTTCCGCCGCAATATCTTTTATTCTATTTCCGATTGCACTTACGCTTATTGTAAGGGCGGCGGAAATTGTTGAAGAGGAGCTTTGAACTCGAAGAACCTCGACTGATACACTTATATCAGTGGTTACAACTGAGCTGGCTTCAAATATATCACCTTGAGCGTATCCAGAAATCCAGTAATTAGGCTCAACGTAATAATTATATGACATTAGCCATTGTCCTCAATATTTAAACCATCATTAATCTCTCTTAAAGAATTTGTTAGCATATCAATAAAAGATTGTTTACCAACTTTTAATTGATCCAAATTAAATTCAGAAGAATTAATCTTGCGATCTAAGTCGCCAATATGATTTATCATCACCTTCTGATTTTCGGTCAGTTGGTCCTCAGTATATTCAACATCATTAATCGTAATGGTTTTTGTTTTTTTCTCGACCATTGTGATCTCCTTTTAGATTAAAGTTACTTTTTTTTGCCACCCTTTTTTGGCGGGCGACCCTTGGTAGTTCCGTATGTTCCCATTCCTTTTGGCATTATATTATCTCCTTAGTTGGGGTTAAGTTATAGTCCCGCTGCTTCGCTATCAGAAGCGCAACGAGCTTTGGCCGCGTCAGTCCATGCTGCTGTCGCAATAGCTTGAACAGTAGCGTCCTCACCTGATATATCTGTGTCAGTGTGCGTCCACGCACCATCGTCATCTTTAGACGACACATAAGGTGTAAGTACGTGCCTGTGAAATGCGCGAGATATCTCTGTCTTAGAACCGTCGCTCTGCTCTTCCATTACACAATCTGCGCGACGCACCTGTATATTATAGCCTACACACTCGATCTTATCGAACTCGACTGCTCTACTTAGGTCTCCGTTTGCCATGTTGGCCTCCTTTTTATCGTGACGTGATTGTCACCTGTCCAACCCTAAAATCCATTAGGGTTAATTCGTTAAGCCTCCAATGCTGTGATGCGAGCTTCTAATTCTTGAATTGTTTTGACGAGGAGTGGGATTAAAAAGGAATGGTCGATGGCTTGCATTAGTTGGGTAGTGTGACTTGCAGTCCATGTCGTATTTGAAGCGTATTTTGCAGCAACAGTGTTACCATCCTCATCTGTCGTTGTTGATTTGCCTGCTGTCCACTCTTCTTCTGTCACATTCCTAGCAGCAGATTGTCCACTTGGAGTAACAACACAATTTTCCCACACTTCAGTAGCATCTTTTTCACCGTTAACTGCATTTGGAACTACAGTTGCGGCTTCGTGAGCCAAGAAACCATCAATAGCAGTATTCGTGTCATCGCTAATCCAGTTAAATCTACAAGGCTTAAGTTGTTTTAATCTTGTAGTTGCATCCCAATCATACACGACATTTTCTTTTAATCTGTAGTCGGAGCTAGTAGAAAAAACTGTTGCATTGCCATCAGTTCTAATAGAACCTTTAGCCGCATCGTCGTCGCCATTAAAGAACCGCATACGAAACGTATTGCTAGTGGTCCTACAGCGACTGTCAAACATTTGAATGCCGTCATTTTCGTTGATAGCGACACCACTGCCATTTGAACCAGAAATATCAAAAACTTCCGTGCCAAATGCAATTTGCCCACCGGGAGCAAGCCGCATACGCTCTGCGTCAGAAGTAGTACCCGTAAAAAACTGCATCGACCCATCGTTGGCTGTCCTGATTGTGCCATTTCCAGTTTGAGTGCCACCATTAATAGTCTTGAAGAATACTCCAGACGAGTTGTTGCCTGTGCTGTCTATTTGAACACGAGTATTCCCTGAATTTGCTACATGTAAAATGTTCGCGGGACCCGAAAGTCCCAGCCCCAGATTACCTGAAGACGTTAGGCGACCCCTCTCCGTGCCCGGAGTACCGTTTGAAACTCCGCCAGAGCCAAATATTATCGCCCCCGATGAACCCATCCCATTGAGAGTTAAATGGGTGTTAGTGCCACCAGCCGAAACTTTTGCACTACCATCACCAGTTCCAATAGATATGCCTATAGCACTTGTGGCGAGTTTAAGTTCGTTGTTGTGATACAGGTCAACAGCACCATCTACGTTTGCAACAAGCATATTCTCGCTTGTTCCTTTATTAAGCTGTATGCTAGTCCCGTTAGTCTGTAGAAATAAAACACCAGTGCCTTGCTCATCAATTCGGCTATGTGACCCATCATGAAAAATTTGAAGATCTGACCCAGATCCGAATATGGCTTTGTTGCTATCGCCAAATGTCACGTTGCCAGTCATGGCACCGCCAGCTTTGGGTAGCGCAGCAGCAGCCAGAGCGCCATCAGCGGCAACGTCCCGCCCGTTTACTTGTCCGCTGAATGTTACGTTGCCACCAGCCACCGTAGTCACTGAGGCTAATTCAGCTAGTTCTTTTGCTTTTGTCATATTCTAAGCCTCCTTTAGTATTAATTTGTTATGATGTGAGGTACGTGCCAGCAATCATCAAGTATTTACCAGCGCCTGTTAGAGCCGCTACGCTACCTGTGTTATTATCTGTAAAATAACCACTGGTGCTTCCACCGCCAATATAGCCACCTTTTGACCCTGAAGTATAAGTGTTGTGGTACGCGATAAAACCTGAGTAGTAACTGCCTCCAATAGCACCGAAAGGTAGCCCAGAGAAAGATGCGGTTGCTGTAGTTACAGTAAACGCACCAGCACTGTACCACTGCCAGAATACAGTTCTACCAATCTTTGTGTATTTGCCGTTGCCAAACGCTCCGCCACCTCGTCCTGCAACCGTTAATTGGAAATCTCCCTCTTCATAATCGTCGAGTCGGTTTGCTGCACCAGACCCGCCAAGATTAATCCCAGCGGCATGAACAGTTCCACCGCCCATTACTTTAAAAGTTATGGCATCACTTCCATTATAAACTGCAAATTGTTCATGTGCATCACTGGTTGATGTAGTTTTGACTTTTAAGCCGAACGTGTTTGTAGACGTAAGTTTAGCTAAGTAGTCACCGCTTTGCTGACCTGTTACATTTAATGCAGAGGCTGTAATCCCATTTCTAAGTGTAACGTAGCCTGAGTCAGCTAGTTTTAAGTCATAGGCGCTGTCAGCCACATTGTAGACAAAGAACCCCTGCGAATCTATGCCTAGCTGTCTGTTGTCGTATGAACCGCTGTTAAAAGTAATATTGCCAGTCATAGCCCCACCAGCTAAAGGTAGTTTTGTACTATCTGTGGTTGAAGTTGTTGCCCAAGATAATACGCCTGACCCGTTTGTAGTTAAGACCTGATTAGCATTTCCATCATCGTTTGGAAAAGTAAGTGTGTAACTTGCATTAGCTGAGTGTGGTGGTGATTTTAGTTTAATACCATGAGAGTTCTGTGAGCAATTTAATTGTATGTAACCATCTTGAGAGCTACCATCTCCCTTAGCTATAAAACTTGCTGTGCTACTGGTGGAAATAACGGGTATAGTATCTAACTTAGTACCATCAACTGATACATCTCTACCGTCTACTGTGTTTGTAACCACTACTGTGTCAAAGGTAGTAGTTCCCGAAAATGACCCATTAGAAAGGGCAAAGGTTGTGTAGGCGACTACCTCTAATACATCCCCTGTAGTACAGCCGACAGAAAGTACAACATCAGAACCATTGGTAGCAGCGTAATCAGTACCGTCTACTAAATGGACACCGTTTAGGTAAACATCTAGGTACAATGGCGAATAACCACTTGTTGGAAATGAAGTTTGGCCAGAGGTGGCAACAAACTTATCTCTCGTCTGTGTAGCTTGTGGTACTGGCTGTACGCCTATGTAACCTGACATTCTATGCCTCCTTTAGTATTAATTTGCTATGCTGTGGTGGTGTATGACCCTGTGAAAAACATATAGACCGTGTTGCGGGGGTTATGATTAATACCCACCCAAGCGCCTTGGCTAACTTGAGACATGCCAATTATCTTTGTCGCGCCGGGTTCCATTAAACTGTTTGGATATTGGGTACTTGACCAAGTTCCACCAAGGTAGAGCATTAAATTACCTATAACTCTGGAACCATGATTTGCATAAGGGAAACCATCTACTTGAATTTGCCCGCTGTAACCAGTGGTGTTTACATTCTCAAAACCAAAATGGTAGGAAACAAGTGAGCCTACTTTTACACATTTTGCTGTTGTTGTTATGGTCGAACCATTAGCGCTACCACCTCTTAGTCTCGCTGTGAAGGTTGATTCATCGTA
>Ga0308011_10001038_pt1 | contig 13136 bp, 18 predicted proteins | sample Neamet177_FD_203144 | JGI IMG/M metagenome (GOLD analysis project Ga0308011, IMG submission 203144) | Marine microbial communities from water near the shore, Antarctic Ocean - #177 | ecosystem: Environmental > Aquatic > Marine > Unclassified | place: Southern Ocean | collected 2014-07-25 | reverse complement strand
GATCACCAGTTGTTGATAGCAGCGGTGCCGCTGTTAAGACTATTCACGACAAAACGGGCGGTGATTTTTACGATGACGCGGTAGCTCTTGATACTAACACCTCTAGCGGTCTAGGTGGAGGCGGACATCCCAGCGAATTGGCGACTTCCCCACCAGGTTATGGCGCGATTTTAGACACTTTCACCAATGAGCTTGGCAGAACTATCGATCCCACAGGGGCGGCATACTATAGCAGCCAACTGGCCAACGGAGCGTCACTGGAACAACTTATTTCTGATATAACGAATGGCCCAGAAGGTGCTAGCTATATTACTCCAGCAGAGCAGGCGGCTATTAACGCTGGATCTGGGAATAATACTGGCAGTTCTATTTATACAGGCGGCACTGGAGTAGGTCTTGTAGATGGCGGTCTTAATGCTGCTGTAGTTAATTCAGGCACAACAGGCGCGGCTGGAGCTACGACTGGGAGTTACCCTGACCATCTTAATGTTATCACCGAAGGTGTAAGTAGTGAGCAAGATGTCTGGGATATCATTAATGGAACCGCTGATATTAGCGGTGTTGATCTAGGTAACCTATTCACAGATAACAGCGATCTAGGCAATATTGGCGCATTAGACGACCTATTAGATGATGAAATCATGTACGAAGCCATCACTAGTGGTGGTGGTTATCCGGGCGCTAATAAAGGTGGTAATACAGTAACTAAAACGACAAATAAACCATATAGTCAGTCAGCCGCACTAGCTGACAAGTACAGCAACGCTGCTAACACAGGCGCTAAAACAGGTTACACATTCGGTCTAGCTCATGGTGGTCACGTTAAAGGTTACGCTCCTGGCGGCCCAGTAGTTGTGCCCGGCACAGTTATAGAAGAAGAAGAAGAGGTCATCGTTACGCCTGACGTTACTTTGGAAGGTGACCCCCTAAACATGGACGCCCTAATCGCAGAAACTGCTGCGCCTACAGCGGCCATGTCCCCTAATGTTCTAGCCATGCGAACCATGCTGCAAAACAGCCAGGGTACAAGGCAAGATGCAGGCATAGAAGCTACTCGTAATGCTTATAACCAAAGCACTGCTGACTTCCAGAATGTTATGAGAGATATTGCCAGCCAAACGAGCCAGGGTCCATCAGAGTCAGAGAAGTGGTTCCGAATTGCGTCAGCGTTTGGCAAGCCTACACAGTCAGGCAATTTCTTTGACGGTCTTGGCAACGTAAGCGAAGCTTTGGGCGATATAGCTGCCGAGCGTCGAGCGGCTAAGTCTTCAGGAAATGCACTGCTGTTAGAGAACGCTCAGTTTGGAATGAACCTTCTGAAAGAGCAGCTGGATTCAGCGACATCGCTGCAGACAGACGAGCGCAGCTATAATAGAAGACTTCAAGAGATGTTCTTAGAAACGGATGCGGCACGCAGCCTATTAATTGAAGAAAGAAAGTATGACATTCTTTCAGAAAGTGAAAAGCGCCAGTGGGAATTGGATAACAAATCAAAACTCCCTCAAACTGTTGCAGGCAAGGCCGCTTTCGATTTGGGTTACATAAGAGGAGATGACGATTACAACAAATATGTAAGAGATTATTACGAAAGAGAGCAGTCTAGAAGAGATCTAGAGATTCAGACTCTTTCAGATCAGGCTACTAGACTGACCACTCCTGAGCTAAACTTGGCTGTTACTACTGACGCATCGATAACAGGTCAAGATGGCGCTATCAAGCTTCTGCAAGAAGCCTTGGAATTAAACAGCAAGTCATACACCAGCACTCCTGCTGACACTATGGCTAAGTTTATTGCAGGGATAATATCTGCCGACGATCCAAAGTATGTGGCCACTGAGCAGCTTATGAACGTGCTGTCTAAAGGCGCGCTAGCGACCCTAAAGGCAACCTTCGGCGGCAATATCTCTGATGGAGAACGTGCAGCTAACTTAGATTTACAAGGCACAAACTCTATGAGTCAGGAATCTCGTGGAAAAATAATACAACAAGCTCTTACGACAATGCTTGCGCTGCGAGTAGAGACTAAGGCCAAGCTTGTGAAGATTAGAGATGGCAGCTACGCCACGCGAACCAAGAAAGATGGGAGTAAGTAATGGCTGATAATTATTGGGGAAATATGTCTCGCGCAGTTCTTGGCCAAGGTCTGGCCATGGGCTGGGGTGACGAACTTGAAGCTCGCATCAGAACTATGTCTGGCGACGAAACGTATGAAGAAGAGCTGAACATGATAAATGACAGCTACGATCAGTTCTCTGAAGATAATCCTGCCTCCGCTATACTTGGAGAGATTGGCGGTGGATTCATCCCAATGGCGGCATCAATGATAGCAACCCCATTTACTGGTGGCGCAGCGGCGCCAATAGCTGCTGCTAATGTCGCTCGTAGTGCTGGCGCTTTAAATAAGCTAAGGCAGCTAGGAACAACAGCGGCAAAATACGTTCCGAAGAACACCGTGGCGAAAGGCGCCCTGGTTGGAACTGGCAGCGGAATAGTTGCCGGGACCGGAGCAGGCAACCCAGGCGACCGGTTTGAAGGCGGAATAGTTGGCCTTGTTGCCGGAGCAGTTCTTGGTGCAGGCATCCCTCTCACAGCCAGAGCTGGTGGAGCTGCGTGGAATGCAATCAAGGAGCGCTGGATTGCTAGCGACCAGATGATAGACATTGGCGCTTTGCGAAGAATGTTTGATGCTGTTTCCACCAGGGGCGGCACCATGCAGGATGTCGTTAATGAGATGCAGGCAGACAGATATTTGGGAGTTCCCACCACAATAGGGACCGCAACTCGACCCCTTACCAACCTAACAGACGCCGTTAACACTGCTGGACGAGGCGACTCACCAGAAATAATTCAAGACACATTGGAAGAGATGAAGTCCGGATCTAGGGCCAGAGTTGGCACCCAGGTTAAGGACGCAATAACTGATGAGAATTTCTACGCCACACAAGATGCTCTAATAACCAATCTAAGGCGGAACGCTGACGATGTATACGATAAGGCGTATGCATTCGGAACCGTGGACGATCCGCGTATACTTAATTTATTAGAAAACAATCCAGCATTTAAAGAAGCGTATAGAAGAGCAAAAACTATTGCAAAATATGAGCAAGATGCTGACATGTTAGCAGGAGGGGACGGCTATAGATTTATGCTGCAGGGAGAAGGCGAGCTTCCTGACGTAAGAACTCTTGACTACATTAAGCGAGGACTAGACGATGTTATTCGTAAAGGATTCGATGGCAACGGAATGGCTCCAGCAGAGGCTAATGCTTTAAAGGGTCTACGCCGTCAGTATATAAACATCCTGGATGAAGTGACTGAAGTGGATGGCGTTTCGGCTTATCGTAATGCGCGAAATGTTTACAAGGGTGATATTGAAGTTGTCGAGGCTTTAGAGCTAGGACTTTCAGATTTCAGCAAGCCAAACTTTGCGCCGGAGCAAGTGGCCAAACTAATGCAAGAATTTAGTGAGGCGGAGAGAGAAGTTTTTGCAATTGGCGCAACAAGGAGCATTCTGAACAAAATCACAGCTCCAGCGAATGACGCTAATTTTGCGAAGAAACTAATTGGCTCTCCAGACATGCGGTCGAAGATGCAGCTTCTTTTCCCTGATACAAATCAATCAGGCTATGACTTGCTAGAGGCGGCTCTTTTAAGAGAAAAGCAGCTATTTGAGAGAAGCGGCAAGATTCTTGGCGGATCTCCAACCATGGCTAGAAGGGCTGCAGTCGAACAATTAGAGTCAAGTCCTGGCATGGCAGAGGCGGCTGGAGATGCAATTCAATCTAGCCTTAACCCTGTTACCGGGCTTTTGAGCATGGCTGTGAGAGTATTGCAGCGAGCTACCATCCCTGAAAAAGTTCAGGAAAGAATGGCAAAAATGCTGATGTCCGAATCTCCAGAAGAAGTCGCTGCAGTGGTTAAGCTTCTTGAAGACTATACTGCAAAAGCTATTCCAAAGGCTGCAAACATCGGTAGGATTGAGGCTACGTCTATTGTAGGCGCGTCTCAGATTCCAATAAGAGGTTTGTCGGGACAAGGTCCAACCTCTTCTTTCACCGAGGAAGAAGTAGCAGAATCTGTAAGAAAAAGAGATGCAGCTCGATAAATGCAGTCTATACTTGAGGAACATGAATATGAACAGGATTAATAAAATCTTATCTCGAATTGGCGCTCCAGTGTGGAGACTCTTTCAAACCAGCAAGCACAACCATATTGGTGCTGCAGTGGTAATATTAGTAATAGGCATACCAGTTATTATCTGGCTAGCATTGTAAAAGGGAATTAACCGTGGAAAACCACAAATTAACTAAAGAAGAATTAGAGATTGTCGCCAAGCGAGCTAGCGAGCTGGCCTATGACCGTTTCTATTTGGCAGTTGGTAAGTCAGTTGCCAAACAAATCCTCTGGATATTAGGAGCTGCCGCAGTCGCTGCATGGTACTTTATTTCAGGCGGTCCGGTCCCAAAATGAGAGCCGAGGGTACAGCATAGGAGAAGTCATAGTATGAACGATATGACAAGATTTATAGTAATAGCAGTTGGTGTAACATTATTTATAGTATTAATGGTGTGGGGCGTAGGTGTGGCAAGATGTGTCCCACCTTGTATCTAGTAGGACTGACGTAGAAGTCGGTGCAAATCCTTCTGACTATGAAGAGATACTGGGCAAAGAAACCTCAGACAATACTCGAAAAGCATACCCTTGGATACGAATAAGATGATAGTTGCATTATTAGGTAAGTCAGGCGCAGGTAAAACAACAGTAGCTAAGGCTATGGAGAAGTATGTTAAGGACAGCTTTGTTATAGACGGAGATGAACTTAGGGCAGAGACTTCTAATCATAGTATAGCTACCTCAGGTAGAGAAGCTAATATGCACCTAGGATTCTCTAGGGCTAGAAGGTTAGCTGACTTAGGCTTCACAGTCTTTGTTGCTATGCAGGCTCCTCTTAAAGAGATAAGAGATCAATACCTTGATAAGAATGATATTGAGATAGTAATAAGTAACATTGGAGATAATCCAAAGGATGCTCTTGGTTATAATGCCAAGTTCAATCCAGACTACTCAGGTGTTACCAAGTCTTTAGTTCTTCAGGACTTCACTCCAGAGCGCTTCTACGACACCTACTTCCCTAAGGTACTTGTACCTGCAAGGTTCCAAGGTTTCCACAAGGGCCACAAGATAGTTATGAAGGTATTCCATCTTGCATTTGGCGCCATATTAACCGGGTCCGTAGTTGGAGCGGGGAGAAGCAAATGATTAATAAGAAACAATTTGGCATAGTAATTTATACTAAATTTGGACTGTTTGGGCAGGCACTAGCAAAGGTCGCTCCCGCATGTTTAATGCTAATGGTCCAGGGTAATGTTCTGGCTTTAGCATTAGTGCACTGGATGACGGCTTTAAAGACAGCGGGTATCGTAGGTATTGTTTTAGTTGCGCTATCCTTTAGCGCTCGGACCAAAGCCATTAGTGATAATAAGTATTCAATGGCGGGTATGGTTGCCCTGGTGACCACCCTGGTGGATTTTAACATGCACCCTTCTAACTACTCAGGTGAAACTACAGAGGCACTCATGACGGGTATAGCGTCTGGTCTCCTATGGCTGTTGGTTTCATTCACGCCATTAGGCGCAGCGAAGAAAGCGGGGTAACGTGAGATGACCAGAATTATTGAAATGCTACGCAGGCACGAATCCGTGGAGACTCACGCTTACCAATGCCCGGCTGGGAAAACCACCATTGGCGTTGGTCGAAATATCCAAAAAGATTCAGGCTTAGGCTTGTCTGAGGAAGAGATCGATTTTTTGCTCTCAAACGACATCATTAGATGTATAAAAGAGCTAAAGAAAGAGTACAGGTGGTTTGGTGATCTGGACGAAGTCAGGTCCGCCGCAATCGTGGACATGTTTTTCTGTCTAGGTAGCACCAGGTTCAGGAAGTTTTTAAAAATGATTGCCGCTCTTGAAATAGCCGATTATTCCAAGGCATCGACTGAAATGCTTGACTCTAAATTCGCCAAGCAGACAAAAGGCAGAGCGCTAGAGCTAAGCGAGATGCTGAAGACGGGCATGTATTATGGCTGATCAGCTAGTGAAGATTCCTTTGATACTGGCTCCCGGTTCTCATGTAGCTAAAGAACTCATTGCTTCTCTGGTCGTTAGAGAAGATAAAATCTTCCATGTGATTAATGTTCCATGCCATGGTTGCCAGGAAGTTTAAGTCATTTGTAGAAAACCTCTCATAAGCTTCTTGAAGCCAAAGCTGGGTCTCCTCGGAGTCTTTTAAAGTAAAGTTATTATATTTAATAATTCCTCCTAAAGCTGTCCATTTCGTGAACATTCTTAATATTATGTCTGCTATTAAAGCCAGAGCGCTTCACATCCTCTAAGCTGTTTTTCTTAGCCGGGTCGTAAGCAGACTCGCCGGTTTTGCATTTTCTTATGGTGCCGCCATTCAATAAGTATACCCTAGTCTGGCGATCTATCTCTTTTCGCAAAAGATCCTTTTGATCCTCTTCCTTTTGATAAGCTGTTGCGGACATTAAGCGCCCCTCTTATTCACAGTTGATTCTTGAATTATAAGGCGGCCAGCCATTACGATCAATTGGCAAAATGTTTTGACTAGCCTCTAGATTCCAGATGGCGACCATCTCACAGTACTGCTGGTCTTGAGCGGCCTCCACCTCAAAGTCTGATGTTCCTGCCCAGACTAGCGCTGAAAATATAGCCACTGAAACAAGAATTAACGCCCAAAAATCTTTATTGTATTTCATAGCAAGACCCCTCATTAATTTATTCACGATGACCTACTATAGAGATCTGAGCTCTCGTGCTCGTTGTGAATGGCGATTACGTCTCCTCTAATACCTTGAGCACGATACATCTCAACAACCTCTCTACAGTCGTCATAGGCGCCCACAATGTCGTCTTTAGTGGCGCCAGTAGCTGCATAGAAATCGTGGAGCTGTCGGAACCTAAGCTTAGGCGCAGGAGAATAATCGTGATCCTCTCGCATGATCAGGCAGGCAGGTTCAATGTCGATGCTCTTTAGCCACTGCAAAGTGATTGGCGCGTAAAACTTTGGGCGGGAGGTGAGAACCACGACCTCGTAGTCATTCCCCTGCCAAAGCCACTCGTTTCCTGGAACGTCAAATCCAGACAGCAGGTGGTATTCATTATTCCTTGCCATCGGATCTGCTTTATTAGAATCGATCTTAGGCACGCGCCAAGAGTCATCCGAAATGGTGTTGTCGAGCGATAAAATAATGTACATCTAAAATTCCTTATTTTTTGTTATTGCCGCAGGCTTGCGAACATAATGCAGGCTCAATCCAAGCATTTCTCTTGCCTCAATTGTCTCCAGACTAGATAGGATGCGCTCTAGATTTTCTTCTCTGCGCAGTAAGCGGTCGTCTACAATACGCCCCTGAGACACTATCAGCCGTCGAGTAGACTCAAGAACATCTATAAGTTCTTTTTTATTGTTTAAATCCATAACAATTCTCCTTAATAATTTTCTTTAAATTCTTCGATTTCTCGCTCGACCCAAGACGTCAATCGACGAGCTTTTTTGGAGTCGTCATCATCTGACGCCAAAACTACCATGACGTAAGAGATGCGATCTCGACGTATCTCTTGCTCTTCTTGCTCTTTAATCTCAAGAGCCTTCTCTTGCTCATCGAGATAATTATTCAAATCGTAAGTGACTCTGTCCATGGTGTATGGCTCCTGTGCCTTAGTAAGATGTGTTGTCGTCAACGTAATGCTTCCAAATAGCCTCGTCGTCATAGGCGGCCTCGAACACTGAGAACAATGATTCAAGAGCGTGCTCCCTAGCCACAGGAGCCTGCTCCTCTAGCGGCTCGTCTCCCCTGCGGAAAAGCATTGAGACGATTTCTTCCATCTCCTCAACTTCAAGCTCTTCAATAAGGTCTTGAACGGTAACCTTATTATTGTTTATAAATACTGAGCCAGTTGTTTGCAGCTCCCAAAACATTTCATCGCGCGTTTCAGTAACTTCTGACTCGTAGTCATAATCGTCATCGTATGGATTGTTCACTTTACTTCTCCTCATCGTTATTTTTTGGGAGGATAAATTCTCGGTAATCTTGTACCGTCATATCCAGTTCCCTTGCTTCTAAATAATCATTTATTCCTGACCGTGCTTTAATAGTTTGACGGCTTTTTTCAGTGTTAAGAGCCTTGGCTCGTCGAGCAATAGTCTTAGCATCAGTTTCAGATACATAAGTCCTTTGGTACGGATGTGTCTTGCTCATGTGATTCCTTATGAGTTTTGATAGTTAATAGCTTTAACGGACATCTTGATGCCCTCCCAGCCAGTCTGGGCGATCCTAACAGCTGTACTGGCTTGAGCTGTAGTGGCGCGAATGCTCCACTCGTCTGCAGCAAATTCTACTGCAGCCTGGTGAGCCTTCTTCCACTCACAAGAAAACTCGTAGCTTGTTAGAGCTGCCTCAGCCATTTGCTGGATTTCAAACTCTGACATATAAGATGATTTCATGTGGTGCTCCTGGGCCGAGGCCCGTTATTGATTAAGGTAGCGCGCGTATTTTGCTTGTAATTCCAGTGCTTCTTCTTGCGTGATGTAATTATGAGGGGTTGGCGCAAACTCTAACGCCTCTGCCTCTTGACGGGCAATAAGAACCTGTTCATCAGGGTCGATGTACATGATGGTTGAGGGCTTGTTTGGGGCTTGATATGGCATGTGATGCTCCTGGGGCCGAAGCCCCGTTTGGTTGATTAGGAAACTAAAAAGCTTTTTAGGTGACAGCCTTTGTAGTAGCTATCTATCGACTTTGAGAAAGTGAAGTTGTTACCAAGACCATCGCCCCTAAAGTTGCCATTAACACCGATGCTGTATAACTGAACCATTGTTGGCTTGCGGGTAGAATTCTGCTTGATAACTTCTACTTCACCAGACTCAAGAACTGCCTCAATGCGAAAACCCTTTGGAGTCTCGATAGCCTGGATGCGGTTAATCATGCTTGCTAATTCAGTATTCATAATGTATTACCTTTTATTTGTTTATTTACTTAACTTAGGACCATTATACACTATAAGGTGAGGTTGTAAACCTTTTGTGCAACTTCTTTTGCACTATCTGCACCTTTACACACAAATACTTGATGACCAATCCCCTCAAGGTAGGCCAGCCAGTCCTTTTGTTTCTCGCTAACACTGCCTCCCTTGGACCGCTTCATCTCGATCCAGGTGTTCCAGGCCGGTATAAAAAGGTCCGGCACCCCGGCGGATACGCCCTCCGCCTTCAGCCTGGCACCTGCACTCTGGGATCTGGCCTCGCCATTGGGGATGGCAAATATCCTAACACCAGGGTAGCTTTGCCTAAACCACTGGATAAAGGCGACCTGCTCCTGGTGCTCAGTAGGGATCTTCAGAACGGGATTATCGGAAACCACTCCTCGCACTGGTTTAGCTGTTGTGCGAAATCTTCTGGTGGTTCGATTGAATATTCTCGGCATGTTCCTTCCTCGGTGTAGCTATCACACGTGTGGCAGCATTTCGGTTCCTTGATGTCCCGCAAGGCGTTAACCTTGTCATAATAATCACTAACTATTTTGGGCTGCGGATGTCGCATAATTCCTCCGTAATATATTAAAGTATTTGCCGTTCTTCTCGTAATCAATCTCAAAAGGCGGCCTGGACTCGTTAAATGCCACAGAAGCTTGGTGCAGGCCGTCAGCGGCGATTAGCTCCTGATGGCACCCGCTAGCATGGGCGATTTTATTTATCTCTCCTATAGCCTTCTGGCCAGCGTATCCGCTGTGCATCACACAGAAGTATTCGCTGATCGGCTTATCACTGAGCGATGGACCGTAATAAGTAGCCCTTAGCATCTCATTGCCAGCTCGGCTGGTGTATTCGCACCAGTCCCAGCTCGACACCACCATCGTCAGCTCGCTGTCGGTGCCCATGATGCAGTCGTCACGCAGCTGCATGAGAGGCTTGTTGTCGCTCTCTGGAAATTCGTAGCCGCAAGCCGGGCAGGTCATCACAGAGATGTGGACAATTTCATTGCACCCGTCACACACTTTTACTGGTGCCTCGCCTGCAACGCTACCCGCTTTTTCAGGTGGCCGCACCCTGGTTATTGGGCCGTGAGTTTCTATATTCCCGGCAAAGTCGAGCACCAGGCAGTGCTTGGTATGTTTTTTAGGCCTGAGACCACGGCCAGCCATCTGCATATAAAGGGCAGGCGATAGGGTTGGGCGCAGCATCACGATCAAGTCAAGGTCAGGAAAGTCAAAGCCAGTCGTCAAAACATTGGCGTTAGTCAGCGCCTGGATGTCGCCCGCCCTAAATCGGCTAATAATATCCTCTCTCTGGGCCAGGGAGGTATTGCCCGTAACGCATGCCGCATTAATACCCATGTCATTTAAGTCCTCGGCTATATGCTCGGCATGGGCAACACCCGTGCAGAAGAATAGCCAGTGCTTATAATTTTGGCCCCTGCTAATTACCTCGTCTACGACCTGCCCATTTATGTCGTCATTATCCACCGCAGCCTGCAGTTCGGATTCGATGTACTCGCCGCCGCGCTTATGAACGCCACCAACATTAAGTCTGGCTACCGTTCTTTTGCTTTGCAGCGTGGCTAGGTAGCCCTTGTAGATTAATTCTTCCAGTGTCACAGGCTCGATGCGGTCATCAAATAGGGCACCATCCTCATCGATGTAACCATGGCCAAGCCTAAATGGTGTGGCCGTTAGCCCTATAACCCTAATGTGAGGATTAATTTCAAACAGCTGTTTGATCAGCTCCCGGTAGCCGCCCTCTTCTTTATGGGAGATAAGGTGGCACTCGTCAACGATGATGAGGTCAACGTGCCCGATGTCTGGCGCACGCTTACGAATAGACTGGATGCCAGCAAAGGTGATCGGCTCAGATAGATTCTTCTGCCGCAGGCCAGCACTGTAGATGCCCATGGGAGCGCCAGGCCAGTGTTCACGCATTTTGTTGGCGTTCTGCTGGATCAACTCCTTCACGTGAGTAAGCATAAGTACCCTGGTCTCTGGCCACTGAGTCAGCGCGTCTTTACAGAGCGCCGCTACAATGTGGCTCTTGCCGCTGCCAGTTGGCAGAACCAGGCACGGGTTGCCCTGGTTATTTCTTAACCAATCGTAGAGCAGGTCAATGGACCGCTGCTGGTAGTCTCTTAATTTCACTCAACTATTCTCCCGTTGAATGTCTTCCTGAGTTCATCCATCTCGCCGCTAGCGCACATAGCCGGGTTGGCTATGATTTCTTTTCCGCTGTATCCGGCCTCGCCATTCAGAACGTCTTTACCGTCGATGACATAGATGGCCTCCCACTTGCTATCGGCTTCCTTACGCTGGTAAGGGACCAGGTCAGGGTGGATAGTGTGGCTATCGCAGCCCTCGTGCTGAAAGTCGATGGGGATATTTTCTGAGGCATGGCGCTCACAGTTCCACGTGGAACCTTTTGTGGCGGTAGCGTGGGCGCAGGTTCTGCAGTTGCCTTGCTTGGTGGGCTCTCCCTCGTGACAGAAAGAGTAGGCCGGGCAGAACTTGCACAGATACCAAGACTTGCTGGCGCCAGTACACGGCTCAGGCATTCTGTCTGCCAGGGCGATTCGCTTTCCCCTGGCTACCGCCTTCTTGGCCGCGTCTATATCGAAATATACTCGCTCGGTGTATAGCCTGTCGTCGTCTTTACAAACGGCAACGTACAGTGCTCTCTTCAACTTTAGTCCAAGCATGTACACCTGCATTTGGATGTAGTGCATCGGCTTGGAGGCTTGAACGCCTTTCTTTAAGTCATCAAAGCTTTTTTTGCTGTGAGTTTTAAATTCAGCGAGGTGTGGAGTTTCCTCGGCGGTAGGCACGCCATGGTGGATCACGCCGTCTACACTTCCTGATACGTGTGAACCAAAATCGACATGGTCCTGGCTACCGTCAATATCTATGCCAACACTGCGCAGGTCCGAGATAATCTGCGGCTCTTCTAAGTGGCCGCGCCTAAATAGCCGAAGAATACGGCCATCAAACTTCTCTACCACGGCCCATCGGAAGGAAAGCCAAAGCCAGCGATCACAGTGGTGACCCAAGGTTGAGCAGCCCAGGTGAGGGCGTGGCCGTTCTTGACGGTCTTCATGTGCCGCGTCAATCATGCTGGCAATATGCTGGATTGGTTTTGGAATTTCTGACATACTAAATATTCCCTTCTTTACCTGTGTAGTAGTTGGCGGCCTTAATCAGCCGCCTTTTTTTTCAAATAAATAACAAAACGCATAAAAAAACTACGTTTTGTTGCTGGACTTTACTTTTTAGCCCAAGGTGGTGATGCAGCTGCAGGAGCAGCATCAGCCTTCTCAGGCTTCGCAGCCTTCTTAGTGGCCATCGGTACTGCGCCACCCTTCACCGCTCGGAATCCACTCACATCGTTTGATGCATCGTATCCACCGCTGGCTTCACGGATCTTAACCTTGACCTCAAGGTGGCCGCCCACCAATTGATCGGTGTCTTCAACAGAAGGCAGGCCAATCGCTCGCATCATCTCACCCAGCTGCTGGATGCCAATGTCCTGGGCTTTAGGATTGGGGTTGCGAATATTCAAGTTGCCAAAAATAACTCGACCCTGGTGAGCTGGCCCAAGAACATCGTAGCGCATGGCGATGTACTCACCTGTGCCAGCCTTGGTATCCTTCAGTTCAGCAGAGTTGATTGAAACTTCGTACCAGCCCGCAGGGATTGGCTCAAAGTTATTTTCGTTTTCTGGAATGTCGTTTGTGTTATATGATTGTCCGAGATTTCCCATGATTATGCTTCCTTCTCAATAGTGAATGATGGGCGACCAGCCTTAGTGGTGACCGCTCCTAAAAGTGCTTCAGTAATGCTTTCATCGGCAGCCTTCCAGGCAGCCATGTTAATGGATGGAACCCAGCGAAATAGCTGGCCAAGGTGCTCAGTTAATCCCGCCTCAGTTGCCAATTCCTGCAACCGGTCGCCATCAACCTTATTAGTTAACCGCTCTACAATTTTAATTTTGTAGCCGTGGTCGCTAACATTGAGCGTGCCCTGAAAGTAAAAACTGTCCGGGGCGAACTCCTTGACCAGCTTGTCTTCAATGACGCGC
>Ga0308011_10001037_pt1 | contig 13142 bp, 7 predicted proteins | sample Neamet177_FD_203144 | JGI IMG/M metagenome (GOLD analysis project Ga0308011, IMG submission 203144) | Marine microbial communities from water near the shore, Antarctic Ocean - #177 | ecosystem: Environmental > Aquatic > Marine > Unclassified | place: Southern Ocean | collected 2014-07-25 | reverse complement strand
CGAGCCAAGCGTACGGGTACTCATGATTTTAATTCACTGAAAGTAGAGCAGTATGTAGGTGGAGGTTTAAATCAAGCAGTAGAAAGTGCCAAAGTTAAACTAAAAAATCCTGATGTTACTGTTTATTTGGAAATAAAAAATAAAGACTTGTTCATTGTTACCCAGCGTCATCAAGGTTTAGGTGGCTTCCCAATTGCGACACAAGAAGATGTGTTGTCGCTTATGTCGGGTGGTTTTGACTCAGGTGTTTCAAGTTACCAAATGATTAAAAAAGGCTCTCGTGTTCACTATTGTTTCTTTAACCTTGGTGGTTCAGCCCACGAAGTGGGTGTTAAGCAAATAAGTTATTATTTGTGGAACAAATTTGGTGCGTCTCATAAAGTGAAATTCTTTGCCATAGATTTTGAGCCAGTTGTTGCTGAAATATTAGATAATGTTGAGAATAGCCACATGGGCGTGGTGTTAAAGCGCATGATGATGCGCGCAGCTAGTAAAATTGCGGCACGAGGTAAAATTCAAGCATTGGTTACCGGAGAAAGCTTGGGTCAAGTTTCAAGTCAAACGTTAACTAACTTAAACGTTATCAATCGAGTAACTGATACGCTAATTTTACGACCGTTAGGTGCTTATGATAAACAAGATATTATTGATATTGCCCGTAAAATTGGCACTGAAGATTTTTCGAAAACTATTCCTGAATATTGTGGTGTTATTTCGAAAAAACCTACAGTAAAAGCTGTACTATCTAAAGTTATAGAAGAAGAAGGACACTTTGATTTTGATATTTTAGATAAGGTTGTCAGTGAAACACGTGTTTATGATATTCGTGATATTGGTAAAGAAACCGAAGAAGAAATTCGTGCTGTAGACCTCGTTGAAAATATTCCTGAGAATGCCGTGGTTGTTGATATTCGTAGCCCGGAAGAAGAAGAAGATAAACCTTTAGACTTAGGTGATGTTGACGTTAAACATATCCCATTCTATAAACTTTCTACGCAATTTGGTGACTTAGATATGACTAAAGATTATCTGTTATATTGTGACCATGGTGTAATGAGTAAACTTCAAGCTCTATATTTACTTGATAATGGTTTTAAAAACGTGAAAGTATATCGTCCTTAATTGAAGCTAAATAGCCATGTAGGCGGGAACTTGTTCGCGCTTATTCGGTTATAATTCTTAATCAAGTGCTTTAACTTCTTGCCACAGTCGCGTATTTTCGGGTGTGGCAATATTATATTGTTTACCCAAACGGTGAATATATCCATTAATATAATCAATCTCTGTGGGTCTATTCGCTAAAATATCACTCCGCATTGAAGAGCAATTATTCCCTGTCGCCAATGCCACTTTAGAAACCAATTTCTGTAACGTTGAAAAGTCTAACCTAGTAATATCATTACAGCCTATTTCGGCATTACTTACTTCAATAATTTCTGACAGTAATAAATTTATCAACTCGGTAAACTCTTCACGATTTACCTCACCGTTATCAATATTATTAATAGCTGTAATTGGATTTATCACACAGTTAATTGCTAATTTAACCCATTGCTTATTTGTAATATCTTGGTGAAAGGTTACTTCTGGTTGGGCATCATTTAATAGATTAGTGAGCTGTTTTTGTTCCGATAAATCGAATTCCCCTGAAAGTATGCCTATATCAGTATGCCCTAGACCTGTGTGTTTAATATTTAATGGTTCATGTCGCAAACAGCCATGAGTAGTTAACATTGCGAGTATCACTTGCTCACGAGGAAGTAAATTAACCATTTCTTCAAATACTCCCATGCCATTATGTGCAAGAATGACTATGCAATTAAGAGGGAGGTTTTTTGCTATTTCTTTGAATGCACCAGCAATGCTGTATGACTTTAAGCACAAAAGGATGATGTCAGCAGCTTCGATATCACTTGGTTGACTATAAACTAACGGGTAGGTTTGACTTTTATCTTGCTGAAAAGCAGTAAATTGATATTCTGCTGAATATATATAGGCACTATTAAGTAAGGGCGAGGTCGAGGAAAGTAGACTTATTTTTGCGTATTTTTTTTTATCTAGATGATAACGTGCTTGCGATAAATGGTGGTACCAAAGTAAGCCCATTGCTCCTTGCCCAACGACAACAATATTAGGGAGTTTATTTGTCATAATTTTGATCTTTACTCATTATTATTATTTGTCTGATATAAGAGTTTATATAACTTATCTTGGTGTGTTTTTAGATTAGAGTTATGTTCTCTAGTTACTTGAATTCAGATTATATTATCTACTCATACTTTGACGAAAAAACTTAATGTATAACCATTTTGAAAATACGAATAAGCTTATGCCAATTATATCAGCAGCAAAGTCACCTAGTTGCCCACTTCGATAACCTAAAAAGGATTGCCCAATTTCTGTTAATGCAGCATAAAATATAAGGAGTGGGACACAAAGAATAAGTGATAATTTTATGACTGAATGACTAATCCAAGTTAAGATGAAAAAACTGGTTAAGTGTCCAATAGTATCAATGGCAGGGAAGTGAAATATACGCTTCCTGATCGTGTCAGGTAAAAATTCATGAGCGAAAAGCAGTATGACGGATATGATAATCACCGTGATGAAAAAGTAATAATGTTGGCGAGCTTTCAAGACATGTCTGCAGTCGAATAATCAATTTATTCGATATTAGCATGTTTTATTTAACATTTCTTCTATGGACTATTGTATTTACACGTATCTATTTCCGTTGTGTTTTTTAGTGGCGGCTATAGTTGCGCGTATTCCATGCAAAGGTATAATAGTAACAATTCAACTTGCAGCTAAACCTACAAAAGAGAAATATATTATGCCATCAATGGATATCGTATCAGAAACTGATTTAGAAGAAGTTAAAAATGCTGTCGATAATGCTAACCGTGAAATTACAACTCGCTTTGATTTTAGAGGTGTAGAGGCTAGTTTTGAGTGGAAAAAACCTAATGTTTCTTTGAAAGCGGAAGGTGACTTTCAATTAAAACAAATGTGCGACATGTTAAGAGCTCAACTAAATAAACGTAATGTTTGCGCCAAAGCGATGAATGTTGGTGATGCAAGCGCTAGTGGTCGTAACTGGAATCAACAAGTCACCTTTAAAGAAGGTATTGAGCAAGACATGGCGAAAAAGGTTGTTAAATTGATCAAAGCCGAAAAGCTTAAAGTTCAAGCGGCTATCCAAGGTGAATCAGTGCGTGTCACCGGTAAAAAACGTGATGATTTACAGGCGGTAATGCGTTTATTAAAAACGGCAGATTTAGAACAATCTTTCCAATATAATAATTTTAAAGATTAGACCCCATATATAATTCCGCTGTAACAATAATTATTACTTAAATGCCATAACACTTGTTATGGCATTTTAATTACACTATTTTTTTCATTTTTATTTCATTCCACTTGTTTACCCATCCTAATTATCTTCAATTTTTTATCGATATTTTAAAGAGTATTAACCTTTTTTATAATAATAGCTGAACTTTAGCTAACCCTACTTAAGCCTCCTGCCTCTACTTAGTAAACGTTCTTAATGATTTTATTTGATAATATTTAACCTTATCAATAGTCCTCACTAACAAGAGGATTTCAATATTGAATCTACTCAATTTATTATAAAAAACGATCATTTCTTTATATATTTATTATTAAACAGGATTATTTCAAAAGATTTCCTATACTTTACAAGGTTATTATCTATTAATTATAAATCAGCAGTTGTTAATAATTCCAGATAAAAGTTAATTCTCATTAACAAGAGGTGATAGTTATTAACAAAAAAATAGCACTTATTAACATTGGTAATTGTTTTGTATGTTATTTGCAGTGTTTCGTGTTTTTTAGAGGGAGTTGGGCGATTTTTGATGATTTTGTAAGGTGTTAAATAGTGTAAGGTAGTCTAAAATATAAAACATATTCTCGTATAGTATAAGGAACCACCCATGAAAATAGCTTATTTACTCGCTCTTATTCCTGCCACGTTATTGATTAATGGCTGTGATGATGCCGAAAGCGAAGTGTGTCGTTATTACATCCAAAACGATATAGACAATGCAAACTTTGAATCGGCTATTGATCGCCTTGAAGATAAAAATTGTCAAGATACATATCCTAACAATGAATACTTGGTTGATTTAAGTAGTGCATATTTAGGAAAGTCAGGATTACCATTACCTGTAATTTTACGTGCTTTGATTGAAGATGAAGATTCTTCCGAGGAGTTCAGCTTTGAAAATTTCGTTTCAGAGATATCGCAATCAGCAGAACCTTCAGTCTTATTAGATCTAGACAGCTCTAGTTCAGCATTAGATGACTACTTAAATAATGTTACTTGTAAATCAATTCAAAACACTACTTCTACAGAGGAAAATATTTGTTTGATTACAGGTTTTATTGATGTGTTAAAAACGTCTATGGCTATCGATGTACTTGCGGGTGGCAACGTTGCTGCATGGGCTGATAATGAAAATGGGGATGACCCTTCAATGTTACGCTCTAGCTGTGCGCTAGAATATAGTAACAAGCATCTAAACGATGTTGATTTTTCTATCCCTTTTGAGGACTGTAAGCCTGGTGTAACTGTTGATGACAGTGAAGAAGTCACTTTTACTGGAAGTAATGGAGTTACAAAAACCTATAACCACCTAACCATTAGCTATGATGGGGTTTCTGAATATTTTTTAGAGTCAACGACTCTTGGAAGTACCATATTTAGTAATAACTATTGTCAAATAGATTACGCAGTTTGTAATGATGTTGAACAGGGCGTTTGTTATACCTGTCCACTAGGCCAAGGGAAAGAAGATCTCAATGTTAAAGATTACTTGCTTAATTCATTAAATAGCGGCTTTGATAGTATAGAAGTTGGAACACAAAGCTCAGAAGACGATGAAGGAAGCGATATTCAGGAGTCTATTGACGACTTTAGATTAGAAATAAAAAGTGAAGGTTGCTCAGCTGTACCAGAGGGTGAAGATTGTTTCACTATGGATGACATTATCGATTATTTAAATAAAGACTAAGGAATTTCATAATGAAAAAATGGATTATCCCAGCACTAGCTGGATTAACATTAGCTCCTTTATGTAATGCATCTGATTTTGCATACCTATATAAGGATTCACGTATTATGGGGATGGGAGGAGCAAATGTTTCATCAGGAGGTTACAGTAGTTCGGTATTCTCTAATCCCGCCGGTATTGCCAATTTACCAACAGACCACGGGTTAATTGTAGATTTACTTGGCATAAATGCAACGGCTAGCGATGGTGCAATCGATATTGTGAGTGACTTATCAGATGCGATTGACAGTGATAATGAAGATGAAATTATTGATGTTTTAGAGAAATATTCAGGACAACGCACTCATATTGATGTTGCTAATTATAGTTCAGTAAGTAATAAGCATGGTAATACTGCTTGGACTTTTGGATTCTTGGCTGCAACTGATGTTAATTTAACTCCTCATGCCAACAGTGTAGATGGTATTCTTGAGGTTCAAAGCCGTGGATATGCTGGATTCACTTCGGCATACGCACATACTTTTGAAAAATTAGGTCGTGGTGATTTACACGTTGGATTAGGTGCTAAATATATTACTCAAAAATCATTTGAAGGAGCGATTTCTCCAGCTGACTTAGTAAGTGGTGATGATTTAGGTGACGAAATTCGTGATAAAATGGAGACAGATAATAGTGGCTTTGCGGTAGATTTAGGTGCTATTTACCAATTTCATACAGAAGGAAATATAAAGCCAGCTATTGGTTTAAGTATTATGAATGTCGGTAGTGTTGACTTTGAAGATAGTTATGGTGGTCAACCTACAACGGTTAATATTGGTGCATCGATTGAACCTAATATTTCTTTTATCAAAAAAACACGTATCGCATTAGATTATATTGATGTTTTTAACGCAAATAAATACAGAATTTATAATTTAGATGAAAATGATGAAGTAAGTTATACCGATTATGAGGATACTGACTTTCTAAAACGATTACGCTTTGGTATATCAGGTTTAGTCTACGATAATAGTTGGTCCTCGTTGGAGGTTTCGGGCGGTCTTTATCAAGGAACTTATACCGCAGGTATCGATTTTACTGCAACGGTTTTCCGACTCGGTTTAACTACGTATGAAGAACAAACTGGACCTCAGTCTGGAGATGAAAGCGACAGGCGTTATTCGCTAAACCTTAGCGTAGTTTGGTAAACTAAATTATACATTACAAAAAAGGTGCTTCTAGCACCTTTTTTGATGCTTAAAACTGTATTTTAATAAAGTTGTAAGTGATTAATATACTCATTTCATTAAAAACGTATAGACGTCTATACGTTTAAACGTTGACATATTCAACAATCCAAGTAACATTGTATTTCTCAATAATCATGTGCTTTTTTGTCAGGTATCCGTTATGCCCATTAAAATTCCCGATCAATTACCCGCTCTTTCCGTTTTAGCTAACGAAAATATCTTTGTAATGTCTGAAGATCGTGCTGCGAATCAAGAAATTCGTCCTATGCAAGTAGCAATATTGAATTTAATGCCTAATAAGATTGAAACTGAAATTCAAATTTTGCGCATGCTCTCTAATACACCATTGCAAGTTAACATTGAATTTGTACGTATACATAAGAATGCTTCTAAAAATACACCTAAAGAACACTTAAATAATTTTTATTGTCTATTCGATGACATTAAACACAAGCAATTTGATGGCTTGATTGTTACAGGCGCGCCCTTAGCACACCTTGACTATTCTGAAGTTCGATACTGGGATAAAATTTGTGAAGTGTTTGACTGGGCTGAAAAAAATGTCACGTCAACCATGTTTTCATGTTGGGCTGCACATGCAGCTATGTATCATCATTACGGAATAAATCGTCACCTGAGAAAGCAAAAGTTATCTGGTGTTTATCAACATTCACCTCTCGATAGTAAAGAGGAATTAACGCGTGGTTTTGATGACAGTTTTAAAGTACCGCATTCGCGTTATGGTTATATCACCGAAGATGATTATCGTAGTGTTGAAGATATTAATGTATTAGCAACATCACCCGCGGCAGGTGTTTTCTTAGCGGCAAGTAAAAGCAAACGTCAAGTGTACCTAACGGGTCATCCAGAATATGATGCATCTACGCTACATGAAGAATTTCAAAGGGATCTTAAAAAAGATCCAGATACTGTTATGCCAACTAATTACTATCAAAATGATGATGTGAATAACAACCCCGTAGGCCCATGGAAAAGTCACGGTAGTTTGTTATTTACTAACTGGCTCAATTATTATGTTTATCAAATGACGCCTTATCAGTTAGATGCAAACCATATGAAAGCTACATTGAAAAGGTAGCCGAATAACGGCTCAAAAATTAGCGTATGAATAATGAACTAAGTCATCAGGAATGATGGCAATTAATGTCATTACTTTAATGTGTCTTATTTGATCGACATCTCGAAAAACGAAAATATTTACTTGGAAATAAAAATGAAAAAACATGCTTCTTTCGCCTTATTCGAACAGCAACTTGCTAAAAACATTCTAATTCTTGATGGTGCCATGGGTACCATGATCCAAGCGTATAAATTTGAAGAGCAAGATTTCAGAGCTGAACGCTTTGCTGATTGGCATACTGATGTCAAAGGCAATAACGATATGTTAGTGCTTACTCAACCTGAAATCATTAAAGCGATTCACCTTGAATACCTTGAAGCTGGCGCTGATATTCTTGAAACAAACACGTTTAACGCTACAACAATTGCCATGGCTGATTACGACATGCAAGAGTATAGCGCAGAGATTAACCGTGAGGCGGCTAGAATTGCTCGCGAAGCGGCTGATGAATACACTAAAAAGAACCCAGACCGTCCACGTTTTGTTGCCGGTGTTTTAGGGCCGACAAACCGTACCTGTTCAATTTCTCCTGACGTAAACGACCCTGCTTTTCGTAATGTTACTTTTGATGAATTAAAAGATGCTTATATTGAATCAACACATGCGTTGATTGAAGGTGGTAGTGATATCATTTTAATTGAAACTATTTTCGATACTCTTAATGCTAAAGCAGCAATATTCGCAGTAGAAACGGTGTTTGACCAATTAGGTGAACGTTTACCAGTAATGATTTCAGGTACGATTACTGATGCATCAGGTCGTACTTTATCGGGGCAAACTACCGAAGCGTTCTACAACTCACTTCGCCACGCTAAACCTGTTTCATTTGGTCTTAACTGTGCGTTAGGTCCTGTTGAATTACGTCAATATGTTGCTGAATTAAGCCGTATTTGTGACACTGCTGTTTCTGCTCATCCTAATGCAGGTTTACCGAACGCTTTTGGTGAATATGATTTTACCGTTGAAGACATGAATACTCATGTAGAAGAATGGGCTTCGTCTGGCTTTCTAAACATTATTGGTGGCTGTTGTGGTACCACGCCTGAGCATATTCGAGGCATGGCAGACTCGGTTGCTAATATCAAACCGCGTAAAGTTGAAGCACGCCCCGTTGCATGTCGTTTATCTGGCTTAGAAGCATTAACCATTAACGAAGATAGCTTGTTTGTTAACGTAGGCGAACGTACTAACGTTACTGGCTCTGCAATGTTCAAACGCTTAATTGTCGAAGAAGATTATGATAAAGCTATTTCTGTTGCTTTACAGCAAGTAGAAAATGGCGCACAGATTATTGATATCAACATGGATGAAGGTATGTTGGACTCGAAAACCGCCATGGTGCGTTTTTTGAACCTGATTGCTGGCGAGCCTGATATTGCTAAAGTGCCAATCATGATTGACTCCTCTAAGTGGGACATCATTGAAGCTGGCCTTAAATGTATTCAAGGTAAAGGTATTGTTAACTCTATCAGCTTAAAAGAGGGCGAAGAAAACTTCCGTCATCAAGCTGAATTACTGCGTCGTTACGGCGCTGCTGTTATCGTTATGGCGTTTGATGAAGACGGGCAAGCAGATACGCGTAAACGTAAGTATGAAATTTGTCATCGTGCTTATCACATGCTGGTTGATGAAATAGGTTATCCGCCAGAAGACATTATTTTCGATCCAAATATTTTTGCCGTCGCTACAGGTATTGAAGAGCACAACAACTACGCAGTAGATTTTATTGAAGCGGTTGATGATATTAAGAAAAATCTACCTTATGCGATGATTTCAGGTGGTGTATCAAACGTCTCTTTCTCCTTTAGAGGAAATAACCCTGTTCGTGAAGCAATTCATGCCGTATTTTTATACTACGCCATTAAAAATGGTATGGACATGGGTATTGTAAACGCCGGTCAATTATCTATTTATTCAGACTTACCTGCGAACCTCAAACAAGCGGTAGAAGACGTTATTCAAAATAAGGATGACGGCGCAACTGAAAGGCTACTTGATATTGCTCAAGAGTTTCATGGTCAAGCTGGCGGACAAGCCTCTAAATCTGATTTAACTTGGCGAGAACTGCCGATTAAAGCACGTTTATCACATGCGTTAGTTAAAGGTATTAATGAGTTTATTATTGAAGATACTGAAGAGGCTCGTTTAGCTTCAGAAAAGCCATTAGATGTTATTGAAGGGCCATTAATGGATGGCATGAACACGGTTGGCGATTTATTTGGCGCTGGTGAGATGTTCTTACCGCAAGTAGTAAAATCAGCCCGTGTAATGAAACAAGCTGTTGCTTATTTAAATCCTTATATTGAAGAAGGAAAAACAGAAATAAGCACCAATGGTAAAGTATTGCTTGCTACGGTAAAAGGCGATGTACACGACATAGGTAAAAACATTGTTGGCGTAGTACTGCAATGTAATAACTATGAAATTATCGACCTTGGCGTAATGGTTTCTTGTGATGATATTTTACGTGTTGCCAAAGAAGAAAACGTAGATATTATTGGTTTGTCAGGTTTGATCACGCCATCGCTTGATGAAATGGTTTATGTTGCCAAAGAAATGAAGCGAACAGGTGTGACTCTACCTTTATTAATTGGTGGCGCAACTACGTCAAAGGCGCATACGGCGGTTAAAATAGAACCACAATATGACGAGCCAGTTGTTTATGTTTCTAATGCTTCACGCGCTGTATCGGTGGTAAGTAATTTATTATCTAAAGAACATAAAGCTAAGTTTTTTGCCAGTACTCAAGAAGAATATGAACGTGTACGTGTTCGCCATTATAAAAAAGGCCCGCGCTCAAGTTTAATTAGTCTTGAAGCTGCACGAGCTAATGCGACTAAAATTAACTTTGACGATTACGCGCCGACAAAGCCAAATAAGTTGGGCGTAACCGTACTCGATAATATCGATTTGAATGAAGTTAGAAAGTATATAGATTGGACGCCATTTTTCATGACATGGCAGATGTCGGGTAAATACCCACTTATTTTAAAACATGAAGTTATTGGCGTTGAAGCAACAAGCTTATTTAATGATGCTAACGCCATGCTTGATGATGTTATCAATAATAATAAAATTTGTGCCAGAGCTGTATTTGGTTTGTTCCCAGCGAACGCTAATCAAGATGATATTCAGTTGTACACTGATGAAAGTCGCAGTGAAAACCTAATGAGACTTCATCAATTACGTCAACAAAGTAAAAAACCAGCAGGACAGTTTAACCGCTGTTTAGCCGATTATATTGCACCCGTTGACTCAGGTATTGAAGATTATGTGGGTGCTTTTGCGGTATCAGCAGGTTTTGGTGTGGAAGACTTAGTTAAAGTATTTGATGCAGATCACGACGCTTACAATTCAATATTGCTTAAAGCGGTTGCTGATAGATTAGCGGAAGCGAGTGCTGAATATTTACATGAAAAAGTACGTAAAGAATATTGGGGCTTTGCACCAGACGAAAATTTAGATAACGACGCGTTAATTCGTGAAAGTTATCAAGGTATTCGCCCAGCGCCCGGTTATCCTGCCTGTCCTGAGCATACTGAAAAGGGGTTGATTTGGGATTTACTTAATGTGAAAGAAAACATTGATATGGATCTCACTTCTAGTTATGCCATGTGGCCAGGTGCTGCGGTAAGTGGAATGTATTTTTCTCATCCAGAGTCAAAGTACTTTGCAGTAGCTAAGTTAGCAAAAGACCAAGTTATTGATTATGCAGCACGTAAAGGTATGACGTTAGAGCAAGCTGAGCGTTGGTTGTCTGCTAACTTAGACTATGAGCCAGAATAAGCGACTCGATTAACTTCCGAGAAAACCCTATTTATTCGTTTAATGAAGTTAATAAAAAGGCTACATCATAATTGATATGATGTAGCCTTTTTTATTCTGTATTTTGATGATTTTATAAGTAGGCGTTTTTTGTAATCTGCTACTTAATTATAAGTGCTTCCCTAGTTTATGGAGCTGCCAGGTACATGTCTGTTTGTGGAACAACAAACTTGTTTTTGAATTTCGCTGATAACACACCTTTGCGACGAGCAAGGGAAACTTCTAGTTTCTTAGCTACTTTAGCAATAGCGGCATAAAGTTGTTTATCAGAAGCATTAACTGTAACTTTCTCCCCTTCATATAAGGTTGTTACTTCCAGTTTTTGCAGATGAGGCTCAACGGTAATGGTCGAATTTAACGTCATAATAGACGGATAATGTTTAGAGATTTTCGCAAATTTATTCTCGATAGATTGCTTGATACCTTCAGTTATTTCAACATGGTGTCCAGAAATTTTAATCTTCATAGTATTGCCTCTTTTTGTCATTTAAGTTTTTCTCTTCCCCTTAATAATCGTCCTTCAGGCATAAAAATGCAATAGTAAAAAGCGAGTAAATTGCAATTAAATGTAACCCAGATTTTGAGTGGCTGAATTGGGGTTTAGGCATGGAAAATGCTTGGTAAATAATAGAAAAGATAAGTACTTGAATTGGTGGTTTTTTGATAAAACTAAAAGTAATAAACTAAAACGGCAAGTGCCCAATTAAGTTAATTAGATAACTTGCCGATTACTTTAGTCTTGAAGACTTTAGTTTTAATAATTACTAAAACTAAAGTCTTCAAGACTAAAAAGAGAACTAAATATTTATTTAAAGTGCCTATCAAAAAAGTTCATGATAGTGGTATTTAAGTGCACTTTAACTTTTTCACCGCGCATACTATGTTTACTACCAGGGTAGGTCATTAACTCAAATAATTTCCCTTCATCCTGTAAAGCTTTCATTAATTTCGTGGTATTAGTGAACAATACATTGTCGTCAGCCATGCCATGATAAACCATCAATGGGCCATTTAATCCAGAAACATAAGGAAATACACTGCTTTGCTGATAACCTGCTGCATTGTCTTTAGGGTGGTTTAAATAACGCTCAGTGTAATGAGTATCGTATAACATCCAATCGGTAACAGGGGCACCACTTACACCTGCTTTGAAGTAGTCGCTTGCTTTAAACATGGTCATTAAGGCCATATAACCACCGTATGAATGACCAAAAACACCTATACGCTCTTTATCAACATAAGGTAATGACTGTAAATATTTTACCCCTGTTATTTGGTCATCAACTTCAATTTTACCAAGCGTTTCATAAATAGGAAATTCAAATGCAGTGCCACGGTAATTAGAACCTCGGTTATCAAGCTGATAAACGATATACCCTTGTTGTACCATGTATTGTGTTATATCAGCACCTTGCCACTCATTAGTTACAAGCTGTGCGTGAGGCCCACCATAAACTCTTACAATAACAGGGTACTTTTTTCCTGGTTGCATGTTGTTTGGTTTATAAATTTTGTAATACAAATCAGCTGAGCCGTCGTCAGACTTTAAAGCGCCAAACTCAGGAGAGACTAAAGCATCATAAAAAGGTGCAACAGGGTGCTCTGGTGTTACTTTGTTTTCAGCTAGCCAAGTAATGTGATCACCATTAGCTGTATGTAAACTTACTTGCTCGGGGGTTTTAGTATTTGAGAAACTATCAATATAATTGTCACTGGTGTCGCTGAAACTAATGTCATGAAAACCGTTGTTTTTGGTAATACGCTCAACATTCTCCGGTGACTTCCCACTAAGAGGTACCCTATATAAATGACGTTCAAGTGGTGTATCTGCACGACCAGTAAAATATACCCAGCCATTTTTTTCATCAACACTGCTTAGCTCATCTACGACCCATTCACCTTTGGTTA
>Ga0308011_10001034_pt1 | contig 13181 bp, 17 predicted proteins | sample Neamet177_FD_203144 | JGI IMG/M metagenome (GOLD analysis project Ga0308011, IMG submission 203144) | Marine microbial communities from water near the shore, Antarctic Ocean - #177 | ecosystem: Environmental > Aquatic > Marine > Unclassified | place: Southern Ocean | collected 2014-07-25 | reverse complement strand
TATCGGTGCTGATGGTGATGCACATAGAGATACTCTTATGTCATTCATTACTAAAGATGCATTGCAAGATCTTGTATGGTTTAATACACGTGCATTAGGTTTAGCATCTGTCTATAAGGAAGAGTTAATCAAGTGAAGAATTGGATATTTGTAACAGGAGCCCCTGGATCACGATGGAGTGGTGTAGGGGATGAGCTTAGGTTTAATCACCATGCTGATATAACTGATTACACATCCGATAAAGAATACATGCATAGTAAATTCAGTGGTCATAAGGGAAACTATTATGGCCCTGGCATGCAGTATGGAAAATGGTTAGAAAAGAATAACAGTCTTGGTACGAAGGAGCAGTGGATTGAAGAGATCAATAACAGCTTCTCTGGACCAGAAGATCAAGTCAAAGTAATTATGTCACATCATTTTGCATACTACTTAGATGAGATCAAAAAAATGTTTCCAGAGAGTACGATCGTTGCATGTCTTCGTGACTGTGATGACTGTATGGAATGGTGGAAGAAAGCTGGTGGATGGGATATAACCTATCCGTCTTATGAATGGTATAAAGATGATATCAAAATGAAGCATGAGATATACTGGCAGAACAAAGCTATTATACACTGGGTACAAAAAAGAAGTGTTCAAGAGAACACACAATTAAGTAACAAACACAAAGACCTAAAGGTTTACGTGTATAAATAGAATTGAGTATGCCGAAAGGGTATTCATTTTATAACCTTGCTATAATATAGGAGGACAATTATGTCAAACTTAGCATTTAACTTCCCAAGGGATACGTTCCTTGGATTCGATCAACTTTTTGAAACACTATCAACAGTACCATTTAACGGAACTACCGAAACACGTAGCTCAGGGTACCCACCATATAATGTTATAAAAAAAGAAGATGGTCATTTTTTAATCGAGATCGCTGTTGCAGGATTCGGTAAAGATGACGTTGACCTAACTCTTGAGAAAGGAGTTTTAACTATCACAGGCAACAGGCCTACAAATAGTGTAGACAGAGAGTACGCACATCGTGGAATCTCTACAAGGGGATTTGAAAGAAAATTTACTATAGCTGACACCGTAAGTGTTATTGGTGCAGATATCGTAGATGGTATGCTTGTCATTGCTCTGGAGAATAATATTCCAGAAGAAGATAAGCCTCAAATCATTAAGTTAGGTAAACTCAATAAAGCAGCACAATTGCTGTTGGGTTAAAAACTAAGGAGCGTTATGGCATATTCAGAGAAGGTTTTAGATCACTACAATAATCCACGCAATGTGGGTAAGATGGATCCTAATGATCCAACAGTAGGCACTGGTATGGTAGGCGCTCCTGCTTGCGGCGATGTAATGCGTCTTCAAATAAAGATTGAAGATGGTGTATGCACAAATGCCGTATTTAAAACGTATGGCTGTGGATCAGCAATCGCTTCTAGTTCACTATTAACTGAATGGGTAAAGGGTAAGACAGTAACAGCAATTCAAGAAATTAAAAATACTGAAATTGTTGAAGAACTAAACTTGCCACCAGTTAAGATACACTGTAGTGTACTAGCAGAAGATGCAATCAAATCAGCAGTCAAAGACTATATTAATAAACAACCAAGGGAACATAGATAAATGAGTGATTATAAATTAATCCGACTTACGTCGGGCGAAGAGATATTAGTTGGAATAAAGAAGAGAGATGAAAAAACCACAACAGTAACAGACCCCGTTCTTTTAATACCAGATCCTGGATCTCAAGGTAGAATAAGCTTTGTACCATATTTGTCTTATTGTGAGATGGATGAATTAGTTATAAAGGAAGAACACATTATGTTTATATGTATTCCTGAAGCTGGTTTACTAGATAAATATGAAGACATGGTTGATGGTAAAATCAAACTGGCAATACCACCTCAACAGGAAATATTTACATAGAGGTATGTACTTTTAGTGGTATCATGATATAATGGTACCATGAATCAAACTTTCTATACAAGTGCCTTCCGTCATGGTAAGGTCATTAAATACATGGGTTATGAAGACGGTAAGAAAGTCTCCTTCACAGTCCCATTTAAACCTTCCTTATTCGTTACCAATAAAGGTAATAACAAACATGACTGGAATGCCTTAGATGGTAATCCCGTAGAGCCTATCCTCTTTGGCAGCATGGGTGAAGCCACTGACTTTGTTAAGGCATATAGTGATGTCCCTAATTTTAAAGTGTATGGCAATACTAATTATGTTGTGCAGTATCTTAATGAGCAGTTCCCTGGTGATATATCATGGGACCGTAATATCATTAATGTTACCTCACTAGATATAGAATGTAAGTTCGGCGATGGTTTCCCTGAGCCTTCCCTGGCTGATCAGGAAGTAACAGCAATCACAACTAAGAATAATATTGATGACACCTATTACACATTTGGCTGTGGTGATTATGATGTAGACAAAGCATTGATGCAAACACACACTGTTGTTTATGTTAAGTGTGCAGATGAGAGAGAACTGTTACACAAGTTTGTCTACCATATGAATGCTACATCACCTGATGTTATTACTGGTTGGAACGTAGAGTTCTTTGATATACCATACCTAGTCAATCGTATTGCTAAGATCAATGGCGAGATGACTATGAAGCGTTTGTCTCCATGGAAAATGGTTGATGAGCGTGAGACACACACCGGCTTTGGTCAATCTACAATCAAGTATGAATTAAAAGGTATTGCTATCTTAGATTATATGGCAATCTTTAAAAAGTTCGGTTACTCATATGGTCCACAAGAATCATATAAGCTTGATCATATTGCAAGTGTTGTACTCGGTGAGAAGAAGCTTGACTTCGGTGAAGCCTCTGACCTAAATGAATTACATCAGAATGACTATCAAAAGTTTATTGATTATAACATTAAAGACGTAGAACTAATTGACCGTATGGAAGATAAGCTTGGTCTTATTACCTTATGTCTAACTATGGCATATAAAGGTGGTGTTAACTATGAGCAAGTACTTGGTACTGTGGCTATATGGGACTCACTGATCTATAGAGACTTACATGGTAAACGTATTGCTGTGCCTATGAATTCAGAATCATTTAAAGGTGCATATCCCGGCGGTTATGTTAAAGAACCTCAAGTAGGTATGCATGACTGGGTATGTTCATTCGACCTCAACTCTCTATATCCTTCAATCATTATGCAATACAATATGTCTCCTGAGACTATATTAGTTGGTACTGATGAGCCAGGGGTTAATGTTGAAACAGTATTGTCTGGCACAGTAAAGAACACAATGCCTGATACTGCGTTAGCTGTTAATGGTGTTAGGTTCAGTACAAAGAAGCTCGGTGTATTACCAGCAATCATTCAAGAGATCTATAATGAACGTGTATTATATAAGAAGTCACAGCTTAAAGCTGAGCAAGAGTTAGAGCTTACTGCCACCAAGTCAGAAGTGTATGGCTTAGAGAAACGTATTGCTATTGCCAAGAACCAACAGATGGCATTAAAGATCCTACTAAACTCTTTGTATGGTGCAATGGGTAATAAATGGTTTAGATACTTTGACATGCGTATTGCTGAAGGTATCACTCTTACTGGTCAAGCGACTATTCGTTGGGCAGAGAATAACCTTAATGATTACTTAAACAAAGCATTAGGCACAAAGACAGATTATGTCGTTGCCATTGATACAGACTCGGTCTATGTTACCCTTAATGAATTCGTTAAACGTCTTGGACCAAAAAACCCTATTGACTTCCTTGATAAGATGTGTTCGACTGCACTTGAAGGTGCACTCACTGAATGCTATGATCGTCTATATCAATCCCTCGGTGGTATTCAAAACCATATGGTTATGGGTCGTGAGGTTATAGCTGATCGTGGTATATGGACAGCCAAGAAGAGATACATATTAAACGTGCATGACAATGAAGGTGTTCGTTATGCCAAACCTAAATTAAAGATCATGGGTATTGAGGCAATCAAATCATCCACCCCTGCTATATGTAGACAAGCATTGAAAGATATATTTAAGAGAATCATTGAGACTGATGAGGAGACTGTACAATCAGACATAGCAAACTTTAAGCTTGCGTTTAGTAAAGCATCTCCTGAGGCAGTTAGCTTCCCTCGTGGTGTGAATAACCTAAACAAGTGGACTGATAAAGAACTTGTATATAAGAAAGGTACACCTATCCATATTCGTGGAGCAATCCTCCATAACAATTTAGTTACTGATAAGAAGCTTGGTAGATCTATACAAAAGATCACCAGTGGTGACAAGGTCAAGTTCACATATCTTGTTAAGCCAAACCCTATTAAAGAGAATGTTATTGCTTTTATTGATTACATGCCAAAGCAATTCAATCTAGATAACTATGTAGATTATAATCTGCAGTTTGAAAAGACATTCTTAGGTGCCATCGAACCTGTATTAGAAGCAGTTGGATGGGAAAGTGAGAAGACAATATCATTAGAATCATTCTTTGTTTAGGTATGTACATTAAGCAAATGTGTGATATAATAGTATTACAAGTTAACAAAGGAGACGTATGAGTACAAATTGGGTAAGTGATATTAATTTAATGCATCAGAAATATGGTGTACATAAGTGGATTAAAACAGCAACACCATTCCAGCTTAAGAAGTTCATTGAGTTTAGATTAAACTTCATCAAGGAAGAGTATGATGAAACACGTGAAGCTATGGCTACAGAAGATGCTGAAGAGATCGTAGATGGTCTTATTGATTTATGTGTTGTTGCTATTGGCACATTAGATGCCATGGGTATTAATTCAATGCAAGCGTGGGATGCTGTGCTCGCTGCAAATATGGCAAAGGAAGTTGGCGTAAAAGAATCAAGACCAAATCCATTAGGTCTACCAGATCTAATTAAGCCAGAAGGATGGACAGCTCCATCACATGATGGTAACCATGGTGTTATACCTTCCAGCTTTGATTCTGCAATCTTTGATGCAAAGATGGAATGCAAGGTAGAAGGATTAGATGTAGACCCATCCGAAGTTAATTCTAATTGGAATTCACGTATGGATATCATTGGTCAAAATGGCAATGACGGTTTACATTATTCGAAGCTTGAACATCCTACTGAATATCAGGATGGTACTAAGATAGATTTTACACAAGACTCTGAGTTCTTACGAATTTCAGCTATTAATCATTTAGAAGAAGGGTGGGATACAGATGAAAGTAATTAAAGAAGATGTTACGTACGACATGTGGTTACAAATGTATAAAGATACAGATGTGGATAAGATCACTTTAGATGAACATACTAAATACTCACGATTATTTAAAGCCTGGAGAGCAGGCAATATAGAAAGAGTAACCGTTTAGTGAAAAGCCTTACATTATTTAAATCAGTTTTTGACAATAAGACTCATAAGCGTATAGACTGTACCTCTTACGCTGAGTTTGAAAAGTTATTATTTGATTTAGCAGACCAGCCCCGGAAAGATAAAAAGTCTGCACCGCTCATCTCCCCCGCTACGTATAAGCCCGATACGACACGAGCGAATGATAATGTAATTGGTTGGGCAGGTTGGTGCGCAGTAGATGTAGATGAACATATATTCGATGGTGATCTTGAGAAAGAATTACTTAATGCTTATGGATCATGGAATTATGTTGTCTACTCTACCGCCTCTTCCACTAAGGAACACCCTAAATTTAGAATAGTATTCCCACTCACTGATGATGTACCTAAAGATAAGATTAAACACTTTTGGTTTGCTCTGAATAAAACGTTAGGTGACATTGGTGATCCTCAAACAAAAGACTTGAGTCGTATGTATTATGTCCCTGGTCAATACAAAGGTGCATATAATTTTATACACCATAACTTTAGTGCTATAGATATGAATCCGTATGATATAATGGCTAAGCATGATTACGTTGAGAGACAAGGTACATTATTAGATAATCTACCACCAGCAATTAAGAAGGCTATGTTAAGTCATCGTAAGAATGAAATGACAAATACAACTATATCGTGGAACAATTATAAAGATTGTCCATTTGTTAATAAGAAAATGGTTAAAGAGTATAACTTGATAACCGATACTGGATGGTATACAAAGATGTATGGCATCATGGTCTCTATAGCGGGCAATGCGATACGTAAGAAGTATCCTATATCTGCTGCTGAGATCACCACATTATGTAAGGAGATAGATTATGAAAATGGAAACTGGTATAAGTCAAGACCATTCGACAAGGAGGCCGACCGTGCAATTGAATTCGTATACGGAAACCTTTAACCAAACCGATATAGACCCTAAGCGTTTATACGACAGGGCATTCAAAGAGTCTGAAAAGATTACTTGGAACCCTAACAATAGAACCAAACAAAGGATATTAGAAGACTGCATGATGGGTCAATGTGCTGAGTTGTATCTAATAGACAAGTGTGGATTCTCTGATAACCCTAATGGATTTATGGACGTATATGATCCAGTAGGAAATGAGATCGAAGTCAAGGTCACACGTGGTGAACATAATATAAAGTTTATGTTAGGTGATCTAATAGTTCGTAAAGTTGAATGGGGATATGATGTAGCTGATATAGTCTATACCTATCTCTATGATCCTAAATCAGGTGACTATACATTCTTAAATGATTATAAATTTAATGGTACAGAGTATGTACTTTCACACTAAACTATGTTATAATATACCTATACATTTAATACAGGAGTCACATGCAAAAAACATCTATATTAGTTCTGCAAGAATGCGCTGAGCTACAATCTAAAAAGTCAGAAGACTATCAAAATCCAAATTCACAAGTAAAACAAGCAATGCATTACCGTCGCGGTGTCGATTCTATACATGATACTATGCACGGCAAAATGCTTCGTGCTCAGTCTCTACTTGAATCCGGCCAAGCCAATAACTTTGAATCACTCGAAGACACATACAAAGATCTTATTAACTATGCATCTTTCGCTGTTGCTTATATACGTGGTGAAATGGAAGGCCAAGATCCTACACTCGATTACTTAAACAAACCTAAAAATCCTGTAGCTGCACATAATGCTGATTAAACCATATAGAGTACAAGATGTTCGTGATTACTTTATGGCTGCTAAACGCAATCCTTATTGCCAGACAACAGATAAGACAGGTGTTAAATGCCTTGAGCTTATAGGTGCATCGTTTCTTGCTGATGAACCAGCAATCTTTGGTGAACCAAACGTAGAGTATATCAATAGAGAGATTGAATGGTATCAGTCTCAGTCATTAAATATAAATGACATATACGGATCTGATCGTAGACCACCTGAAGCATGGAAATATGCAGCAAGTCCAGAAGGTATGATCAACTCTAACTATGGTTATCTTATATATAACAAAGACAATGGCTATCAATATGAGCATGTCTTAGAAGAATTAGATTCTAATCCTGATGGACGTAGAGCCACTATGATATATCAGAGACCAGAGATATGGGACCAATATGATCTTATGGGTATGTCTGACTTTATATGTACTAACTCAGTAGCTTATTATATACGCGATGGTAAATTAAATTGTTGTGTACAAATGAGATCTAATGATGTTGTGTATGGTTACAAGAATGATTATGCATGGCAATCGTTTGTATTAAATGAATTAGCAACTGACTTAGGATTAGAGATTGGCGATATGATATGGCAGGTACAGAACCTCCATGTATATGAAAAACACTTTGGCTTAATACAACCTATTAGTAATCGATGAATAAATGGCTTAACGAAGAAGCATTAGATGTGCTAGTTAATTATTATTATCCTAAAGCTGGATGGCTGCAGGATAATGTTAATTGGGGACCACTAGATTACGAAGGACCCGAAGCTAACTCTATTATAGATGATCCTTTATTACAGAAGATAGACATCTACGATTGTAAGACAAGGAATGCCGCTGGCTTTTCTAATGTATTACAAGACTTAACGTTTGGTTCTAAGACTCCTAAATGGAGATGGCAGAATGAATTTAGAAGAGGTATCAATACTGGTAATGATGACATCACATGGGGTTTATCCACATGGTTTTTTGTTATGATGTGTCATCGTATTACAGGTAGTGGTGCATCATTTGAGAATGATCACGGATATCGTAATAACATTATGCAATATTGGGGAACACAATTTGGTAAGCTTGGTATAAAAGACATGTGTGAAGACATGATCAAGATGAAAGAGCAAGGACCAATCTTTACTTCTATTGGTAACCAACCACCAGCACCTAAAAAAGGTTTTAGCAATGTAGACTTTATGACACAAGAATTACCTGAGCTAATGTTTAAATTTACCGATTGGTTATTGTATGAAGGTAAAGAAAAGAAAGGTCATAAAGAAATTGTAGACTTTTTAAATGAACATAATAAATCGGCAGGTCATAGGAAGTTTAACTTTCAATATGCAGCATTCTCTATGGATTGTTCAGACTATTATCCGGGTTCAGTAGATGAAGATTCACATACCTATTTAGGTAACAATGCAGTTCGTTGTATGAAGAAGTTATCCACAGGATATAAGCCAGATGAGTTCATGAATATATTAAGAGAACGTACAGGCGGTAGACCGAAAGATCTTGAAGATGTAATGTGTGACTTTGTAAGGTTTGGTCAGAACTATGTACCAAGAGGTAATGGCACATTTGACCACATTCCAAGTACTATAACTAATAACAGCGGTTGGGTTTCTGGTTGGAAACAAAGACAAGGAACACCTCCCGATACTAATACACTACCTATTTAATGCCACATAACAAACATGTAGAAGACGGGTTCAATATCGATGTCGGTATGATGCAACCAGATGAAGCTAAGAATTATTACTTAGATCTTGCAGGAGATTGGGAAGATCCTAATCCTCCACCACGTATTGTAATGCATGAAAGTATTCGTGTTGTACGTGATGATGACTTAGTTGGATCGAAGGTTCGTGGTGGTGATTGTTTAATGTCAAGTATCAAAGAAGATATTATTGTGTATGTTCAACCAAGAACTGGTTTAGCTGGTGTAAGTATATTAGATGTTGCGAAGAGACATAACAAAGCTGTACGTTTATTCATGCCATCATCTAAAAGAATATCATCTCACCAAGCATGTTGCATAGAGCAAGGAGCAGAAGCATCCTTCCATAGAATTGCAGCCATGCCTAACCTAAACCTAATTGCAAAGAAGTGGGCTGATCAGAATTCTAATGCATTCTTTATTCCCCTAGGACTGAAACACAAATTAGTTACAGCAGGTATGGTAAAGGTTGCCAGTAAGATTAAAGAACCTGATGTCGTATATGTTGCTACATCAACTGGTGTATTGACAAGATCATTACAGATAGCTTGGCCCAATGCCGAGTTTGTATCTGTAGCAGTAAGTAGAAATATGAAAGCAGGTGAATTAGGTAGAGCAAAGGTTATATCTGAGAGGAAAGCATTCACCGCTTCAGAGAGTAAAGAGAACCTACCACCATTTCCTAACATAGCAACATATGATGGTAAGGTATGGAAATTCATTCCTAAGTATTCTGGTAAAGATATACTATTTTGGAACGTAGGTAAAGAACCTACATTGATAGATGAAACATTATATGAAACAGATAGCTACAGAGATTGGGATAAGAACTTATGATCACAGGAACTTTTAGTAAGATACCACGTAAGAAGAATAGCCATGGATATGGTTGGGCACGTACGTGGGCAGAGAATTTAAATACTAGTATTAACCATGACAATGTTAAAGTTGAAAAGTTATACTTAGATCATGGAGTAAACTTCGGTGGATCTATTAATCTATTCGGTGGATTCAATGATAAACTTAAAGAACATATCGATAATTTTTTACTAGCCGATGAAGTCTATTCACTAGACATTCCTTGCCCTGAGTATGGAAACATGCTAGCTAAGAGAAAAGATGTCTTAGATAAAGACTGGTGCGCTCGAGTACAAGCTAAATGCAATGCGGCAAAAACATTAGTCTCCACAGATCTAGATACGGATTGGTTAACCATAGGTGATTCTCATACAGCAGCATTTGCTCCTGAGGGTAGTATGGTTGTAAAGACTAATGGTCTTACTCTTAACGGTCTGATTAAAAGCAATTTCCAATACGTACATGACCATATGGCTAAGTGCAATAACCTAGTAGGTATCACATTAGTCTTTGGCAATATAGATCTAAGACATCATCTATGCAGATTGAATATAGATCCAAGAGATATGTGGATAGATCTAAAAAGATTCGGTGATAGCTTGCCAATACCAGTTGAGTATGCAGTGCCATGGCCTATAGAATTTGAAGGTAGAAAATTACCTAAGACAGGTTACTATAAACACCAACCATTTTGGGGTACACGATACGAAAGAGTAATGATGTTAGACAGAATTGAAGAGACCATGGACATGGTAGGCATGAATAAGATTATGTATCCAGAAGAATGGAAATGCATGGATCCTGAGACTTATGCTAAAGATAAAATGGAGAACATGTCATCAGTACATATCTCTCCACAATGTTATAGACGAAAAGAATTTGGTGAGGGGTATGTACTTCCCATCTAAATGTGATATAATAGATGTATAAATTACAAAAGGAGTATGAATGGGTATAATGGATAAGCTTCAGAAGAATTCCAGGATTAAAGAGACTGCGGTTCTCTCTAAGTCTAAATTGTTTTCTGACAAAGATATGGTAACCACACCGGTACCAATGATTAACGTTGCACTATCTGGTGACCCAGACGGAGGTCTGACTTCAGGACTAACAGTATTAGCAGGACCATCGAAGCACTTTAAGACTTCATTTGGTTTGTTAATGGCAGCAGCATACTTAGACAAGTATGAAGATGCTGTATTGTTATTCTATGATTCAGAGTTTGGTAGCCCGCAACAATACTTTAAGTCGTTCGGTATTGATACTGCACGAGTTCTACATAGTCCAATAACTAATGTTGAAGAATTAAAGTTTGATCTAATTAATCAATTAGAGAATATTGAACGTAAAGATAAAGTCATTATTATGATCGACTCTATTGGTAACCTTGCATCTATTAAAGAATTAACTGATGCTATGAATGAAAAGTCTGTGGCAGATATGTCAAGAGCAAAAGCCCTTAAAGGTTTATTTAGAATGACCACTCCATATTTAACTATGCGAGACATTCCATTACTTGCTGTTAACCATACCTATCAAGAGATTGGCTTATTCCCTAAGGCTATCGTATCAGGTGGTACAGGTATCTATTACTCAAGTGATAATATATGGATCATCGGTCGTCAGCAAGAGAAGAAAGGCACTGAGATCATGGGTTATAACTTCGTGATCAATGTAGAAAAATCTAGATTCGTTCGTGAGAAGTCTAAGATCCCTATTAGTGTTACATGGGAAGGTGGTATTGAAACATATTCAGGCTTATTAGATGTAGCAATAGAAGGTGGATATGTTGTGAAGCCTACAATTGGTTGGTACTCAAAGGTTGATAAGAAGACTGGTGAGATAGAAGATGCTAAAGTTCGTGCAAAGGAAACACTTAAGGAATCATTTTGGAAACCTATCTTTGCTAACACAGACTTTAAACAATATCTTATAAGTAAGTATGAAGTCGGTCATGCCGATATGATTAAATCAGAACCTAGTGAGGTCGAACTTGCAGATTGAAACATTAATCTTACGCAACCTAATGCTTAATGAGGATTACACTAGAACTGTAATTCCTCATTTAAAGCTTATATACTTTGAAGAACCCTATCGTGCAGTATTCTCTGAGATAGTTGACTTCGTTAATAAGTTTAATAAGCTACCTAGTTCAGATGCTTTAAGTATTGAACTACGAAATAATCCTAAGGTAACATCTGATTCATTAGCTCTTATTCCTGAAATAAGTGTTATGGATAAAGAACAGACTATGCCATGGCTTATCGAACACACAGAGAAGTGGTGTCAAGATAGAGCAATCTATTTGGCTATCATGGATTCAATTAATATTATTGAAGGTAAGCATGAGACTTTAAGTAAGAACGCTTTACCTGAAGTATTAAGTGAAGCTTTGTCTGTTAACTTTGATGTACGAGTTGGCCATGACTATGTAGATGATTCTGATTCTCGTTATGATTTCTATCATAGAGCTGAAGAGCATTTACCATTTGACTTAGAGATGTTTAATAAGATCACTAAAGGTGGTTTAGTAAACAAATCTCTTAATGTTGCCCTTGCAGGTACAGGTGTAGGTAAATCCCTATTCATGTGTCATGTAGCAGCGGGTGCTCTAACTCAGATGAAAAATGTCCTATATATAACTATGGAGATGGCAGAAGAAAGGATAGCAGAACGTATAGATGCTAACCTAATGAATGTGCCTATTGACCAGTTAGAGAATTTATCTAAAGATATGTTTGATAAGAAGATGCATAAGCTCACTGACAAAGGTGTTGGTAAACTTATTGTAAAGGAATATCCTACAGGTGCAGCAAATGCGAATAGCTTTAGAGCATTATTGAAAGAGCTTCAAATCAAGAGAGACTTTAAACCTGATTTGATCTGTATAGACTACTTGAATATATGTTCAAGTGCACGTATGAAAGCTATGGGTGGTTCTATTAATTCATATATTATGGTCAAGGCAATTGCAGAAGAGTTACGTGGGTTAGCGGTAGAGTTTAATCTACCAGTTCTAACAGCAACTCAAACCACGAGAGGTGGATTTGCCAACTCTGATGTAGGCTTAGAAGATACAAGTGAGTCATTTGGTCTACCAGCAACTGCTGACTTAATGTTTGCTCTTATAGCAACAGAGGAGTTAGATAACCTTAATCAGATAATGATCAAGCAGTTAAAGAATAGATACAATGATCCAACAGGAGCAAACAAGAAGTTTGTATTAGGAATTGACAGGGCTAAGATGAGACTGTATGATGTAGAGGATACGGCCCAAACTCTCAACGTACGAGATGAGCCAGTAAAAGTATCACCAAGGTACGACACAGTAGGAGAAGGATTTAATTATGAATGAGCTAAAACCATATATCTCTAGAATGTTGAATAAGGAACATATGATGAGTATGTCTAAAAAGCAATTAGAGAAGATGGCCCGCAAAGAAGGCCTAGAGTTAGATCGACGTGAGAAGAAAGAATCTCTCGTTGAAGAAATACTATCCCTGTAATGGGTAGGATGCATGGCAAAGCGT
>Ga0308011_10001033_pt1 | contig 13194 bp, 12 predicted proteins | sample Neamet177_FD_203144 | JGI IMG/M metagenome (GOLD analysis project Ga0308011, IMG submission 203144) | Marine microbial communities from water near the shore, Antarctic Ocean - #177 | ecosystem: Environmental > Aquatic > Marine > Unclassified | place: Southern Ocean | collected 2014-07-25 | reverse complement strand
CTTGGTATTCAGCATGGGTAGATGCAGGTATGCCTAATCTAAATTATGTGAGTCAAGAAAGAAACAGAGGCATAAGAATAAGGTGGAAAAATGCTCTTAGTGTATTAGGCCGTGATCTCTCAAGCTTGCTTCAAGACCTTCGGGAGCTCTTCGCGCACGACCAGTCTCAGAGTTAATAAATGCCAGCCTCACTTCAGCCTCAACTAATAAATCATATTCGTGCATTATTTTAAAACGGAAGACTATCCTAGAAGTAGGTGAACCTACAACATGTGTTTCAATTCTAAGGATTTGATCATATCTAGCTGGCTTTATATATTTCAATTGAAGGTCTATAACAGGTAGCAGTACCCCAGCCTTTTCCATTAAGGCATAAACCCATCCCACCTCTCTCAAAGTGTCGACCCTAGCGGCTTCCAACATAGGAATGTAAGAACCATGGTAAACCATATCCATCCTGTCGGTGTCAGAATATCTAACCCTATGCTCTACACAAAAAGACTTGTTCTCTCCTTCTCCCACCCAATTCGAATTATCAGTATTCTTCATGAACGTGAAATTATCACATCTAATTTCAATCTCAAAATGATAACATCAGACTTATCCCTAAAATTAATTAATAATAGACGGCCGAAATAGACTCACAAGAGGACAGCGGCTAGGGTTTTGCAATTGCAATAATAATAATCTTCTAAAGCCGTTAAAATACTGAGTTTCAATATTACAGGTTTTAATGGCTAAACTAACACAGAAACAACACCGAGGAATAACACCTTAAACACATCTAAATTAAAGGAGTTAAGAATCAAACTTTATTAAAAAACAATAGGTCAGGAAGTTTTTTTTACAAATGTTTTGTCGAATATTGCAGTACTCTAACCACTACGATAACAAATCAATTTCATGGACAAGAACCACAATAAAGTTTGGGCTCGCTGCCTCGAAGTCATCAGCGACAACATTAGCACCCAAGCATACAAGACGTGGTTTGCTCCAATTAAACCAGTTAAACTTGACGAGAGTGTTTTAACGATTCAAGTACCGTCTCAATTCTTTTACGAGTGGCTTGAAGAACATTACGTTTCTCTTTTGAGAAAAACTGTTCGGAAAGAATTGGGACCGGATGCAAGATTAGAATACAGCATCATCATGGAGCATAACATGGAAGGCAATCAGGCGAACCCTTACACAGTAAAGGTCCCAACTACTAACCAAGCTGCAACTAAAAACCCTGCTGTTAACATGCCCATCGTAGGCGAGCCTGCTCCTATTAAGAATCCATTTGTGATTCCTGGTTTGCGCAAGCTAAAGATCGATTCTAATCTTAATCCTAATTACGCTTTCGACAACTTCGTCGAAGGGGAATGCAATAGACTTGCTCGTTCAGCAGGCTTTGCAGTTGCAAACAAACCTGGGGGAACAGCCTTCAATCCACTTCTTATTTATGGAGGTGTAGGACTTGGTAAAACTCACCTTGCTCACGCTATAGGCATAGAGATAAAAAACCAGGACCCTGACAAGACAGTTCTTTATGTTACTTCTGAAAGATTCACCCACCAGTTTATCGACTCAGTACGAAACAACACAGTAAACGACTTCAGCCACTTCTACCAGCTAATAGACGTACTCATCATTGACGACGTGCAGTTCTTTAGCGGCAAGGAAAAAACTCAAGACGTATTCTTCCACATCTTTAACCACCTGCACCAAACAGGCAAGCAACTTGTCCTCACGGCCGATAAGCCACCAGTAGAAATGCAGGGCGTTGAGCAAAGGCTACTAAGTAGATTTAAATGGGGACTAAGTGCTGACCTTCAAACTCCATCTCTAGAAACCCGTATGGCTATCCTAGAAAAGAAGATGTACGCTGACGGAATTGACATGCCGCGCGAGGTAGTTGAATATCTAGCTTATAGCATCACAACGAACGTTCGTGAATTAGAAGGTGCGCTTATATCTTTAATAGCTCAGAGCAGCCTCAACAAGAAAGCTATCACTCTCGACCTTGCGCGTCAAATGATAGACAAGTTCGTAAAGAATACTGCTAGAGAAGTAAGCATTGACTACATACAGAAAGTTGTTTGTGATTACTTCGACCTACCTATAGAACTTCTTAAGTCTAAGACACGTAAGAGAGAAATAGTACAGGCTCGTCAAATAGCAATGTACTTCGCAAAGAAGATGACAAAGTCTTCTCTCGCGAATATCGGACTACACTGTGGCGGAAAAGACCACGCTACTGTACTTCACGCTTGCAGAACGGTTAACAATCTCAGCGAAACAGACAAGCACTTTAGAAAGTATCTAGATGACCTAGAGAAAAAGCTAGCAATACACTAACTAAATTAGGGACCTCAAAAGGTCCCTTTTTTATGCCATAAAACCTCATGACTAACATCGCTCCGATCAGAATTCTAGCTGTATGCCTCGGCAATATCTGCAGATCGCCTATAGCACACGGCCTACTCGAGCATTACTCTAAAAAACACAATAGAGAATTCATTATAGACTCTGCAGGCACTATAGGCATGCACTCTGGAAGTCAGCCTGACTACCGCTCAATGGAGACAATGTTAGAGCACGGAATAGATATCAGCCATCAACGCTCTAGAAAATTTAGACATTACGACTTTGAGGAATTCGATATCATTCTAGCCATGGACGCCTCGAACTACAGAGACCTTAAAAGCGTGGCTATTAACGAAGAGGAATCATTAAAGATTCAGATGATAATCGATGGGGTAAATGTTCCCGACCCTTACTATGGTGGTGACGAAGGTTTTGAAAATGTCTATCAGATGCTAGACTCAGCTATACAGAAGCTGTTAATGGAACTTGGTCAGTAGTTAAGCTTGCTAGAATACTCAGGCAACAAACCTCTAATCTTAGACACCACTTCCTGTATAGAATCATTAGATGCTCCACCTGCCGCATTATGATGGCCACCCCCACCGAAATGATCAGAAGAAAAATCTCTCGCACTGAACTCTCCAACAGATCTAAAACTAAGCTTCACCCTTTCCTCAGACTCCTTAACGAAAGCTGCGAAATTAACGCCTTCAACACTCAGCGCTCTGTTAACCAGACCTTCTGTGTCTCCTTTTTCATAATCGAATCTAGCTAACTCATCCAGAGAGAGAGAAATAATTGCTGCGTGATACTCTGGGAAAACCTCTAACTTTTCTGTTAAGGCATACCCCACAAGCTTTAGCTGCCCCTCTCTATTGTTATCATAAACCATAGAGTGAATTTCTGCGTGATTTATTCCCGTCTCACACAGAGCGGCTGCTATCCTATGTGTCCTGGGAGTAACTGATGGAAACCTAAACGAACCACTGTCGGTCATAATTCCACAGTAAAGACAAGCCGCAGAAGCTGCTGACAACTCCCCTTCTTCTCCCCAACGCTCTATTAAACGGTACACCATCTCAGCTGTCGAACAGCTCTTCTCGTCTGAAAACATTAAGTCGACAAAGTCTGATGGCTGCTGATGATGATCTATCATCACCTTGAAAGCGTCACTGCTTTGAAGAGCGCTTTGCATATCGCCCACCCTTGATGAGTCGTTGTAATCCAAAACGAATAAAACATCAGCCTCAACTAACAACTTCTCAGCTTGCTCTGGTGTTTCTGAGTGAAGAACTATCTCATCCTTACCATTCATCCAACTGATAAACCCAGGGAACTCATCGGGCAGAACAACTGTAGCATCTACTCCATGCTCCTTTAGATGATTCCAAAGAGCCAAGCACGAACCTACGGCATCTCCATCTGGAGATCTATGTCCAGTGAGAACAACTCTCTTTGACGTTGCAAGCCTATCCTTTAATTCAATTGCTGAATCTCCAGCAAAAACATCTACAAAAACATCCTTTGACTCCATACCCGAAATATATACCTTTAAGCCATGATTAGAAACCTTCTTTTATGTTTGTTTATTGCAAGTTCTACCCATGATATTCACTTTTCAAAATCATTTGTTTATTACAGCACTGACGCACGAGCTCTTCAGACAGTGATTAATGTCTTTACTAATGACTTAGAACATGCCATTGAAACAAAGCACAAAGGCCTTGACCTAGAAATTGGATCTGACAATCAACACATCCTCACCGACTCTCTTGTAGGCGACTACATTCTCAACCACTTCAAATTCACAAACAACCACATAAATATCCCCCTGAACTTCATAGGTCTTGAATACGATTACGACATTACCTACCTGTACGTAGAATCTGACACCTTCGAGTTGAAAGCGCCCAGCACTCTAGAAGTTTCTATATTTTTCGAGATTTTTGACGACCAGGAAAATGTGGCTGACTTTGAAGGAGGGCAAGTCAAGCAAGGGCTTATGTTCACTTCTCAAGACAGAAACATCATACTAAACATCTCTAACTAGCATGAAAAAAGCAGAAAAAGTCCCCTATATAATCAACGAGCTAGAGAAGCTATACCCTACAACACCTATACCATTAGACCACACCGACCCGTACACCTTGTTAATTGCCGTGCTTCTTTCAGCTCAATGCACTGACAAGAGAGTAAATACGGTAACTCCTGAGCTTTTCACAATGGCTTCCCGTCCAGAACATATGATGCTTCAGGATGTCGATGAGATTAAACGCATTATAAGACCATGTGGCCTCTCACCTAAGAAGTCTGCTGCAATTCATCGACTCTCAGAAATGATCGTTGAATTTCATGAAGGAGAAGTGCCAGCTGACTTCGAAAAACTCGAAGCCCTACCGGGAGTAGGTCATAAAACCGCTTCAGTAGTGATGGCACAGGCTTTCGGAATACCTGCCTTTCCCGTAGATACACATATACATAGACTGATGACCCGATGGGGGCTTACGAACGGTAAGAACGTAACCACAACAGAAAAAGACGCAAAGAGATTATTCCCAGAAGAAATATGGAACAAATTACACCTTCAAATAATATTCTACGGCAGAGAGTTTAGCCCAGCGAGAGGCTGGAGTCTAGATCGTGATTTTATAACTAAAACCGTAAATGAAAAGTAAGGTTCTACTTAGAGTCTGGCGCGAACTTCGATATCACATCCATGCTAACGCCTGTGTTTGAGAACCCGCCATCGTGGAATAGGTTTTGCATAGTTACATACCTAGTCAGGTCACTGAACATAGTTACACAGTAATCAGCACAAGCAAGAGCATCTGCATTTCCTAAAGGAGACATCGATTCTGAGTATGCGATAAATTCATCAAAGCCTTTAACGCCAGAACCGGCTGTCGTTATAGTAGGTGACTGAGAAATAGTATTGACTCGAACTTTATTCGCTATGCCGTAATGATAACCGAACGATCTCGTTATGCTTTCGAGAAGAGATTTAGCATCTGCCATGTCTCCGTAATCCGGGAAGGTTCTTTGAGCCGCGATGTAAGTAAGAGCAACTACTGATCCCCATTCATTTAAGGCGTCGAGCTTCTTTGCCGTCGCTAAAGTCTTGTGGAGTGAGATAGCGCTAACATCAAGAGTTGTTTGAAGAAACTTGTAGTTTAAATCAGTATAATGTCTGCCCTTTCTAACATTAGGACTCATACCTATGCTGTGTAAAACGAAATCTATTTTACCACCGAAATGCTCCATAGCACCTTCGAAAAGATTCTGCAGATCCTCCTCACTCGTTGCATCAGCAGGAATTACCAGAGCATTATTGCATTTCGCAGCAAGCTCGTTAATAGTTCCCATTCGCATAGCAATAGGTGCATTTGTAAGGACTATCTCCGCACCCTGAGCTACAGCCTGCTCGGCTACTTTCCAAGCTATAGACATATCATTAAGAGCACCGAATATGATACCTTTCTTTCCTTTTAATAAATCTTGAGCCATGATGGTTTGAGCATTAATTAGACGCGAAAGTTAGGCAGATGAGTCTAATTGACAACGTAAAAACGGAAAGTGATATCCACACTCTATGGTTCAAGTTAAGTTAATTTTCCGGCAAGATTTTACCTGGATTCAGTATGCCTTTGGGGTCAAGCGCCGTTTTTATAGCTCTCATCGCATTGAGATGTGCTTTAGAACAAACGAGATGCATGAATGGGGTTTGAACTAAACCTATACCATGCTCACCACTCAACGTCCCACCTAGAGATTTTACAACAGTGAATATCTCAGCTATAGCTTTTGGTAATTTTTCATCCCAAAACTCATCACTCAAATCATCCCTTAAAATATTCACATGGAGGTTCCCATCACCAGCATGCCCGTAGCATACAGACCTGAAACCGTAGCTATCACCTATGCGCTTTACCGCAGCTAGTAATTGTGGTAAGAAGCCACGAGGAACCACTGTGTCTTCCTCCTTATATACACTCTCTGCCTTTACCGCCTCTCCCACTCTCCTTCTTAAATACCAAAGCTTCTCCTGCTGAGCAGTGGTGGTGGCAAACAATACCTCCCCACAATTAAGAGACTCGAAAACGGGTAACATCTTCTCGCATTGTGGCATTAAATCTGATTCCAGGAAACCGTCCACTTCGACTAATAAATAAGCATTGTGAGAGCTTTCTAAATCGAGATCGAAGTTGCCGGTGAAGGTTTGGGTTAGGGAGAGGGCATCTTTCTCCATAAACTCCATCGCACTAGGCATAACTCCTGCCTGAAATACCTTTGCAACTGCTTCACATGCTGACTCCGCGTTATTAAATGGCACTAACATTAAGGCCTTAAATTTCGGGAGCGGCAGTAACTTCAGTGTAGCCTGCGTGATTATTCCTAACGTGCCTTCACTGCCTACCATCAATCCAGTGAGGTTATATCCGGTACTATTCTTCAATGTGTTTGCACCCGTTTCGATAATCGATCCGTCAGCGAGTACTACTTCTAAGTTGAGTACCCAGTCCTTAGTTACGCCATACTTGACGGCCCTAGGCCCACCGCTATTTTCAGCTAAATTCCCTCCTAAAGTACAGGAGCCCTTCGAAGCGGGATCAACGGCGTAGAATAAGTTCTTTTCAGCTACAGCGTCCTGAAGCACTTCTGTAATCACCCCAGGTTGAACTATGGCTTGATGGCTTACCTCATCGATTTTAAGAATCTTATTCATCCTTCGCAACGAAAGAGCAAGTCCACCATGGACAGCTAAGGCACCGCCACTTAATCCCGTTCTAGCTCCTGCAGCAGTAACGGGAATATCATGCTTATGAGCTGCTTTAACTAAGGCGCTTACCTCTTCAGTTGTAATAGGCTCGGCCACAACACATGGCCTGTAACATAAATCCTCCGTCTCATCTCTTGAATGGAGAGATAACACCTCATCACTTTCATGCAACCTATCGGAAGGAATTAAATGAGAAAAAATTGTATAAATGCTATCAGACATGGTTCACTTAGTATCTTGTACGTTGTCAAAATTAACTGCAATTACTATGGTACGGAAATTAACTTATTCACTGATTACCCTTATTTTTTTCGGGTCGCTATTAACATCGTCCACTTTAGCTCAATCTACATACTCAAATGAGAAGATTTGGGGTGGTGAGTTCTGGGCAGAATCTGTATGGGGAATACGCTCTATGTCGAATGGCTCGAGCTACACGATTCTCGACAGAAATCGCGATGATGGATCAACTATCGACCAGTACTCTTATAAATCAGGGGAATACATACAGACCATTGCCTCTTCGCTGTCTGCTTTCAACGAGCCACGTGAGTCTATTAGCGGCTATACCTTTAGTGATGATGAGAGATTCATCCTCCTAACTACTGACGAAGAAGGCATTTACAGACACTCGTTCTACGCTAACTACTACATCTACGACACTAAGTCCGGTGAAGAATCGAAACCACTAACTGACTTCACTAAAGGGAAGCAACGACTCGCTACATTCTCACCCGCGGCTGATAAAGTAGCCTTCGTTCGCGATAACAATATATTTATTTCAAATCTTATCGACGGAACGGAAAAGCAAGTGACTTTAGACGGTGTAACTAACTCCGTCATTAACGGGGCTACTGATTGGGTATACGAGGAAGAATTCGGTGACGATCGTGGCCTGAAGTGGTCAAGCGATGGATCAAAATTAGCATTCTACCGATTCGACGAATCCGCAGTCCGCGAGTTTCACATGCCTACTTACGGAACACTTTACCCAGAACTTTACACATTTAAATACCCAAAGGCCGGAGAGGAAAACAGTACGGTGGATGTTTATATACACGATGTTGAAACCGGGGTCAATCATGGAGTGGCAGTACCTAAGAGTGCTCATTACATACCGAGGTTTTTTTGGACCAAAGACACCGAGACTCTATGCATCTTAACCATGAACAGGCACCAGAACGACCTCCGATTCCTAGTCACAGAGGGCGAGTTTCCCAACAACAGAGTAGGCACGAGAGAGATCTTTAAGGAGTCATGCAATACATACATCGACATTCACGATAATTTAATTTTCCTTAAAGATGGCAAGTCATTCCTTTGGACGAGTGAGCGCGACGGATATAACCATATATACAAGTTCGGATTCGATGGAACTACAACACAACTTACAGATGGAGAATGGGACGTAATAGAGTTTATCGGATACGACTCTAAAAGAAGCACTATTCATTTCAGTTCCTCTATGTTCGGCGCAACCCAAAAGCACATACACAGTGTTGATATGAAAGGGAACATCACCACCCTAGATAAAACTTCGGGGCATCACGGGGCGGACTACTCGTCTAACTACTCATACAGCATTCATAACCACAGCAACGCTAACACTCCTCCTGCATATACACTCAGAAACAGCAAAGGAAAGGTGTTAAGAGATATCGTTGATAATAAGGATCTAGTGAGTAACCTCGATACGTATAATTATTCAGAAAAGACATTCTTCACTTTTGAAAATCACACCGGAGACGAATTAAACTGCTGGATGATATTACCTCATGATTTCGACGAGACGAAGGAATATCCCGTGTACGTTGCTATTTACGGCGGGCCAGGAGTAAACACCGTTGTTGACAGCTGGGGAGGAGCTACATTTATGTGGCATCAATACCTAGCTCAAGAGGGCTATATCATAGCATCTACAGATCCTAGAGGCACACCTAACAGAGGACGTGAATTCGAGCACAGCACTTATAAGAAGCTAGGAAAGCATGAGACTGCTGACTTCATAGATTTTGCAAAACACCTAGGTTCACAGAGCTATATCGATAAAGAACGAATAGGAATACAAGGATGGAGTTATGGGGGGTTCGAGACACTTCTTTGCATGACAAAAGGAGCACATGTATTCAATGCTGGCATATCTGTAGCGCCAGTATCTAACTGGAGATACTATGACACCATATACACGGAGAGGTTTATGCAAACTCCACAGGAGAACCCTGATGGATATGACGACAACAGTCCCGTTAACTTCGCTGAACAACTAGAAGGAGAGCTTCTACTGATCCACGGCTCAGGTGACGACAACGTTCACTTCCAAAACTCAATGGAGATGGTTAACGCTCTAATCGCAGCTAATAAAGACTTTGACTTCTTTGCTTATCCAGACAGAAACCACAGCATCTACGGAGGGATCACTAGAGTACATCTTTTTAATATGATGATGGATTTTGTGAAGGAGAACTTCTAAGTCTAACCTTACATATCACACTAAACGAAATCGGGGTGGCTTTGCAATTGCAAGGCCACCCCGATTATTTATTTCAGTTGTATTGAACCTTACTCAGTTTCCACATCCTCTACTCCATGAGTAAGAGCTTCTAGCTTAGGTCTTAAGAGTAAAACTAGAACTCCAATCCCTACACTTGTCACAGCGATCCCTGTAAATATAATAGACGCACCTAAACTAGATGACCACTCACCTAAGAGCCCCGCAAGCTTACTTCCAAAGCCTGTCATTGCAAAGTAAATACCCATCATTATAGAAGCATACTTCACCGGAGCAAGCTTGGTGACGAATGACAATGCTACCGGAGATAAGCAAAGCTCACCTATCGTATGGAATAAGTACGCAAACACTAACCAGTACATCGCTGAACTTCCTGTAGCTTCAAACTGAGCAGTAGCTCCAGTCATAAAGAAGAAACCGACACCCATAATGATTAATCCAACAATCATTTTAAATAGGGATGTTGACACCTTGCCCTTCAGCTTCCTGTTAGCCCAAAACAAAGCAACAGTAGTTCCGAAGAAGATGATAAACATCGCGTTAATAGATTGAAACCACGAGGCAGGAACTAGCCAGTCACCCAGCATTCTATCCGTATTCTCCATCGTGTAGATATTCATCAAACCTCCAGCCTGCTCGAATGCACCCCAGAATACTATAACTAGCAGGAATGAGATTAGAAGCACCACCACTCTATCCTTCTCCACTTTAGTAAGCGGAGCTTTCATCACCTCTTTACTACTCTTAGAATCACCTAAATAGTTACCTACTTGAGTTAAGTATTTTAGACCAAATGCATACTGCAACACCCCGAAAGCCATTCCTATCCCAGCGAGACCGAATCCATAATGCCATCCATAAACCTCTCCAACATATCCTACGATTAAACTAGATAAGAACGCACCTACATTAATACCAATGTAGAAAATTGTAAATCCTTTATCTCTTCTAATATCTCCTTGCTTATAAAGACCTCCAACCATTGTGGAGATATTTGGCTTTAGCATACCTACACCTAAAACGATAAACACAAGACCAGTATAAAAAGCCCACATCTCTTCCACCGCAAGAGTACTGTGACCTATTAAAAGAAGGATTCCGCCTATGAGGACGGATTTCTTTTGGCCTAAAAACTTATCCGCGATATACCCTCCTGGAACAGACATGACGTAAACCATCATTGTATACCATCCGTATAATGCAAGTGCTTCTCCATCAGTCCAACCTAACCCAGGGTTCTTGCCTTGCGACTCGGAGATCAAGTATAACACAAGTATCGCGCGCATTCCATAGTATGAAAAGCGCTCCCACATTTCCGTGAAAAACAAAACGTAAAGACCTACTGGGTGTCCAAATAGTTCTTTCTGATGGTCCTTAATTGCTGTTGAAGACATAGTTTTTGATTTTTAATTACTGCGCAAAATACAACTATGAGTTTAATTAACATCTACCATATTTTTCTTTGCGTAAATTGCACAAAATTATATTTACTATGAGAGTATTATTTCTGACTATAATAATTTGTTTGGGTTCCTCGTTCATAACAGTTGCTCAAGTAGCAAAAATTAATTGGATGACTATTGAGGAAGTCACTGTAGCGATGGAGAAAGAACCCAGAAAGGTTATGATCGATGTATACACTTCGTGGTGTGGACCTTGTAAAATGATGATGGCAAACACCTTCACTAACAAGAATCTCATCAAGTATGTAAATGAAAACTACTACGCGGTTAAACTTAACGCTGAAGCACCTGAACCAATGGTTTACTTAGGAAAGACCTACACTAATCCAACTTATGACCCGAATAAAAGAGGCAGAAATGGTGTTCATGAATTGTCTAGAGTTTTTAAAGTAAGCGCATACCCTACAATCGTATACTTAGATGAAGAAATGGCAATCATCACAGCGAATTCAGGGTATAAACAACCACAGCAACTAGAGGTAATGCTAATGTTCTTTAATGATGTTTTCAGTCGAGACATTCCTTCTGAGAACGTTCAATCTATATGGGATAATTATAATTCAACCTTCACGGGAACCTGGTAGTTTTAAGTACTTGATTTATAGCAAGAGACACACTATCTTCGCAATCCGCTTTTCTGAGAATTTACAGACATCCACCGCTAAAACTAAAGGCCTATAACATGAGTGAAACTGCACGCCTAATCCTCGACGGACAAGAACTGGAACTACCTGTTATAACTGGCTCCGAGAACGAGAAAGCCATAGATATCAGCAAGTTACGGTCTACAACTGGTTACATCACTATCGACCCAGGTTTTAAAAACACTGGATCAACAATGAGCGCAATCACTTATTTAGATGGTGAAAATGGCATCCTTAGATATAGAGGTTATGCAATTGAGGAATTAGCAGAAAACGCATCATTCTTAGAAGTAGCTTACCTACTCGTGTATGGTGAACTTCCGAACACTGAAGAATTAGCTTACTTCTCGGGGTCTATAACTAACCACACATTACTTCATGAGAACATGAAGCGTTTCTTCGAAGCGTTTCCTCATAATGCTCACCCAATGGGCATGCTGAGTTCTATGGTTTCTAGCTTGTCTACTTTCTATCCTGAGTCTCAAGAACAAAACCGTTCAGTCACTGACATAGAGAAGACGATACACAGACTTATCGCTAAGCTTCCAACACTTGCAGCTCAGGCGTACAAGCATAATAAGGGCTTACCTACTATGTATCCAGACAATTCACTCAGCTACGAGGGGAACTTCCTTCATATGATGTTCGGATTGCCTACGACGGATTACAAAGTAAATCCTATCGTTGAAAGAGCTTTAAACAAGCTTCTTATTCTTCACGCCGATCACGAGCAGAACTGCTCGACTGCTACCGTTAGAGTAGTAGGGTCATCACAAGCAAACCTGTACAGTTCTATCTCTGCAGGTATAGCAGCATTATGGGGACCACTTCACGGTGGAGCTAACCAAGCTGTAATCGAAATGCTAGAGCAAATCAAGCAAGATGGTGGCGGAATACACAAATGGGTAGCTAAGGCTAAAGACAAGTCTGATAGCTTCCGATTAATGGGATTCGGTCATAGAGTATACAAGAACTTCGACCCGAGAGCTACTATCATTAAGCAAGCAGCTGATGAGGTACTTGATGCATTAGGAGTTAACGACCCCATCCTCGACATCGCTAAAGAATTAGAGCAGGTAGCTCTTAACGACGATTACTTCATTGAGAGAGGCCTCTACCCTAACGTAGATTTCTATAGTGGAATTATTTACCGCGCACTTGGAATACCTACTGAGATGTTCACTGTAATGTTCGCTTTAGGGCGTCTACCGGGATGGATAGCTCAGTGGAAAGAAATGGTAGAGCACTCAGCTCCTATCGGTCGTCCTAGACAAGTTTACACAGGCTCTACTTCTAGACCGTATGTAGCGCTTACTGAAAGATAATTTCATGGAAGGATTCGTAAAATCAGAGGTACTGAATGGTGTTTGCACCATAGAGTTTTACCATCCCGCTTCAAATAGCCTGCCCGGTACTATACTGGCATCTATTGCACATGAAATTAAGTCTGCA
>Ga0308011_10001030_pt1 | contig 13228 bp, 10 predicted proteins | sample Neamet177_FD_203144 | JGI IMG/M metagenome (GOLD analysis project Ga0308011, IMG submission 203144) | Marine microbial communities from water near the shore, Antarctic Ocean - #177 | ecosystem: Environmental > Aquatic > Marine > Unclassified | place: Southern Ocean | collected 2014-07-25 | reverse complement strand
TATGGTTATTCATTACAGTTAGTAAGGCAAGTGCACCCTCTAAGTACTCAATATTTTCGCTTAACTGAATTCTAGACGAAGCTCCTTCGTGAAGAAGATGCCTTAGATGTTTACTAAACCTAGTTAAAAGAGTCTCAGAAATCGCTGTTTGATTTGACTCTATTTTCTGTTCTAGCAGAGTCAGAATTATTTCAAGTCTATCTTTTGATTTTAAGAGGGCTTCCGTTTCCTTTTTTGAAACGTCCAAACTATTTTTCAAGCTATTCAACTCACTAAGTCTCATAGTCTGATTCCTTACATGCATTAACCGCTCATTCTCATCAGACTCTAAATTATGTGTAGAGACGATACGGTTTTTAGTAATTACTCTCGAGATAATGAATCCTGATATCAACGCTATAGCTATCCAAAACCAAATCATCGGTCTTCGATGTTGTTTCCAAGGTTACTATTTACCCAAGTCCACGCAGCTGAAAAGGATGTTAGTTTACCTGATTTCACTTTGCTTTCTAAGTCGTTCCAAACCACAGTTGATTTATTGTTAGACATCTGAGCTTCAAGTAATAGTTGCTTTGTGTGTTCTTTCATTCTGTTAATTCGTTGGGTTTCGCGATGCTCATCCCAAAACCCCGACTCCTGCCATTCCTCAGTTAATTTACAAAAGTGCCTCCTCACATCATCGTGCCCATTACCCTCAGTAGAGCTAGCTGTAAAAACAGTAACGGGCATCCCGCCTTTAGGCATAGGGAAAAGATGTAATGCTGATCTATATGCTGATGCCGTATCCTCACTAGTAGACACGTTATTGCCATCAGCCTTGTTTACAACCACTAAATCCGCCATCTCAACTATCCCCCGTTTAATCCCCTGCACCTCATCACCAGCCCCTCCGATTAATAACAATGTGAAAACATCGACCATTTCACGAACAGAAGTTTCGCTTTGGCCTACACCCACCGTCTCTACTATAATCCTGTCGTATCCAGCGGCTTCACATAAGATGATTGCCTCCATCGTCGCTCTTGCTACACCTCCCAGCGCATCTGAGGCAGGAGAAGGTCTGACGAATGCGTTGTCGTGATTAGCGAGCTCGTCCATTCTGGTTTTATCCCCCAGAATACTCCCGCCTGTTCTTTGACTGCTGGGATCTACGGCTAGCACTGCCACCATATGTCCTTCTTTGATTAAGTCCAGTCCTAGCCTTTCAATAAAAGTACTTTTACCCACTCCTGGAATTCCCGTTATACCTATTCGAACACTTTTATTTGTAATAGTGTTATGTAGATTTATTTCGTCTAGTAGCTCTTGAGCTTGTGGTCTGTCTGTGATTTTCTCACTCTCTATAAGAGTTATAGCGCGGGCCAAACTCTCTCTCTTCCCTTTGTTCACCGATTCCGCCCAGGTTTTTATATCTGGTGATTCGGAACGATTAGTTCTGATTCTGTTTTGGGCTTCTTGTATTGCGGTATCCTTTGCAGACATGATGTGAAGTTAACATTGTTTCAGCAATGATGCATCATTCTATATTTATCTTGCGGCAATGAATTTATTGAGTAAAACCATATCCGTCTTCTTTATAGTGGTTTTATCTATATCATCGTCCTTGTCTCAAGCTAGCAGCCCTTGTGATTCCTCGTTAGTTGTAAGCGGTTGGATATTCGAATTAGGTGGGGGATATGTGCCAGCTGCTATGGCTGTGAATAGGATGTCAGGTGGGGGAGTCTTCGTAGAGCGTGATGGGAGTTTTCTTGTCAGAGCTTGTCCAGGCGACACTCTTGTTTTCGGAGCGGTTGGCTATTACTCTATCGAGAGGAAAGTTGTGTGGTCCATGCGTGGTTCTTCGTTGCACATAGATTTGCGAAGGCTACAAGTTGAAGTAGGGGTCGCAGAAATTTTTGCTCCTAGATCACTCAGTGAAATTCTAGCTGAAATAGAAGATTTGGGTTACAACGAGACAGATTTCAGAGTGTCAGGAGTTAACGCACTACAGAGTCCTATAACTTTCCTTTACGAGCAATTTTCTAGGCAAGAGAGATCTAAGAGGTTAGTTGCGGAGCTAGAGAATAACGACAGCCGCAGGGAGCTACTTCAAGAACTTTTTGTGAAGTATGTTGATTACGACATAGTCCAGTTAAAGCCAAATGAGTTTAAAGCTTTTTCCGAGTTCTGTGACCCAGGTGATGAGCTTCTTCAAGCTTGGACACAATATGAATTTATCCTATACGTGAAAAGGCAATTTGCCTTATTCCGATTGTTGCCCCAGAGACTAGACGAGTCGGATTATCAATACGACTTAGACTAAGTGAGGTAAGCTGAGTCAAGGTAATACGTGAATACCTTGAACAGAAACCCACTCACACAAAGCCCCACTGCTATAACGTGAAGCACTTTCCATCTTTCTACTAGCTTGTCGAATCTCACGACTAAGTCGACGAATAATGTTGCAATAGCTAAGAACTCAACTATGGTTAATGACATTCTGATAGAGTCTAATCCTTCCAGAATATTTAAGGCGACGGCTTCTAGGATATGTGGGTAAAACTCTGTCCATATAAAGACAGCATTCAGTCCTATAATTATCCAAAGCGTGAGCCTTATCATTTTTATGTTATTCGACACCAAACTATCCATATTGCAAATGTAATATCTTAGAGAATTGTTTTTAACCATAAAGAGTGAGGAAACTTATTTCTTCTAAACACTATTCGTAAATAAATCATCGTTACCTTTCAGCCATGAAGATTAAAGCCTCAATAAATCGCAAAAACCTCGCAGCTTTCGCAATAATAGCTTTCGCGATAGTTTCTATTTCACTTCAGTCTTGTGCCTCTAGCAATAAGTCTTGTGATGCTTACCAGAGTGTAGAGCTAGAGCAAGAGTAAGCAAGGGTCAGATTAAGGACTAGTAGTTTAGTTTGTAAGTGCCAAAGTGTAGTTTAGAACTGGAAGTATATAAACGGCTGCGGTGCAACTGCTCCAACCTTCCAGACAATAAGAGCAACAAATGCAGATATGGTCCACGTAGCTACGATGGGCAATGAAGTGAATTTATTTACCACTTCGCTTTTCATTTTATCGGGACTTAAATGGAGTAGGTAACCTACTATCATTAATCCTATGCAAATCATATGACCGTTAGCTACATCTACTATGCTTATATCATTAAAGTGGTAAAGGATTTGGTTAATCAAATCATTAGCTGTGAGCCACTCTGTCAACACATTGTGATTGCCGGGCACTGCTTCCCATCCTACGCTTGATCCCGCCCTAAACCATATCCGTGTAAACGTAATAAAATTGAAAGTGATTAATATCCCTATTGCTTTTGACCACCAGTGATCATTGTTTGCCCACGGTATATATTTACGTAATAGCTTAAATGTCATAAGGCCTATTCCGTTCAGAGCCCCCCATAGTAAGAAGTTCCATGATGCTCCATGCCACAAACCTCCGATAACCATTGTGGCGAAGAGATTGAAATAGGTGGCTATTTTATTTCCAACTCCTGTGTACATGGTCCCGATTGACCATAAAAGGAGCAACATCCCTCCACCTAAGAATAGTACACCTACACTGTTGAATGCAGCGGCTGCAAAGAAAACTAATCCTACTGCAAACAATCCTGTAAAAAACGATGCGTTCCGACTACCTCCCATTGGAATGTATAGGTAGTCCCTCAACCAAGTCGAAAGGCTGATATGCCACCTCTGCCAAAACTCTCCCACATTCCGGGCTTTATATGGAGAGTTAAAATTATCGGCTAAACGAAACCCCATGAGTAATGCTACACCTATGGCTATATCGCTATAACCACTGAAGTCAGCAAAGACCTGTAAACTATATCCGTATAGTCCTAGCAGCACTTCTAGGCCACTATAGCTTGTGGGGTTAATAAACACTCTATCGACAAGGTTAGTGGCGATATAGTCAGCGAGAACTATTTTCTTTAATAACCCAGTGAGGATATACCAGAGTGCCAGATTAAACTCTTTTTTACTGAGATTGTATGGGATGTGTAGCTGAGGGATAAACTCCTTTGCTCTTACAATGGGCCCTGCGACAAGCTGAGGGAAAAATGTTACATAACATCCGAAGTCACTCAGGGATTTAACAGGATCAAGTTTTTTCTTGTAGACATCAATGGTGTAGCTGAGGGTTTGGAATGTGTAAAAAGAGATACCCACAGGTAGTAGTATCTCACTGACTCTAAACGAAGTCCCAATATTTGCATTCATCCACGTAGCCCCAGGAATTACGGCCTCCCAAGTGGTTCCGAATAATTCAGCACTTGCATCAGCAAAGAAGTATGCATACTTGAAAAACCCTAATAACCCTAGGTTGATGCATATACTCAGAACTAGTAGAGCTGTTCTTTTCCAGTTCTTCGAGTCCGCCATTACTAAGCCTATTATCCAATCGGATATAGTTGAAAACAACAGTAATAGCACGAATGCAGCACTTGTTTGCCAGTAGAAGAATAAACTAGCACCAAAGAGGAATAGATTCCTCATGCTTGTTTTCTTCTTTAGCACGCTTAGGGCAGTTAATACTACTATTAGAAACACCCAAAAAGCAGGCCTAGTGAACATTAGTGTATCCATTAATCCAGGGGCTTTTGATTATTTTCATTCGCCCATTTATTATGCTCAGAGCGGACTACACAATCGAACAACTCACCCACCTTTCTAGCTCCTTTAGGAGTAAAATGAATCAAGTCAGGTGATGACAGACGAGGCTCTCTTTTCGACCAGTCTACCATGGACCCCGAGCCTCCCATAACCTCAGATAGATCCCAATACAAACAGTCCTCCTTCATGACATGCCTTTTTAATGCTGATCTGATGGGAGCTAGCATAGGGTATGTGAGATTCGTAGAGTCAGATGTAACGCCCATATCTGACGGGCCTATTACAATTATAGGTGTGTTGGGATTTACCTGTTGAAGATATCTTAATTGACTAGCGAACCTTCGAGCATATCTCTCGGCTGCTGTAGAATCAGCGATATAAGGAACGGCATTCCCCCCGTATTGAAGTATTAAAAGACCCACACTCCAAGCATTCATGTATTTTTGGAAGTGCCTTTGGTCAAGTTTCCGAAAGATCATACCGGCGCTACCTCTCATGGGCACATTGTGTACTTGAATTCCGTTCTTAGATCCTAGTCTTATGGCTGTTATATCCAGCTCATATCCCTCAAAAGAGATTGTGAGTTCGTCTTCTACACCAGATAAGTCTGCACTTATCAATCCGTGATTACCTATTGATGAAGGAGGGATATGTAGATGAATGTCTGGAGTGTTAGCTCCACTTATCACGATGTCTCCACCTAGTGGTGCTGACCCGACACCTATCTCAATAGACTCCCATAATTTATTAAGTCTAAAGCCTCCAGGATGCGGTTTTACAGTTAAAACACCGTCGTCATGTACTCTACTGAACGAAGCCATGGCGCCATAACAGCTATGCTCTAGTGTTGAATCTACCACCCCGAACCGCGTGTATCTAGAAATATTACCTGAGTAACTCTGACGTATAGAGAGTGATGGAACTGGTTGAACAAGAGGAATCAGTCCTGGACCTGATCCACCCCAGCTTTTCTGCCAGCTAGATCTGATTAAACCTGTTATCCTGTCGCCTTCAATTTGCGAGTCCCCAAAATGGAATACATGAATAGGTTCCGTGTCTGAAGTGTCGATTTTCTCTAAAAGTTTGAAAAACACCCCTAGTCGTTCAAAAGCAAGCTCACTTCCGTGGAGTTTTAATGCTGAGCTCACTTCGATGGTGTCATATCTGGGACTCCATCGATTAAGCACTATGCGAGCCATGGATTCAGAACTGTCGCTCAATAAGCTGTCAGGCATTATTATCACATCAGACACGTCTTCTACAGCGACTTCTACAACGTCTTCGCTTTCTTGCTCTGTGTCTAATAATTCAGACCAAACTGGCGGCGGGGCGAGTTCGACTTCATTTACATCCTCGAAATATGCAGGAAAAACAAAAGGCAAGAAATAGATAGCGCCCACAATTAACCCGATAAACAGTACTGATTGTAGGGGGCTGTGTGTGGTCATTTGCTAATAGGAATATTTAGCTTCTGACCAGCATTTATGTCTGTGCTTGTGCCCATACTGTTTGCTTCTTGAATTTGAGAGACAGATACTCGGTACGTAACAGAAATGCTATACAATGTTTCACCAGATATAATCTTGTGCTCAGTACCTCCATCTTTCCCTGCCTTTATTAATAGAGGACTTAAATCGTGATTCTCTATGAGTCTTACAAATACTCTCAAGTCGTACAAGAATGCATTAAACCCTTCCTTTTGGCCGTAGATATTTCTAAGATCAGAGATGTGGTCAGATGATTTAAGTGAGAACCCCATCATAACATCAAAGAGTTGTGCGGCTTCACTACAAGGTTTTGTTGAGTAGTTAAGTTTAAGGGGGATGTACGCAGCTGAAGGCGGAAGATCTCTTTCTTCTGTCATCTTAGCCCACACTTCGGAACAATTACAGTATAATTTATATTCCTTTTGTAACTCCCTATAGCTGTTTTTTCTATAATGCTCCATGTAAGAGCTCACTAGCTTTACATCCGGAGTAGCTATGTCCCAAATCATCTCCCACTTGTCTGGAGCTCTAATTTCTGTTCTAAGTTCTAGGCTGAGCCGAGATTGAGCTGAGTAGTCATTGTTGCTAAAAGTCAACAGACTAATGATAAGACTCACCGCAAATATTTCCTTAGTACTCCAGCACATTTTTAATTTTCCCTGTCTATTAATTCCTATTGTTTCCAAGCTTGGTCAATGAGGTGGATGATGTGATCTCGGTGAGCTCTAGTGAGAGCATTAGGCGATCGAGCATCAATTTGTGACCTATAGATCGCTTTCAACTCACGTATGATAACTCCTTTGGAAACTCTGTCGTATCGACTGTCCTTATCGACAGCTTTTAAAAGAAGCTCTACATAAGCCACTTGTAAGTTCTGTCTGAAGGTGTTAACGCTTTTATTTAAATCATACTTGAAGATAGCATCAGTAAGGTCACTGATATATGAAGCTACATCGTAATCATTTCCATACAACCTGGTATCCGATAAACGCTGAAGGATATTAGGGTGTATAAGATGAACCACAGCTGACATTTGTGAGTTTAAAACGTGTGAGTGAATTTTAGGGTCCTCACTACTTCCGAAAAACTTAAAGCCTCTTCTCTTCTGTTGTAGGTAAGCATATGTTTCTTCTGCCGCGTCAAAAGCGTGAGCATCGAAGGCATATTTAGAGAGAGCAGACAACGCAGCTGTTTGCTCAGATTTACTTAATGGAGTATATGGTTTGTCATTTCCAATGTTGTCTGGCCCAGAGCGGTTATATCGTATTCCAGCTATTTGCCTTGTCATTACTCTCAACTGTATGGCGTACTCGCTACTAAGAGTTAGATAAGCCCTTCTTAAGTCGTTAAATGAATTACCATCGGCACCATATTTGTCAATTAATCCGGAGTAAAGATCATTAACTAGCTCACATCTTTCTGATGCGTATGCAACGGGGTCATTTGATAGGTCGTAAATATTCACGTCTGGATTAATACCCCTTCCTGTTGATCTCATGTCATCCGCATCGTTACCGAATTGTAATAATTCTGAATTTGACTTAGAGAGTATACTCTCCAATCTCAGCTCCTCTGATTCTGCATCTTCAAGACCTTCACTATATCCATATTCGATGACCCAGTAATCGTAAGGGCCAGGGGAATCGTCATAGTAAAGGGTTTGGTCTTCAGGATTACGAGCGAAATTAATTGCGGGGTATTCCATCACGCTATTACACATGCCGTTAACGGCCACCACTTCAGGGTCTTTCAATTCTTCCGGAGAGAGCATGGTGCTAGCGTGCATGTTGTGACTTAAACCTAGAGTGTGCCCCACTTCGTGGAGGCTCAGTCTGTGCAGGGTTTGTCTGACAAACTCTGCATGCTCTTCATCATCTAAATCTAGAACCTTCATTGCCGATATTGAGAATAGTGCATTGTGTGCCATCGCTGAACCTACATCGCAACGGTTCATTAATTCAGCAGTTCTTGCTCGTGTAGAAAGTTCATCAGTTTCAATTTGGTTTTCTGTGAAAACACTTGACTTCCATAAGCGTCCAGCCATTCCTGCGAATTCCAGCATAACATCTGCACCTAAAATCTCTCCAGTTCTGGGGTTAACGAAGCTCGGTCCATATCCGCTAAACGGCACAGCAGGAGAGGATGTCCATCTTAAAACGTTGTATCTGATGTCTCCCGCTTCCCATGTTGCATCGTTAGGTTGGATCTTTACTACGATAGCATTTTTAAATCCAATCTGCTCGAATGCTAGGTTCCATTTTTCAACTCCTGTTTTTATATAGTCTCTAAACTCATATGGAGTAGTGTTTTCTATCCACCACGTAATCGGTTTTACCGGCTCGGATAGTAGTTCGTCAGGGTTCTTCTTCACGAGTCTCCATCTATGAATCATGTCATTCCAGGGAGTGGAGCTTGTGCTAGTCATGTCATTTACCTCCGTCATAAAGAAGCCTATTCTAGCGTCATCTCTACGTGGGGTAAAGCCTTCGGCAGGCATTTCAAGAATGGCGTGCCTGTACGACACCGTAATGTACCTACCATCTGTTACAGCTGTGCCACCAGTTGACGGGTTAGGGTTGTCGTACACATAGTCCACTACAACCTCTATGTTCTCTGGGTAGTTGTTAAGACCAGTGATTTTGGTCTTATCTCTCGAGAGTTTTCCTAAAGGGCTTTTCGATCCTGGTCGAGATGGAGGCTTAATCATTGCAACCTTCTCCGATAAGAATAGCTCATCACTTGAGATAAGGTACAAGGTTTCTGTGGAGTCATTCCCCAAATCACTTGCTTCAATCTTCAAGCTAGCTAAAATCGGTGTGTTGATGTTGGCTTTTTCTGTTCTTGCTAAAGGACTGTCTGGATCAAAGTAATAGGAAGTGTTTTCTCTTCTTACTTCTATTCTGTCATAATGTTTTTCAAAGCTAATCACTATGCTTCCACGGTAACTACCTCTGAAATTGCCCGTCTGTAGAACTCCGTCCTCAACTTGGGAGAAATAAATAAACTCACCTTCGAGAGCGCTTTCGCTTAAAACCATCCACGATTTACCAGTTAAGGTGTCTCTATAGATTGTAAATAAACCATCAGAGACTTCAGAAGACTCCGTCACCTCGCTTATGGATTTAAACTCAGGTTTAGGGTGTGAGTTATCCTCCTTATTCTTCTCTGTTTTTCTGAATCTCTTAAATAACTGAGCGTCAGCAGAACTGGGGATAATAACTAGAGCAGCAAAAACTAAGGCGAATACTTTAACGAATGTATTAGTGGGCATATCTATTTTCAATGATAAGCCACGAATATAAGTTGAGATTAATGTATTAGCTCTCTAACTTCTTAAATCCTCTAGAAATAAATGATGCTAATTCTTCTCCTTCTAAAATACCTTGAGATAATCGAGCTAGATCAGCTGCTTCTTTAGCAATTAAGTTTCGTTTTTCTTCACTTTTCTCTTCCAACAACTGCGTTGCAAGAGGGTGGTTAGAGTTAACAGTCACATCGTATTTGTCTGGCATCTCACCGAACATCTGAAAGCCACCTCCGCCTACGGCTTGCTGTTCTTTCATTCTACGCATCCACTCAGACCTTGTAATAATAAAAGGAGCAGAAGAAGGAGACATAGCTGCGAATTTGATGTCATAACCCTCAGCAGGGAATGCGCTAGTAATTACAGGGGTAAGAGTTTCCTGTCCTTTTTCGTCAAGAAGACTTGTCTCCGTTTCTTCTTTTTCGATTAATTTCTCAATTATATCTGAGTCTACTCTCTTAAACTGTATATCAGTATGCGATTGCTCTAGTTTGCCTACGATATGTGAAGCCAACTGCCCCTCTATTGTAATGACTTTGTAGCCTCTTTCAGTTGCTTCATTTACAAAGCTGTGCTGTGTTATTGCATCCGAAGTGTACGGTATAATTATTTTACCGTTTTTATCTTTTTGGACTTCACCTACAGCCTCAATAAGTTCATCATATGTGAAGCATTTCCCTTTAGTGTCCTTGTATAGATAGAATTTCTGTGAGCGCTCAGCGAATTTATCGTCTGTAAGTATACCATACTCAACAAATATTCTTAGGTTATCCCATAATGCTTCAAAGGCTACTCTGTCGTTTTTAAACATAGAGGCAAGCTTGTCCGACACTTTCTTTGAGATGTATCCAGAAATCTTCTTTACGTTTGCATCTTCCTGTAAGTAAGAACGGCTTACGTTTAGAGGGATATCCGGTGAGTCAATAACTCCGTGTAGCATAGTCAAGAAGTCAGGGACTATGTTCTCAACGTTATCAGTTATGAATACTTGATTTGAGTACAAGTGTATCTTATTCTTCTGAAGATCCATACTCTTCTTAAGTGGCGGGAAGTACAGTATGCCAGTCAAGTTGAAAGGAAAGTCTACATTTAAGTGAATATTAAAGAGTGGGTCCTCAATATTCATTGGGTATAGCTCTCTGTAGAACTGAGTGTAATTCTCGTCTTTCAGCTCCGCTGGCTTTAGCATCCAAGTAGGAGAGGTGTTGTTAATGATGTTAGGTACATCAACACTTATTTGTTTCACTTTTCCATCGTCATCCTTATCTCCACTAGGGTCATCTTGCATTTCAGAACGAGTTCCGAACACGATGTCAACCGGCATGAATTTACAGTATTTGTTAAGGATTCCGCTGAGTCTTTGCTCTTCTAGGAATTCCAGGCTGTCTTCAGCTATATGTAATACAATGTCTGTTCCTGCACTCTTCTTTTTTACTTCCTCAATAGTGTAGTCAGGGGATCCGTCACAGCTCCATTTTACAGCTTGACTGCCTTTGTTTTGGCTTTTGGTTATAATGTCAACTCTTTCGGACACCATGAACGAAGAGTAGAATCCTAGCCCGAAATGACCTATGATAGTTTGTTTTGCGTCATCGTCCTTGTACTTGTCAAGGAATTCAGTAGCACCTGAGAAAGCAATTTGGTTAATGTACTTATCCACCTCTTCACCTGTCATACCTACACCCTTATCGCTAATAGTAACAGTCTTCGCTTCTGCGTCAATTGTTACTGTTACTTGTGGGTCTTTCGAGATGTTCTTAAGCTCACCCACTGACACTAAAGTCTTACATTTCTGAGTTGCATCAACCGCATTAGAAACTAATTCTCTTAAAAAGATCTCGTGGTCGCTGTATAAGAATTTCTTAATGATAGGAAAAATATTTTCCGTTGTAACATTAATACTTCCCTTCTTTGCTGAAGAATCAGCTTTTTTCGTTTTCGTGGTAGCCATATGGTAATTTTTCTTTGTTAATCATCCTCATGATAACAATGAATATGCCATTACCTTTTTTCAGCCAAGAACATGTCAGCATGACACAGCACTATTACAGAGGTGTCGTTTTTAACTCTGTATGTCAGTATAATCAAGTGGCTTTCTACGTCAGTCTGTCAGTGCTTTGTTACTTCACTATTAACACAGAGCTCCCTCCGTTGCATGAAATAGTATAGACTCCTGCCCTCCAGCTTGATGTGTCTATGGTGATTTCCTTAACAATAAGTGTTCTATAGACTTCTTTCCCTTCAGAGTTGTAAACAAGGATATTCATCTCCTTCCCTTCTACTGAAGATGAGATTGTAACCCTTTCTGTAGATGGGTTAGGATAGACAATGTATCGAGTGGTCTCTAATTCACATATGTCTATGATAGGAGAATGATCGTAGGTAAATCTATAAACTAGTCCGTCTTCAGGCCAGCTTGTAAAGCCGGTAAAATCTGGGCTCACTTGCAATGAGTCGAACTCAACGTTTTCATAATATGGAAATTCTAATACCTCTGGAGTACCATTTGCCCAAAGGAAATAAGCCATTAAGTATTCAAAGTCCCAGTAGCTTGATAGCCCAGCAGACATAGATGACCAAAAAGTAATATCATTTACATTCGTCACGGTGTTAGGGCCATAATGTATTTCAATCATACCGTTTTCATAAAGCCATATTTGAAAGTTAGCCGTAGAAGCAGCGCCTCCAGTCATAAGCATCTCATAGTCAAATCCGATGTTATTAAATTCTAGCTTATAGATTCTGTTAGGAGTTTCACCAACAGTCGTGAAGCGGTGCGTTGACCCGTCATATGTTGCTGGGTCTAAGACATTAAGGACGTCATTAATGTCCATAGTAGTGCCGCTAATTAGATGGAATCCACCATCGGGGGTGTACAGCTCTATGCCTCCACCTATATCTGTTAACCTCACCAGAGTAGCTGTATCTCCAAAGCATGGAAACTCGAACTGTAGGTTGAGTGTAGTAATGGGTACATCCCACATCTCGTCAACGTTTAATGGAAACCATTCGTCTAGTGGGACATAGTCCTCAGTAAATGATGTCGCAGTGTATGGCATTTCGGCCTGCGCTAAGCCAATGGTAGAAAAAGCCAGAATACTAGCTAAACTTAAAATCAGATGTTTCATAATGAATTAGTTAAAAGTTAGGTAGTAAATCTACTTTAGCATGATAATCGGTAACCACTTTCACGGCTTCTTCAGGAGTGTCTACGACCGTCATTAGATTCGGATCTCCCTCAGAAATAGTTTTATATTCTTCAAGCATAACTTTAGTAAACCAGTCTATCATTCCACCCCAGAAATGTGAACCATAAAGTATGATGGGGCGTTTTTTTAATTTGCCTGTTTGGAGTAGAGTAAGAGCTTCAAACAACTCATCCAATGTCCCGAAACCACCTGGCATTACGATAAATGCTTGGCTATACTTAACGAACATGACTTTTCTCACAAAGAAGTAGTCAAAGTCAATTGACTTATCTCTGTCAATATATGGGTTGTCGTGTTGCTCAAAAGGAAGTTCTATATTCAGTCCCACCGATGGTCCTCCTGCTTCAAAGGCGCCTTTATTTCCAGCTTCCATTACTCCCGGGCCACCGCCGGTGATTACCCCATAGCCTGCTTGAGCTAAAAGGGTTGCTATTCTTTCTGCGTCTTTGTAAACTTGAGTTTCTGGTCCTGTTCTCGCGGATCCGTATATTGATACACAAGGTCCGATTCTATGAAGAGATTCATATCCTTCAACAAACTCACTCATAATTTTGAAAATGGACCAGCTGTCTCTCGACATTATATCTGTCCACGTTTTCCT
>Ga0308011_10001026_pt1 | contig 13256 bp, 11 predicted proteins | sample Neamet177_FD_203144 | JGI IMG/M metagenome (GOLD analysis project Ga0308011, IMG submission 203144) | Marine microbial communities from water near the shore, Antarctic Ocean - #177 | ecosystem: Environmental > Aquatic > Marine > Unclassified | place: Southern Ocean | collected 2014-07-25 | reverse complement strand
GATTACACTAGAACACAATTCGTTCGAGATTAAAAAATCTTTTTCGTTGGTGACACAATGCTTGTAAACAGAAAAACTATGCAAAGGTTTTGGGTAATAAATTTTTACAGGAATACCTCTACCTAACATATAAGTTACAAGAGCTTCTCGATTTACATCTGCACTTAGTTTTAATGTATACTGATGAAATACATGCGTAGAATTCTCACTTCGTACGGGAATACTTAATTCCTTACAACTAGAAAATGCTTTGTCGTAATAGTTAGCAGCTTCAAGTCTGGATTTATTATAAGAATCTAAATATTTTAGTTTAACTTTTAATACTGCAGCTTGAATAGAATCTAAACGAGAGTTAATACCAATACATTCGTAAAAATACTGATTTCCCATACCGTGATTCACAATAGCTTTACATTTTTCCGAAAGCGCATCATTATTGGTAAACACCGCGCCGCCATCACCAAAACAACCTAAATTTTTAGAGGGGAAAAATGAAGTGGTTCCTAGACTCCCCATTGTGCCCGCTTTTTCTTTTCTACCGTCAGAAAAAGTATAAACAGATCCTATAGCCTGCGCGGCATCTTCTATAACAAATAAATTGTGTGTTTTTGCGAGGGACAAAATAGATTCCATTGGAGCGCATTGTCCAAACAAATGCACTGGTACAACAGCTTTGGTTTTTGAAGTAATCGCTTTTTCTATTCCCTCAGCAGTAAGCATAAAGGTATCAGGATCAACATCAACCAAAACAGTTTTTAAACCGAGTAATTCAGCAACTTCTGCGGTTGCTACAAAGGTAAAGTCAGGACAAATTATCTCATCTCCTTTTTCTAAACCCAATGCCATTAATGCTATTTGTAAAGCATCGGTGCCATTAGCACATGGAATTACATTTGCGACACTTAAGTAATTCTCTAGGTGAGCAGAAAACGCTATTACATCAGGGCCATTTATAAAAGAACTAGATAAAACAACTTGCTGCATTGCAGTATCTATTTCCTTTTGTATTTTAATGTATTGACTCTTTAAGTCAACCATCTGGATATTTTTCATAGGGATCGTTCAGATTCAGTAAAGATACATTTTGAACTCAATTGTAACCAACATTAAATAACATCAAAATAAAAACGATGGTAAAAACAGTATATGCATTATTCTCATTCATTTTAAACACAATATTATCTAATTGTATTTGTTAGTACAATGGACTGAATTATTTTTACTTTAGCAGCATATAAATCGACGATGAAAACACGCAATTTACTTTTACTTTTTATTGGCTTACAGCTAAGTCTTTTTGCTCAAGAGGATATTACTGAAGGAGCGATTCGCATCCCAATGATCAATTTAAACGCAGGTTTCCATATACCTGGAGGTGACTTGAGCGATCGTTTTGGAAACAGCGGACTATTTGGAGTTGGCTTCCAACTAAAAAACAAAAACAACATCTACTGGGGTTTTGATGGTGCAGGACTTTCAGGTTCTACCATAATAGAAAGTGATATCATAAATATTATTTCCGCTGATTCTATTGACATAATTGATGTAAATGGAAACACGGCAAGTATTCGTTTTTGGGAACGAGGTGCACATGCTCAATTTGTAGTGGGTAAAATAATCCCCGTTTTAGCTCCGAACGAGAACTCCGGTTTTTTTGTTCAGGCAGGCTTGGGTTATATGTATCACAAAATCCGTATTGAAGATATTGGAAATCAATCGCCACAGCTAAATAGTGAAATGCTTAAAGGCTACGATAGATTAAGTATGGGAATAAGTACTTCGGAGTTTATTGGATATCGATATTTTTCTAATAATCAGAAAATAAACTTCTTTATAGGATTAGAGTTTATTCAGGCGTTTACACAAGATGTTAGACAGTACGATTATAATGCTCAAACAGCTTACCAAGATAAAAGACTCGATTTACTAAGTGGAATAAAGTTTGGTTGGACTTTCCCTCTTTATAAAAAATCGGATAATCAATACTACTATTATTGATACCTAAACTCTACCATATAGGCATAAAACTATACGGATTTGCAATTCGTATAGCAGCTCTCAAAAAACAAAAGGCTAAGCTTTGGATTGAGGGTAGAAAAAACACTTTCGAGTATTTAGAGAATTCAATTTCTAAAAACGAAGAATTAATTTGGATTCATGCTCCTTCCTTGGGAGAGTTCGAACAAGCACGGCCTCTTATAGAGCAAATCAAAACCAACTACTCGCAGTACAAAATACTCCTTACTTTTTATTCCCCTTCAGGCTACGAAATACGTAAAGAGTATCCTTTAGCAGATTATATATGCTATTTACCTTTAGATACTGTAGAGAATTCAAAACGATTTCTAGATCTTGTAAATCCGAACTTTACCTTTTTTGTGAAATACGACTTTTGGGCAAATTATTTAAATGAGCTGCAAACTAGAAAGCACAAGCATTATGTAATCTCTGCTATTTTCCGAAGTAATCAGTATTTCTTTAAAAATAAAGGGAAATGGATGTTGGAAATACTCGCCAAAATAGATCACTTTTTTGTACAGAACGAGGACTCCAAATACATGCTCCTTACTAGAAACATTACCCAGGTAAACACTACCGGAGACACACGTTTTGATAGAGTAATAGACATTACCAAACAAGCCAAAGAACTTCCCTTACTGAAATTATTTAAACAAGACAAACCGCTATTTATTGGTGGTAGCACCTGGCAAAAAGGGGAAGAACTAATTGTAGAGTTTTCTAAACATTACGGAGATAGATTTAAGTATGTTATTGCGCCACACGAAATAAATACAAGTCAAATTGAAACACTAAAAAATCAATTCGATATAGAAGTTTTACTTTATAGCCAAGCAAACGAAAATAATATAGAGACTGCTAAAGTATTAATTATTGATAATATTGGACTTTTAAGCTCCTTGTATGCATACGCAGACATAGCATATATAGGAGGTGGTTTTGGAAAAGGAATACACAATACTCTAGAAGCAGCTACTTTTGGAATGCCTATTTTTATAGGACCAAAGAACGAGAAATTTCAGGAAGCTCAAGATTTAAAAGAAATAGGAGTTGCTTTAGAAATTAATTCGGCTCAAGAACTAATAGCTCATTGCGACCATCTTTTTACACGCCCTAAAAAGTGGCAAGAAATAAAAGAAAAAAGTAAAGGATATGTGAAAGCTAAAGCTGGAGCTACTTCTAAAATTATTCAGCATGTTTTTGATTGAATTAAAAATAAACACCTTTTATAAAAAAGCTAAAACATAAAAAAGGCTCATTTGAATTTTCAAATGAGCCTTTTTTTTTTGTTGCTGTAGGAGAAGGAGTCGAACCTTCACGGAGTGGTTAGTCCAGGGATTTGTGCCAAAATCTCCACCCTCGAGACAGGAGGGCATGTCTGCCAGTTTCATCACCCCACAATGTTTGTTGCGATTAACTGTAGTAAACATACAATAACTAAAACAATATTGCGAATAACAAAACAAATAAAGGTAATTAATATCTATTTGATAATTTAAACTACATTTGATTATCGATTTACAAATACAAACTCACAATATGTCCGAAAATTATCAAATAGACAAAATAGACCGCAGTATATTATCCATCTTAATGCAAGATGCGAAGACTCCTTACACCGAAATAGCAAAAAAAATGCTTATTTCTGCTGGAACTGTACATGTGCGTATGAAAAAGATGGAAGAAGCAGGAGTCGTTAAAAAAAGCAGATTGCATATAAACTATGAATTACTGGGCTACGACTTAACCGCCTTTTTGGGTATTTATCTAGAAAAAGGATCCAATTACAAAGAAGTAATAACTCAAATGGAAAGTATTCCTGAAATTGTAGAGGCACATTATACAACTGGAGTCTATAGTATATTCGCTAAAATAACGTGCAAGAACACCAAACATATGCGACAAGTATTAAACGAGGATATACAATCTGTAAAAGGAATTCAACGAACAGAAACCATCATTTCACTAGAACAGAGTATTGACAAGCAGGTAGATCTCTAAACTTAATAGGCCTTTACATAGGCTGTGGTTTTTAAATCGACGATTTCTACATTTAAATCTTGCCATAGCAGTTTGAGTTTTAATCTATTTTTATTTGACATGCCTGCATCTAACAAAACCACTTTTGGTGTAAATACTCGATTTAGGGCAACAATATCTGATCTATACTTTTGCATTAGCAATAAATCTACAGAATCGATAGCATCCATATTCAAGGACTGCGCAGAGATGATTAAAAGTTCGTCATCAAACAACTGAATTAGCTCTTTAGAGACATTAACAAAACCATTACTGTAAATGGAGTTACTATTCAAAGAGTCGCTACATACAACACTATTTCGAATGGAATAACTACCCAAAAGAAAAGAAACGGACTTGTAGTCATTAGAAATTAGAACTTGCTCATTATTTGCAATCACAGAAATGACATAAGCCTGATTAGAAGCGTTTATAAACAGTTCCTTTTTAGCTGAATCTCCACTAAACATAAAACAAAAAACAATCGTTAAAATATAGACATAAAGGAATTTTAGATACTTAAAATTCTTTTCAATAAATACGATACAAATTAATAGTAATAAGCCATACATGAACAGTAATCCAGTAGTAGAAATATACAAGGGCAAAGGAGAGAATGAGTACCGTTCTAAAAATGAAAGTATCGAGAGTAGAAAATCAACAGACTGATCAATAAACACATCAAATAAATTAAAATTAAAACCAGTAATAAGTAAAACCATGTACAACAAACCTTGATATAACAACACCGTGATCAATGGAAGTACAATTACATTAGCCCATAAAAACGACAACGGAAAAGAATGAAAATAATACACGGATAAAAGACTAGTACTCAATTGAGCAGAAATAGAAACCAAAGCTAGTCCGAAGAAAAATTTACTTACAACATTTTTATTTTCAATTAAAAACTTACACTTATTATAGAAATAAACAATACCAATTACTGCAGAATACGAAAGCTGAAAGCCAATATCGTAGAGTAAGCGGTAATTGTAAATAAGAAGTAGTAAGGCAGATAAAAAAACAATATTAAGAGCTGTAGTTCTGCGATTAATTAACAGACTAAAAGCATAGAGTAAAAACATTAATGAGGCGCGCATAACTGAAGGACTCAAGCCTGTAATTATTGCATAGGTAATTATAATGAGTACTAAAATAATTGATTGTAGCTGAGCTCGATGTCGTAAAACAACAGAGAGTAAAAAAGCACAAATTCCGTATACCAAACTAATATGCAATCCGCTAAGCGCCAAAGTATGTATTAAGCCTAATTGAGCAAATTGATTAGAAATTTCTTTATCAACGCCTCTTTTATCGCCCAATAACAAGGCGGCGAGAATTTGCTTAGTATCCTCACCTATATTTTGGAGGTTTATTAAGTTGAGCCCTTTTATCTGCAGAGCACGGATAGTGTAATACCAATTATTGGAACTTTCTAGATTCGTAATCTCATTGTTTTGCAACCAAATAGAAGCCTGGACATTTTTTACATACCAATATCTTTTTGAGTTAAATAATGCGGGATGTTTTTGAATTGAAAACTCCTTAGTATATACGTGAGCAACAAACCTTTCTCCTGGAACAAAATAATTAGATAAGGAGTCGCGATTTTGCAACAATAAATAATCGAGGTTTATAGGAATCAAAGAGTCTCCAAGAACAGATTCTACTTCTACAATATATTTATTTTGATAATCGGTTTGCTTATAACGCTCCTTAACTTTTAGAATTACAGAATACTTAGTTTCATTGGATAAATTTATTGCTCTTGGATTTTCATTTATCAGACATAAAAAGGAGACTACTACGATTACAAGAAACGCAAGGACCAGGTTTTCTAAAAATTTAAAACCCCGTTTAATTATAAAGGAAAGAACTAAAAAAAATAATGCTGAAAAAATTAATAAGAACCCTAATTCTAAGGAATCGAATGGATTATAAGGGAGTAGTAAAATACCTAAAACCCACAGCAATAAAAACTTAAAAACAGGTAACATATTATTAATTTAAATTTCATATTATATTATTCTATTAATTTACAAAAAATTGAGCATAAAAAAAGGTTGTCTTATTTCTAAGACAACCTTTATATATAGTGTAAGTATTTACTACTTAGCGATCATTCCTTTTTCACGAGCTTCTTTCAAAACAACAGAAATACCTAATCTGTTAATTGTTTTTAAAGTAGATGCTGCTAATTTTAGAGTAACCCAAGCATTTTCTTCTGGTACGAAGAAACGTTTCTTGATTAAGTTTACGCTAAATTTTCTTTTAGTCTTTCTATTCGAGTGAGAAACATTGTTTCCTACCATCGCTTTCTTTCCTGTTATACTACAAACTCTAGACATCTCTATACTGATTATGTTCTTTCTCTATTTCCAAAATGGATTGCAAAAATAAGCCTTTTATTGAAATCACAAAGACTATTCTACCTTTTTATCACTTGATTCTAAAACATGCAATAAATCGAGCAAGGTAGCACTAGCACTACGCTTTATATTCCACAGCCTCTCAGTTCCCATTTGATGCTTAATAGATTGAATACCATTTGGCGTTGCAACGGCAGTCCAAACGGTCCCAATTGGCTTCTCTATAGATCCTCCTGTAGGACCTGCAATTCCAGAAGTCGCTATTGCATAATCTACCTTCATAACTCGCTGTATTCCTAAAGCCATTTCCTCCACCACTTGCTTACTAACAACACCAAAAGATTGGATAGTTACAGGTTTAACACCTAGCACATCAACTTTTACAGAATTATCGTACGCAATTAAGCCCCCTTTATAATAAGCAGATGAACCAGAAATCCGAGTAAGTAGATGAGAAATATAACCACCAGTACAACTTTCTGCAGTTGCTAGGCTAGCATTTCTTTTTAAAAGTTCTTGCCCCACTCTTTGCTCTAAACGATCTTGCTCTTCTCCAAAAATCAACTCGGGTATAATAGCGTGCAACTTTTCGATTTGAGTAGCAATAAGATCTTTTAAAAGAGCCTCATCTAAACCTCGAGTACTTAATCGTAAGCGAACTCGATTTTCTGAGGGCAGGTAAGCAAGTTTAATCGATTCAGGAAGAGCTACCTCCCATTCCGCAATCCTTTCTGCTAAAATAGACTCGGGAACTCCCTGTGTTAATATAGTTTTATGTACAATTACACCTTCAGAAAACCTAGATTGTAGGTCCGGAAGAACATAAGTGTTCATTAGGCTTTTCATTTCATGAGGAACGCCAGGCATAGAAACAACATAAGTACCCTGTCTCTCAAACTGCATACCAGAAGCAGTACCTAACTTATTAAACAAAACTTTGCAACTTGAAGGTAAATCGGCTTGTTGCTCGTTGAGTTTATTTATTTTAGATACTCCAAACTTTTTAAAGAGGTCTTTTATATGAGCCAAGACTTCCTCATTTCTCACTAATTTATCGTCGAAATAGGTCGCAAGTGTGTTTTTAGTAATATCGTCGTTTGTGGGACCCAAACCGCCTGTAAGAATAACTATATCAGAAAGCTCCTCAGCTCTTTTTAGCGTTCTTAGTATCGCTGTTTCTGTGTCAGAAACAGTGTAAATCTTACTAATTTCTAACCCAATTTCATTTAACCGCTGGGCTATCCAGGCCGAATTGGTATCTACAATTTGTCCGATTAAAATTTCGTCGCCTATGGTAATAATAGAAACTGTCATATAAAAATGCCTCCTTTAGGGGCGCCATATAAATTAAGGTAAATCGTATACACTTCCAATTGTAACCATTGGTCGTATACTCATCACTGGGGTATCTGCATTGTAAATTATCGATTGCGCGGAAGAACCGATAAAGTGATTTGTGAAGTCGCTCTCTTGCTGGGTCATAATCATAATTAAATCACCATCGTTCTCGTTGGAATAGTCTAGTACCGATTGTGCTAAAGACCTTCCTCCTGCGCGTATTAACTCTGCATCAGCAACAACACCACCATCAGTTAAGAACTTTTTAACTTGGTTTAAATTTGCTGTTAACTTAGCGCGCTGATCTGCGTCTTTGTCTTTAGAAATAGAAACTACTTTTACCGTTGATTTCCATATTCGGGCTAAAGTTAAAGCATGAGAAACTTTTTCTTTCGTTTCCTTTTCCAAGTCTAAGGGTAAAATAATACTTCTACATCCTTTAAAATGATCTTTTCCTTTAATAGTAATCACAGGACACGAAGAGTGTGTAACAACTCTAAAAGCATTCGAACCAATTACTTTTTTAGAAAACTCTGAAGGCGCACCATTGGTCCCCATCACAATTAACTTTGCACTTATAAGCTCAGACACTTCAATGATTTTCTGGGAAACTTTCCCTTTTGATGCCATTGCATTTACTTTTAAACCAATCCTATTACTTACTTCAAGGGCTAGTTTATCCAGTCGTTCTTGGAGTGCGATTTTCAAATCGGCAAAGCGTTCCTCGTCTTCGCCGAATAAACGGCTTAACATTCCGGAAGTTTCAATTACACTTAAAAGTGTTATTTCTCCATTGTTTAACACGGCCAATCTTTCGGCTTGCTCTAATGCAATCATAGATTGTTCGGAAAATCCAATTGGCACTAAGATACTGTATGTAGTAGAATTCATATTTGTATATTTGAGAAATAAATAGTCGGTCTAAAATACTAAAAGAATATGAATAATTTTCTACCATCAGAATTAATTTTAAATGAAGATTCTTCAGTCTATCATCTAAAATTATCTGCCGAAGATATTGCAGACATAATCATTGTTGTTGGAGACCCAAATAGAGTAGCTGAAGTTTCTAATCACTTTGATAGTATAGAGCTAAAAAAAAGCAATCGTGAATTTGTTACACATACAGGATTCATAGGAAAAAAGAGAATTTCAGTACTTTCTACAGGAATTGGAGTCGCAAATATAGACATCGTATTTAACGAATTAGATATACTAAGTTCTATAAACCTTGCAGACAGAAAGCTTAAAGAAAATAAGCGGAAACTTAAGATTATTAGACTTGGAACTACAGGTGCTTTACGTGAAGAAATTCCTCTAGATTCTATTTTATTTTCTAAGTACGCAATAGGAATAGATGGCATACCTCACCATTATGACTTTAACAAAAGCCTACTAGAAAATGAGCTCTCCGAGACTTTTATTAGAGAAACTAAATGGCCTAAAGAATTAGCTCAACCTTATGCTGCTAAAGCCGATACTAATTTATGGGAGCAATTATATGACCCACAATTTACAGAAGGAATAACGCTTACTATGAATGGATTTTATGCTCCTCAAGGCAGACAATTGCGAGTGCCTTTAAAATACCCGCAACTCTCTAATACTTTTAATAAAATAAAATACGAAAATTTAAACATCACCAACCTGGAGATGGAAACAGCTGGACTATACGCTTTTGGCCTAATTTTCGAACATCAAGTTATTAGCATAAATAGTGTGTTAGCCAATAGGGCTACAGGCCGTTTTAGTGAGAATCCTGCAAAATCTATAGACCGAATGATTCAACTTTCTTTGCAAAAAATTGCAGAACTTTAAGGGTATGATTTTTGAACTGTGATATCTGAAATAGCTAAAAAATGATTAAGAAATTACTTTTAATTTTTGTACTTATACAAAGTGTGCTTTTTGCGCAAACGGCTCCTAATTTAATTATTACTGATTTAGACGGCACAACACACAACCTTTACGATTACATAGATGAGGGCAAAACGGTTATTTTAGACTTTTTTATTATCAACTGCACCTCATGTCAGGATGGAGCGCCGCACCTAGACAGTTTTTGGGATAATTACGGACCTAACGGAACAGACCAAATACAAGTAATTTCTATAGAAGTAAGCAATACTTCGGACCAACAAGTAAGCACAATAGCTGAAGAATGGGGAATAGAGAATCCTGTAGTTAACTTACTCGAAACTCCAACCGCCTACAATTCATTTATCTCGGGATACCCAACCTATATTATTATATGTCCAGATAAATCGATGACTGCATTATTAGACTTTAATTATCCAGAAACTATATTGGCTTGGGAACAGAACATTAACAGATGCGTTTACGGAGAAAACTTTACAGATGTGAATATTTTCGCAAATGACATTGTTCATTGCGAAGAATATATACAAGCAAACTTAGATGTAGGAAATACGGGTACAACTACAGTTTCAGAACTCTCAATTGATGTTTTTATAGACTCTACCTACCAGAGCACCATCATATGGAATCATTTATTAGCTCCGAACACAAATTCAAACAGCACCCCTTTCCCCATACAATATTCCAGTTCTGAAATCAGTGGAGAATTTATAGAATTCTATGTGAGCACCGATCAGGACATAAATCAGGAAAACAATAGAGACAGCCACGACCTAAGCGATGGTAAAAGGACTACTCATTCTCAGCTTACTATAGAAATTGGAATGGACAACTACCCCGACGATTTATCTTGGTCGTTAACGAATTCTACAGACGACATTATAATTGAAGGTATTGGAGAAGACTATGAGGCCTACGAAGAATTTGAGATCATTACTTATTTAGATCTCAACGACTGCTACACCTTTACCATATTAGATTCATATGGTGATGGCTTGTGTTGTAATTTAGGAAATGGGTATTTTAACATACTCAGCAATGAAGACACCTTAATTAGTGGTGTAAATTTCAACAGTTACTACAAGGAAGCTTTTTATGTAGGAGATCAAATAGGAGTTGAGGAAAATCTTAACTCACAAAAAAGAATTGCAACTATATTGTATTTCAACCTTATGGGACAAAGCATAAATCGTCCTATTAAACGTGGGGTTTACCTACAGCAAACAATATTTGAAGATGGTAGCTTTAGTACTAAAAAAATAATCCTTACAAACACAAAGCTTTAACTTTCTGTAAAACCCATTCCAACTGCTCCTCTCTAGTAAGTGAACTATTATCGAGAACTAGTGCATCGTCGGTTTGAATTAAGGGTGCAATAGCTCTATGTGTATCTAAATAATCGCGTTCTGCTAAATTAGTCTTCACCTCTTCAAAAGTAACTTCCATTCCGGCAGAAATCATCTCATCTAATCTACGATGAACTCGAATATCTTCGGAGGCTGTCATAAATAACTTCAGTTCTGCAGAAGGAAAAACGACTGAAGCAATATCTCTTCCGTCCATTACAACTCCTTTACGCTGTCCCATTTCTTGTTGTTGAGCAACCAAAAGTTCTCGAACCTCAGAAATCACACTCACTTTACTTACATAGCTAGAAACTTCCATTCCTCTAATTTCAGATTCTACAGAAACACCATTTAAAGTTGCTTCCGACCTACCCTCTTCATTAATATGAAATGCTATAGTAATCTGATCTAATTTAGAAACCAAAGCCGCTTTATCAATTTTATCGTTTTCTATGAATCCATTTCGGATTGCAAACAAAGCAACTACTCTATACATTGCTCCAGTATCGATGTATTTATACGACAATATTTTAGCTAATGTTTTAGCTAAAGTACTTTTCCCTGTAGATGAATAGCCATCTATTGCAATAATAATTTGTTTCATTTACGTTTAAAATTACTCAAATTAGAGGTTACTGAAAAAGTATGCATAGGGCCAGTAGCATGTAAAGAAGCACGAGAATAATTAAAATGAAATTTTGAAACTCTCATTGTAAAGCCCCAAGATAAACCAACATTGTGTTTGTATAACTCCAAAGCCAGTTCTTGTCTTCTTCTAAAATTATAACCCAAGCGAATATTGAAATTTTTACTAAACAAAAACTCAGCTCCTAAATGCAGATGAGACACTAAATTATCTCGAAAAGAATAAGAACTCGTTATGGTTTCGTTGGTAAATGGGTCAATTTCTTCGGTAGAATCATTATACGACAAATCCCATTTCTCGAGGTGTGCCCAAGTAATAGACCAACGCAAAGGGGCGTGTTCTAATTTTGTAGAGACTCCAATAAGTAATTCGAAAGGCATAGGCTCTCTTGTACCCGCATAGCTTTTTATTTGATAGCCGAAGTTTTTCATCAATATAGAAGCCATCATACGTCCCTCTTTTAGCGAATATGTAGCCGAAACATCTGTAAGCAAACCATAAGAGACATAGGAATCTAAATTTGAATAAACACCCTTTACAGCCATACCAACATGCAAAACAGAATCGAAATGTACAGCTGTAGAAGCGGACAAAGCATATTCTCCTGCATTAAAGGATCCCAATGTATTTCCATACGCATCGGTTCGAGTAAAGGTTCCGTAATTTAAATACTGCAAGCCTAAAGTAATGTTCCCCAACTTTTTGTGTGGCAAACCATACAATAAACTACCAAATTTTATTCCGGCATAATAATTTGTGAAATTTGCAGATAATTGGCCATTCATACCCCTATGATTTAAAGAAGGTAACTGATGTGCTAAATTCACATCATTGTCCATTGTATTCACCAAAGCATTACCCAGAGCTAATACTCTAGCAGAATTGGTTAGATTTAAAAACTCGTAGGTATTGTCGCCCCCAATTTGCGCGAATAAGGACTTTGTACAGATACACAGAAATAAAAATACTCTTGTAAACTTCATAGAGGCTAAAATACTAATCTAATCGATAACGAAGTCTTCTACTTATTAGTATTTTACAAAAAGCTTTTTAGCTTTGTTACCTATTAAAAAAACAGTGAAAATGAAAAAAGTATTTCTTAGTATAGTCCTGTGTTTATGTGCTTCGGTATATGCACAAAAAGAGAACCTAAACCTTGATGATGCAATACTTGCGCGTTGGAGTAAATTTGCTCCAGACAGGATTAGTGGTTTACAGTGGGTAGAAAATAGCTCCGACTTTTGTTATTACGATGGTAATGATCTAATTATAGAAAAGTTAAACGGTAGTAAGGACAGCTTAAAATTAGCCACCCTAAATGACTTATTAGGAGCCGATAGCTTAAAAAGATTCCCACGTATTTCATGGATAAACGAAAACAGTTTTAGATTTCAACAAAACAATCGCTTTTACATGTTTAATAAAGCGACAGGAGAACTAAGCGAGACATTAAGTTTTGATGAAAATGCAGCAAACTCGGAATTCTCTGACGAAGCGAAAGCACTCGCGTACACACTAAAAAACAATCTATTTATTTCAGATTCTGAAGGAAAAACGCATCAAATTACAAACGATGACGACAAAACCATTGTAAACGGACAAGCTGTACATAGATATGAATTTGGAGTTTACAAGGGA
>Ga0308011_10001022_pt1 | contig 13286 bp, 10 predicted proteins | sample Neamet177_FD_203144 | JGI IMG/M metagenome (GOLD analysis project Ga0308011, IMG submission 203144) | Marine microbial communities from water near the shore, Antarctic Ocean - #177 | ecosystem: Environmental > Aquatic > Marine > Unclassified | place: Southern Ocean | collected 2014-07-25 | reverse complement strand
TAGAGAAGTTCTATTTTATAACTTATACTTCTTATATTATGTTTACAAAAACAAATGTTTAGTTATCTATATAACTCTTCTAACTCATCTAATCTTTCTGCCACCCTTAAGGGTACTTTCATAAATGGGTTGTCTACAATTTTATGTAACTCATCAATTATCTTTTGATTAGTGTAATCGCCTATACTATCCATTAAATCCATAGGGCATAGAATATTTTCACATAAATCGTTTAGTTCGTCTAGTAATTTTTCTTCATTCATAGTTGTATTGTTTTAGTTATTAGACTGCAAACATACACAAATAATCTTACAAAGTTCAATTTTATATCTTTATTGTGAATAGAGTTTAATATATTTTATGTATCTTGGCAATCTAAATAAACAACTGTGAAGGAAGAAGAAAATAAAGTGGTAGGTAGTGAGGCAATGAAGAAGCGACCTAACAATATAGATGAGAACTTTAATCAAACTCCAAAGTCTTTATTACCTAAAAATAATGAAACAAAACAATTAGCTAAGATGACTAGGAAGTCTTTAGCTTACGCATTAGAAGGACAGCCTGTAAAGATTAAGATGGCTTTAGATATATTGTTTGATGAAGATCCAAGAGCATACATAGATGCAATAGCTAAACTAATGAACTATGCAATGCCTAAATTATCATCAACAGAGATTAAGAGGGACTCAGAAACTAAGATTGAAATCAACTTAAACGAAGGAGCAACACTTGAAGATATTAAAAGACAGATTAGAGGTCTTGAAGAAGCAGAAGATATTGACTACACAGAATTAGATGACTAATAAAAAACTTTTAAAGTTTGCGTTAGAAAAGAAACTATGTGAGATGAGTTTCTATGAGTTCTTTCAGGCAGCTTGGATTGTAGTAGAACCAGCAGTACCCCTATCAACTAATTGGCATCATAAGTATATTTGCGATTTACTTCAGGAAGAATGTGAAAGAGTAATAGCTCAGAAGCCTAAAAATAAAGATGTTATTATTAATGTACCTTTTAGAAGTACAAAATCATTGATAGTAACTGTTATGTTTCCAGTATGGGCTTGGATAAGGTCACCAAAACTAAGATTTATCACCTCATCATACTCTGCAACACTATCTATTGAGCTTGCAACTAAGAGTAGAGATATAATATTTAGTGATTGGTTTAAGTCAAGATGGGGAGATGTATTCCATATTAAGAAAGACCAGAACTTAAAAGAGAGATACGAGAACAACTTTGTTGGAATGAGAAGAGCAACATCAGTAGGTGGTACTGTTACTGGGCAAGGTGGGGACTTTTTAATCGTGGATGATCCGCTATCACCACAAATGGCTAGTTCTGCAACAGAAAGAGATAATGCTAATGAATGGTATAGGACTACATTCTACTCAAGACTCAATCAGCCTGATATTGGAGTTAGGATAATAATTATGCAAAGAGTACACGAAGATGACTTGACTGGATTTCTTTTAGGTAGAGAAACTAGATTAAAGTACAAACATATATGTATTCCTGCTAAAAGTGGAGATGATAATATTAAACCAAAGTATTTAGAGAAGTTTTACGATAAAGATACTGGATTATTCTGGGAAGATAGATTTAGTCAGAGAACATTAGATGATTATAAGAGTGCATTAGGTAGTTATGGCTATGCTGGGCAGCTACAACAAACACCAACACCACTAGATAGTGGTATGATTCATAAGGATTGGTTCAAGATTGATAGATATAGAGTAGAAGATTCAGTGGTTAATTTCGTTATTGACCCTGCATATACTGCTGATCAGAAGAATGACCCCTCTGCATTACTAGCATATACCTATAAAGACAACAAATGGCAGATAGTAGACTGTGTAAATGTGTATAAAGAGTTCCCAGACTTAGTTAAATTCATTCAGCAGTGGGTAGCAAAGAATGGATATACCAATAGAAGCAGGATATTTGTAGAGCCTAAAGCCTCTGGTAAATCTATTGTGCAAACATTAGTTAGAGAAACTGGACTGAATGTTAAAGAAGATAAGCCACCAACTAAAGATAAAGTAGCAAGAGTTAGTGATGTAAGTGCATCTCTTGAAAGTGGTAGAGTGAGCCTGCTGAATGGAGATTGGAATGATGAGTTTCTTGATCAATTAACTAAGTTCCCAGCAGCAAAGCATGATGACATGGTAGATTGCTTAGTAATGGCTGTAAATAAGGAGATTTGGAGTGGTGGGGGTAAGGTGTTATATTTTTCATAATATTTTTTGAGTTTGTTGAAAAACTGTGAAAGTGTTTCATAGTTAAATCACTATTTTTGCTTAGTTTTGAATAATTGAGAAAAAATTATCAGAAAATTATGAATAAGAAAGACATATTATATTTAAACGTAAGCCATCAAGTTATTGTTGAGAAACTTATGAAAGATGTTAAAGCTCTAATGTACTTTGCGACAGAAGAGGAAATATCTGGAAAATATCAGGACTTCTTAAATATAATTGAATCTGTTTATTTATATTCTAATAATTTCCATGAAACAACATTAAAAGGTGAAGGTGATGATGGAGTGATGGCTGAATTTATATTTTTAATACCAAATATGATATTCTACACTTCTATTGGATTTTTAACCGCATTAAAAAATTCTGAAAATTCAGTTTTTATGCTTGATCACCTAGAGGAAACAGCATCTTTATGTGAAAATGCTACAGCAGAATTAGCGGATGTCCTGATAGATGCTACTGATAAAAAAAATCTAATGGAAGATATGGTGGAAGAAGAAACAATTAAAAACTAATATATGATAGAGATTAAGATTGAAGATAAGTCATACGAAATACCAACTGAGTGGAAAGACATAACACTTAATTATTGGTGTGGATTATACGCAATTATTAATAAATATAATAAAAAAGATGATGAAGGTAATGTTATTGAGCCAGAACATTCAGAATTAGAATTACTCAAGATGAATAAGGATATATTCATGTATTTGACTGGATTGGATGATAATCAGATGAGTAGACTTGATGTTGATAGCGTTAATAAAACTGTAGCTACATTCAGTAGTCTTTTAGAGGAATACAAGCCTCAAGGTATAGAGAAGTTTGAATTTGAGGGTGAAGAGTATTTATTCCCAAAAGAATTTTTAAAAAGAAATACATTTGGGGATTATATTGAGTCTACACACCTAGATAGTACCATTGAAATAATGAAACATGGTAGGTTTGATGTTTTACCAGAGCAAATGGCAATACTTTGCAGAAGGGCAGGTGAAGAATATGATGAAGAGGATATACCAGATAAGACTGAGAAGTTTAAAGAGTTGAGTATGGATTTCGTTTGGGAGTTCAGTTTTTTTTTGACAATGCAAAGCGTAAAATTAGCACGAACTTTTCAAATGTTTTTGGGGAAAACAAAAGAGGAGGTGGAAGTGGAAAAGGTAAAGTTTCTACAATTGGACTCTACAACAAATTCATAAAGCCATATGGATGGCTTAATAGTCTTTATATGTTGGCAGAGAAGGGGGTTTTTAAAAAAGAAGGATATAATGGAATTGAAAGCGTAAAGGAAACGGATTTGTATAAGGTATTAACTTACTTGAGTTGGAATACCTCTAAAAATGATTATGAAAATGCTGTACAAGAAAAGATACATAGTAAAAATAATATAACACCATAATAATGGCAATAACAAGATTAACAGATTTAATAACAGTATTTGACAGTAAATGGACTTATGGTGATGTAAAGTTTGGTTATGATGGGGAAGTAAACCAAGATCACGATACTCAGTACCCATTAATGATGGTTACACCACCAGAATCAATAATGCCAGTAGTTTATGATGGTAGAGAAGAGTATTCATTTGAAATAAACTTTTATAATCTATACTCTCAAGCAGCACAATCTGTAGTAACACTACAAAAGAGATGGGATAACTTACAAGACTTATCTAATGAATGGTTAGATATGGTTCTTAAAAACTATCAAGATGTAACAGTGGATGCTTATTTAAATGATGAGAGTATTGAGATTGAAAGAATTAAAGATTCAAAAAACGATAAGCTAGTACAAATAAAGCTAACTTTCACAATGAGTGCTTTCACTAAGTGCTTCAGACCAATCTCTAACTACCCATCAGACTTTTCAGACTTAGTAGTTTGGCTAAGAGCAGATAGTGGAGTTACATTTGATATACCAACAAAACAAGTTAGTGCTTGGGCGGATAAATCAGGACAGAATAATAGTGTAGCTCAGACAACTTCAAGTAAACAACCATTAAGATATGGTTATGGTGGTATTAACGATAAATCGTATATTGGATTTGATGGGACTAGTGATACTTTTATATCTAATGAAGTTTCACCTATAGGAACTGATTTTACTATATTTGAGGTAAGTAAAATAAACGGAATTTCTAATTCTTTATTTTCATATAATAGAGCAGGTGTTAGTAGTATAGATTTTGGTACAAAAAATAGACAACTATATGCTACTGTAAATGATGGTTCTGCATCCATAACAACACAAACAAATGTAGATAATTTAGCGACTAATCACATAGGGGTATTTAAGAAAATTGGTAAAACAATTAATTTAGAATACTATGATTCTGCTAATTCATTTTTAACCAATTTTACAAATGCTGGGTTTAATGATGCAACAACTTTTAATTCTACTAAATTTAATATTGGATCTTTTGATACAGGAGTTAGTAATATTACTTTATTAGACGGAAATATAAGTGAGGTAATAGTTTACAACAGAGTTTTATCTGAAAGTGAAATATCTAAAGTTAAAGGTTACTTAAATTTAAAATATAAAATATATTAATAATGCCAACACAATACACAGGTACAGTTTCGTGGGGAATAACTCCATTAAATTATAATTCTAGTAGTCTAGCATCAATGAGTGCAGGGAGTAGAGGTAATTACCTAAAAAGTGCTAATGATGACTTTAGGTATCAAGTTCAATACCAATACTCAAACTTAAAAGAGGATATAGAGGTAGGTAATCCAGGAAATGTAGTTAATGTACTTTTTGATGTTTTTACTTCAACTAGAGGTGCAGATGATACTTTTGAGAAAATAGCTACTATAAAGAAATCAAGAGATATTGCAAATAGACGTTTTGATACAGGGACTTCGCCTGCACTTCATAGATTTACAGTAGATATTGGTCAGTTGCTTTCTGATCAATTATCATATAGTCTATGTCCTGTAAATTCAGGCAGTTGGAAGAGTGTGGCTTTTGGAGGTTTAAATGGAGGGAAAACAATGCAAGACAATGTTATAGGTTTTAACAGTCCAGTTGGAACTGCTGTAAGTGCTTATAATGTTTCTCAAAATGGAACATTTAGGTATGTAAGGGTTGAGGCTAGGTTTGAAATATTAGATGCTAATCTAAATTTAGTTATGGCACAAGACTCTTCTGGTGATGACCAGAAACTATCTACCGCACCTCAAATAGCTGCTATAAACTCAGTAAATCAATTTGAAGAAGATGTTACGTATTATGAAGGACAGTTTATGATGACAACCTCAACACCAAGCAATAGTAATCCAAAAAGATTTTTATCCAGATGCCCTAACTGGTATTATGACGATTCGGCAAATAAAGTTGCTTACCACAAACCAGTGAGAATGGATCAACAAGCTGAATTTTTACAATGGTATGTTTTTAATATGTATGATAATGATGAAGATGATCAATTTTATAATTACGCTGAAATTTATGGAGTTTCTTATAATTCTGATGGAACTACAAATGATTTCATTTTACAAGATTTTAATCCTTTATTAAGTGTTGATGGAGCTAATGATCAAACTTTAGAATTTGGACATGACCAACGAAAGATGCTAGTTCAGAATGTAAGTCCTGATTTTATAAATAATAATGCTTTTTTGCCACAAACTGCAAATGGTAGACCATACACTAATCCAACAATACCAATAACATCAATTACTCAAAAATATAGTTTGCATTTTAGAGGTCGTTATTACAATGATAATGCTAGTCCAAAAGCATATGTAACTAGAATACATAGTGCTACTAGTTGGTTTGTAATAGATAGAGAAAGTGAAAATATACCCTACGGATTTGTAAGATTCCATTGGTTGAATTCAATGGGTGGTATTGATAGCCATACTTGCAAAAGAGATATTGTAGAAGGGTTAAATGTAAATAGAAGTGTAGTAGAAAGAAAAAGTGCTGACAGAACTTGGATTCAAGATGACAATTACAAGGTAAATGGTGTTAATGTTGCTGTAACTGCAGGTGATTATCATTCAGATACAATGAGAGGTGGTAACCTTTATAAAGGAGGAAGAGAAGTTACTGCAGTTAGTGCAGATAGAGTGAAAAGTGTATATACAGAACCTTTAAATAAAGAGGTCGCTATATGGTTAGAAGAAATAATAACATCACCTAACGTATGGGTAGAAATGAAAACTCCAGCTACTATAAGAAATAAACAAGTAAATTCATTTCTTAATAGAGGCTTCAGTAATTATATACCAGTTATAATAACAAATAGCGATATTGAAACTGTTAATCAAGAAAAAGGATTAGTTACGTTTAATTTAGAGTATATTTTATCTCATAAAGTACAAACACAAAGAAATTAATATATGTCAGTTAAAATTGAGCTTTTAGATTATGAATATGGATCTATATCAGGCAGTCAGATAAATCCAGATTTTAACTTTAACAATCCTAGTGACTGGGAAATATCTCCTAATGGAAATGAGTGGGTTGTATCTGGAGGGGAAGCTACTAAAATTACAGGTACTGGAGCTGGTAGATTAAAAATACCTATGACTTTTGTAGAAGGAGAAAGATATAGAATAAAAGTTAAAATAACAGGTCGTACTAGTGGAAATTTTATATTAGCAAATCACTTGATAGGAGGTGCTAATGGATTTAATTATAATACAAATGGAGGAAAAACATATGACTGGATTCAAGGAGATAGCAATCTTGATAAACTTAGTTTATATGGTAGTTCCTCCTTTGATGGCAGTATTGAATATGCAAGTGTTTCCGCTTTAAGTAATATTGATTGGGAGAAAAGTGTAGTTGGTGAGCTAGATGTTGATGATCATACTGATTTTCCTATGGCTTTAACTTTTCAGATTTCTGATTTCACAAAAATAACTTCAACAAGCGGAAATTACAGTAAGACATTTAAAATACCTGCAACTAAAAATAATAATACTATTCTAAAGAATATATTCACACCTAATATTGTTCAAGAAAATGATGTAACAGCAAAGAAGAGGTGTAGAATGACTTTCAATGGAGTTTTCTCTATGGAGGGACTACTTCAAGTAGATAAAGTTTCAGGATTTGGTGCAGTAGCTACTCATTATAATTGTGTTTTTTATGGAAGTAATTTAGGCTGGGCAGAGCCTCTCAGTAACAATATGCTTCATCAATTAGAATGGGGAGTTTATGGAGAGGGTTTAAAATATAAATCAGATAATATTAAAGCTACATGGAATGATGTAGACTGCAATTCATCAACATCTTATTTAGTTTACCCAGTAACATCTTATGGTGATTATAATCCAGGCGGAGCTGTAAAAACAATACAGCTTTTAGACTCTATGTATCAGTATGCTGGGGGATCAACAAATAAATCTGGTTATTATGGATGGGATAGTAATGGTGATTCTTATGGAACTCCACCACCTTCTCCAGATTGGCGACCTGGTTTATGGGTAAAAAACACACTTGATAAGATATTTGAAAGCATAAATTATCAAATTAAGTCTGATTTTATGGAAACAGATATGTTTAAGAAATTAATATGGACTTTACCAAACTTTATTTATAATAATCCTGACGTTAAACAGTCTGATTTTTCTTTTACAGGAACTTTCAATCCTAATCAAGTTCTTATGCAGGCTGTAGCTCCATCTGGTATTTCTTTTCCAACTGTTACTGATAATGGAATTTTTACCACAGGTAATGAAACTCTTAGACAAAATATGGGTGATATATTTTACACTGGAGGTGATAGATTTCTTATAGATATAAATGATATTGTTTCAAAACCATCTTCATATAATTTAGGTATATTGTCAAATAATGGTCTAATGTTTAATCCTTCTGAAGTTTCAGGTGAATTTGGCACGTTTGAAATAAAAGAGAATGGATATTATCTTGTAAATTTAACTGGTATTCAATCAAAACTAGCTGTTGGAATTAAGGGAGGTTCTGACCAAGAGAATTTAAACGCTGCAAATACTATTATAAATTTAGAAGTTAAAACTGTTGGGGAAACTTATTGGAAAATAGTAGATTCTGGTAATAATTCTATGTACCCAACAAATAGTAGTGGTACGACAGGAACAAGAAGTGGTCTGCCTGTAGATACAAATTATATACCTATAAATGAAATATCTCATACACAATATTTTAATATTGGAGATCAAATTAGACTTACTTTTGGAGCTAGAATATATGCTTCTCCTATAGGTCAGAATTTTGTATGTAATTGGTTTCTAAGAGGTACTTCTAGTAGTTCGTTCAATATATCCTTACAAACAAATCATGTAGATTATGGTCAGACTTACAACCTTGCGGATGTAATACCTACAGATGTAAAGCAGATAGACTTCATAAAAGGTATTGCTCACGCATTTAACTTACAGATTCAAACTGATGATGTGTCTAGGCAAGTATTTATTGAGCCTTTTAATACCTTTTACAAACCATATAAAGATGCAATAGACTGGACTCAAAAATTAGACAGAACTGAAGAGTCAAGCGATACTTGGGTGAAATCACAGCTAAAAAGAGATATTGTATTTAAGTATAAATCTGACAATAATGATGAAAAAGTAAAAGCAAGAGGTATAAAATATTTTAATGACATAGATGATGAATTTCCTTTTTATGAAACTTTACCTGATACATTTGATAAGGGTGAAGCTAAATTTGAAAATCCATTTTTTGCTGGAACTTATTCTGCGAAAGACCAAGATTCAGTTTATGTTCCTGAATTTTTTGATAATGCTTTCTCTGGTTGTTTATGGACAGAGAACGTAAGTCCAAATAGCATAGCTAGACCTGATAAAGGTTATGATTTCTTGCCAAGATTATTATATTGGAATAGATACTCTCCTACAGGATTAGGTAATTTGTTTACTAATAGTGCAGTAAATATGCTTAAATATGCTGCGGTTCAAACTTTTACAAACACAATCATAAAGTACATTAATCCTAATTCTCAAACTCCTGTGTATGGAGGTATAATTTCTAATGCTCTGCCTCAGGCTACAATGACAAATAGAGAGGATATTTTAAGCCCTAACTTAGCTTATGGTAATATTAATGTTCATAATTATGATATTTATACCGAAGTTTATGCCGACCCTGTAGTAGTTGGAGGGCTATATTCCATTTATTATAAAACTATGATAGAGTCATTAAAGAGAAATCCAAGAATTAGGACACAGTACATTTCACTTAAAATTTCCGATATTGTTAATTTAGATTTTTCAAAATTAATTTATATAGATGGATGTTACTGGAGGATAAATAGAATAGTAGACTTTAAGCCGAATAAAAATGAATCTACTAAAGTTGAATTAATAGAGTGGTTTGAGGTAGGTGCGTTCGCATTAGATGCTCCTAAATTTGGAGGGGGTAGTGTAATTATAATTAATCCAGATGGAAGTGTAGATAATAATGATAATTGGGGATTGTAAATAAAAAAAAATGAAAATAAGCTCACAACAAATAACATCAAGAGGAATTGCACAGCAAAGTGGGTTAGAAACTCTTTCTAGTATAATAAACTATACTGGAGAGTATATTAATTTTGGAAATCCTTTAGCTTACGGAAGCAAACTTAATACTGACACGGATTATGCTACAGAAACAGCAACTCCTCATATTGGAGCTTTAAATAGCAGACCTCCTTCTATAATTAATAATTGGTACAGGTATCATTCTGCTGGATCACTTTACACAGATGTTGTAGCTCCAACAAGTGCTGGGGGATTTTTTATATTCCCTTCTATAAAAACAGGAGGTCTACCTAGTTATAGTGGTATTTATCAAAAACTATCATTAATACCAGAAAAAGAATACCAAGTTAATATTCAAACTGCATACACTACATCTATAGCTTCACTTTACGTTAATACATACACACCAGACTCTGAAAGTTATATATTGAAATCTGAATCTTCATTAACATTTCCTTCAAGTGCTGTTGGGTTTTCAAGCGTATTTACTTCTAGTTTTATAGCAGCATCAGCTAATGATATTATTGTTATTTATTTAACGACAACAGAAACTTCTTCTCAGTCAGTTCTTTTTTCAAATATAACTATACAAGAAAAGCAAGAGTATTTAGTTCCTGTTTATGCTAGTGATATGTGGGGTAACGCTAATAAAGTATTAAGAAGGGCAGAAGGACAATCGTTAGACCTTAATAGAACATCAAAATTATTAAAATGATATTGAAAAGAACAGACAAAACTCTTATTGAAGTTGGTTTTATGCTTAGGAAGGGATTGCAAGATGAACTTGAAGAACAAAAGCATAATGCTAGTCGCAAATTAACCAGAGGTCTTAAGTATCATATAAAGAACAATGTTTTAAGCATTATTTCATCTGTTAGTTATTGGAAAGCAGTAAACAATCCATTATTTGCTAAAATACCAAACCTAAATGCAATCCAAAGTTGGATGAATGTTAAGAATTTAAAAGGAAGTGCTACTGCTATATTGAGGAAATTAAAAAACAAGGGTTATGGTCAGCCTTATGTATCTTGGACTGAAGGCAATAGATTAAGAAGAACAGACTTTGCAGGATATACAGCAAGAAAATTTAAAGATAAGATAGTACAGAAGTTAGCACCATCTATAGGTAAAGATGTAGCAGATATGATAGGAGTACAAATTAAAAAAAATAATCCAAAAACAAATGTTCAAAAGGCATTTTAATTAATTATATATATGGCAACGAATACAGAGAAAGTAGTAGTTCAGGTAATAGTAAAGGGTGGTAAACAGTTAGATAATTTAACAAAAAAGACAGCAACTGCCACAAAAAGTGCTGGTGGATTAACTAAAAGTATGGCTAAGATGGCAGGAGGTATTTTAGCTGCATCTACTGCATTTAGAGGAATTAGTCAATTAATAGGAGGTGCTATAAAAACTTTTAAAAACTATGAATTTCAAATGGCTAAAGTAAAAGCCATTACAGGAGCAAGTGAAAAAGATTTTCAAAAACTATCAAATACAGCACAACAACTAGGTCGTTCAACATTCTTTACTGCATCACAGGTTGCTGAACTACAAGTTGCTTTTGGTAAGTTAGGATTTTCAACAACAGAAATATTAGCAGCACAAGAAGCTACATTACAATTAGCTACAGCAACTCAATCAGACCTAGCTAGAGCAGCAGTAGTAGCTGGTGCAGCAGTAAGAGGTTTTGCGTTAGATGCTTCTGAAACACAAAGAGTAGTAGATGTTATGGCTGTAGCATTTACAAGTTCTGCTTTAGATATAGAAAAATTCCAAACATCTATGACTAAGGTTGCTCCTATTGCAGCAGCAGCAAGTATATCTTTAGAGGCTACTACAGCAGTTATGGGAACACTTACTGATGCTGGTATTGAAGCATCTATTGCAGGTACATCTTTAAGGAATATATTTCTTAAAATGCAAGACCCTGCTTCTGATTTATCTAAACATTTAGGGTTTACAGTTGAAAATACAGATGACCTTGAAAAAGCCTTAACTCAATTAAATGATGAAGGATTGTCAAATGCTGAGATGATGGAACTTGTAGATTTAAGGCAAGTAGCAGCCTTTCAGACTATGGTTAATGGTACTACTAGTATTTTAAGTTTAACTGATGCTTTAGAAGATGCTAATGGAGAGGCTCAGAAGATGGCTGATATAATGGCAGATACTTTAGAAGGTGATATTTTAAAAGCAAAATCTGCTTATGAAGGTTTTGAATTATCTGTAATGGGTGGTAACAATAAAATATCAAGGTCATTAAGACTTGTGGTTCAAGAATTTGCTTCCTTTTTTGGCATATTAACAGATAATATGAGGTCATCTGAACAGTTGGGTGCTGATTTCTTAACACAATCATTGAAGAATGTTCAGGAAATGGAAAATGCAGGTAAGGCTGTTCAGAAAGTTCAAAAAGACAGTAATATAACTTTAAGAACAAGAGCAGAACTTTTACAAGAAGAAATAGATAAGGTTAAAAAAACACAAGAAGGTCAGAAAAAGGTTTTGGCTATTCAGATTCAAGTAGGTGAAGGGTATGGTCGTATAGCAAAAAAAGCTAGAGATAATGCAGAAGATTTTACAAAGCAAATAGCTGCAAGAGAATTAGCAATAAAGGATTTAACTGAAATACAAGAAATAGAAGTAAAGGCAGAGAAAAATAAAAATAAATTATTAGATTTAGAGAGGCATATACAGTTTGAAAAAAATAAAAGAGCTAAAAATAAAAAAAATAAACAAAGCATAATAGATGATGAAAAAACAGCAACAGATGCGTTTAACAATGAAAAGTTAAGAATAGATAAAAATGCTAGAGAAAGGCTAAATATTTTTAAACAGGGTTTAATTTCAGAAAATGAAGATGAAAAAATAACTCAAGAAACTTATGATCAACTTGCTTTTGATGCAGAGCAGCAAAGGCTTCAAGACCAACTTGAACTACATATTAAGTACCTACAAGACACTTCAGGTATTAATGGTCAGATTCTTACTAATGAGTTAAAGATGATTTCTGATAAGGCTGATGCTGAAGCTACTGCTGCAAAAAAGAAATTAGATGAGGAGGCTCAAGCAAAGCAAGATAGACAAGATCAAATAGATGAGGTATCTCAACTAGGAACTCAACTTATTGCTCTTGCAGGTGAAGATAAAAAAATGCAAGCGATTAGAAAAGCAGGTGTTCAAATATCTGCTGCTGCTTCAATAGCTAACAATTTGTTGGCTTTAAGTAATATGACATTATCAATTTCAGAACAGGCAAAATTACCATTTCCAGTTAATTTAATAGCAATGGCAAGTACATTCGCAACAGTATTATCTTTATTTGCAAATGTTAAAGCATTAAAAGATTCATTTGGAGATGGAGGAGTAGTTGAAGAATTTGCTAATGGAGGAATGGTTCAAGGTAAATCTCATGCACAGGGAGGAGAGAAGTTTGCAGTAGGAGGTAGAGTAGTTGAATTAGAAGGTGGTGAGGCTGTTATTAATAAAAGAAGTACAGCAATGTTTAGTAACCAATTATCTGCAATGAACGCAGCAGGA
>Ga0308011_10001020_pt1 | contig 13317 bp, 14 predicted proteins | sample Neamet177_FD_203144 | JGI IMG/M metagenome (GOLD analysis project Ga0308011, IMG submission 203144) | Marine microbial communities from water near the shore, Antarctic Ocean - #177 | ecosystem: Environmental > Aquatic > Marine > Unclassified | place: Southern Ocean | collected 2014-07-25 | reverse complement strand
AGGTTTAGGTTCTTTGCAAAGTCAAGCACAAGCAGCTGGAGCCTTTGGTGGCTCAAGGCATGGTATTGCTATGGGTGAGATTGGTAGAGAAACATTAGATACCTTAGCGCAATCATCAGCTGGTCTAAGACAAGCAGGTTATCAAAATGCTCAACAAGCAGCTTTACAAGACATTGGAAATGATTACAACTCACAAATAGCTAATCAACAAGGTGGTCAATTTAATGTAAATACTAGTATGCAAGGTCAATTAGCAAATCAACAAGCTGCTCTACAAGCTAGTCAATTAAATCAAGGTAATGCTTTACAAGCAGGTTTAGCAAATCAACAGAATTCATTACAAGCACAAGGAATGAATCAAGGAAATGCGTTAGATGTTGCACGAATGAACCAAGCTACAGGATTACAAGGTCAATTAGCAAATCAATCTAATGCTTTGCAAACTCAAGGAATGAATCAACAATATGGTATGCAAGGGCAGTTAGCTAATCAACAAGCTAATATGCAAGGGCAGTTAGCAAATCAATCATCAGGGTTACGTGATATAGGCAACCAATTACAAGCCTCTTTAGCTAATCAGTCTGCTAGTCTACAAGGTCAATCACAGAGATTAGGAGCGGCGAATCAATTAGGTCAATTATCTAATCTTGGATTTGGAATGGGGCAACAAGTTAATCAGAACATAGCACAACAAGGTGCAATGCAACAAGCTCTACAACAAATGGTTATGGACAATGCTAAAAATAACTTTAGTCAATTCACAAACCAACCAGTACAAGGACTTGGTTATTTGAATAATGCTTTAAATGCTACACCATCAGACAATTCGTTTAATCAAACACAAACTAAAACTAAGACACCAGGTTTGTTTGATTATCTTAGTCTAGGCGCATCAGGCTACACAGGAGGTCAGTAATGGCACTAGGTATAGGACAATTATTGCTTGGTGGTCTAATTGGTTCTCAATTAGGCAAAAATGGGTTATTGGGTATGGGTAATGAAGAAGAAGAAAACCCACAACCACAAGCACAACCTACGCCAACTGAACAACCAAGTGGTGGAGCCTTTGGTGGTATTGGTGGCATGGTCAGTGGTATAAGTAATCAATTGTTTGATGGTATGAGCCAAGAGCAAGTAGCTAGACTAGGTATGGGGTTTAACTCAATGCGATTAAACCCTAGTGATAACTTAGCGGCTAGTTTTCAAACTACTATTAATGATAGCACTACAAAAAAGAAATTAACAAAACAAACTAATGCAACATTAAATTATTTGCAAAATGCAGTATCGCCACAATATCCAAATGGTCGAACAGACATTATAGAAATGCTAACAAAAGGAGTTATATCTCCAACTGATGCAATAACTATGATGAATAAAAAGCCAAGTGCATTAGCAGAGAAATTTACTACATATACGAGATTAAAAACAGTTTATGGTAGCGCTGATAAAATTCCACCACAAGAATTACAGTTGTTAGGTATTACTCAAAACGAAGTAAATAGTATTGAAGAGTATGAGTATTACAAGACAAATACTCCTGATGAAACACCTATTTCTTATTTAGCTTTCTTAAATCAAAAAACACCTACAACAGAAATAACAATTGAAGGTGATCAAAGAGATGAAGGAAACGCTTTTTGGAAAGAATATAACAAAAAAGCTATACCTGACATGATTGCTTGGGAAAATCTAGGTGGTAGTGATGCCTTAATGAACCTTGTTAAGTTAAAAGATGCTCTAACTGAATTAGAAAAACCGGGTAGCATGGTTACTGGTGCAATCATTGGTATGGCTCCTGACTTAGTTAATGCCTTTATTAACCCAACCGCTACAGATGTGCGTGAAAACATTGAATCAGTAGTGCAACGTAACTTAAAAGCTGTACTAGGCGCTCAATTTACTGAGAGAGAGGGTGAAAGACTAATTAGTAGAGCATTTAATCCGAAACTACCTCCAGAAACAAACGCTAAACGATTAAAACTTCTTATTGAACAGATGGAGCAATCAGCTCAAGCGCAAAATGCTAGACTAGCGTGGATAAAAGACCCTGCTAACAACTCTAGTTTTAGAGGATTTGATGGTGCTACTCCAAACATGATGGATATGTGGACTGCGATAGCGCAATATCAAGTAGGTGACATAGTAGAAGGTAGAAATGGTAAGAAATTTATATATCAAGGTGGCGATGATAAGAGCAAGTCATCATTTGTTGAGATAAAGTAAAGGAATAATAATGGCAGAACTTGATCCGTGGGAAAGTGAAGTAGAAGATATGACATGGGCGCAGGCTCTTGTAGAAGGTGGTCAAAACTTACCAATGTCTACAATTAGAGCTGGTGGTGATATAGTTGATGCAGTAATGAGTCCTATAGAAACAGGACATACACTTCTTAAACTTATGCAAGGTAGTTTTCATTTAATATTGCCTGAAGAAATACAAAAAAGATTCGATCCTGAAGGAAAGACTGAAGAAAGTCAAGCAATGGCTCAAGCAGTTGGTAAATATTTTGTAGATAAATACAGTAGTGAAGATAGCATTAAACACGTAGTAGCAACTGATCCAGCTTCAATTCTTATGGACATAGCTACTGTGTTGTCAGGTGGAGCAGCAGTTGTAGCTAAGACAGGACAATTAACTAAAGTTGCTAAAATTTCTAGTATTGGAAATGCTATGCAAAAAACTGCAAAATATGTTGATCCTGTTATAGCTCCTATTGCATTAACTGGTACAGCAATAAATAAAACTGGAATACTAGCTAGAGAAGTAGCTGGCGCAAACTCAGGTACAGGTGGAGCAGCAGTTGCTACTGTTGTAGATGAATCAAGAGCAGCTTCTAATCAAGGAACTATAGGAACAAAAGGTGATAGACTTGGACGAGGTGAACAAGGACAAGCACTTACACAGGCAATGCGTGGTGGTGGTGATTTAACCGAAGTTTTAAATATTGCAAAGCGTGATCTTGAAGTAATGAAAGTTGCAAAAGCTGATAATTATAGAGCTAATGAAAGTCTTTGGAAATTAGACAACACTATATTAGATTTTAAAGCTATAGACGATGCAATACTAAAAGCTGAAAACATGGTTATTTATCAAGGTAATACTGTTATAAATCCAAAAGGTGTACAAGCAATAAAAGAATTAAAAGAAATTATTACTGAATTTAAAGGCAAAGACCCGCGAACACATCACACTGCTGAAGGTTTTGACAAAATGAAACAAAAAATGTGGTCAGTTGTTGAGGGCGTTGATCCTAATAATGCAACTGCATCAGGTATAGCAAAAAATATGTACCATTCAGTTAAGAAGACAATAGCTGATCAAGCCCCTGGTTATTCTAAGGCAATGAAAGAATATTCAGATGCAATGGAACTTATAAGTGAAATTGAAAAAACATTATCTTTGGGAAGTAAAGCAAACATCGATACTGCTATTAGAAAACTAAATTCATTGATGCGAGATAATGTTAATACAAATTATGGACAACGAGCTAAATTAGCTAGGCAATTAGAAGATGTAGGTGGAGAGAAATTCATTGCACAACTTGCAGGTCAACAATTTAACGCTCTTATGCCTAGAGGCATACAAGGTGCAATGTTACCAACTCTTGCAACAGGTGCAGTTTACACAGGAGGAGGATCAATACCAGCAGCAGCGGCAATGTTTGCAACTGGCTCTCCAAGAGTAGTAGGCGAAACTGCTAATATGACTGGATACATTATGGGTAAGCTAGACAAATTACCTACACCTTCTTATGAGGGCATTGGAGGATTGTTAGAGATACTTTATCAAACACAAGCAACAATGGAAAACAAACAGAATCAATAAAGGATTAAAAATGGCACATACACAACTAAAATCAATGAGTGATGATGATGTACAAGACATAGCAAGTGATGCTGTACAAAGTGCTATTAATTTTATTGAAAGTGAAATTGCATTAGATAGAATAAAATCTCAGCGTTACTTTGAAGGTGAGGTAGACATTGGTCAAGAAGATGGTAGATCAAAAATAGTTGCTACTAAAGTCAGAGATACTATTAGAGCTATTAAACCTAGCTTAATGCGTGTGTTTTTATCATCAGAACATCCAGTTGAGTTTATACCTACTAGCCAAGAAGATGTTAAAAGTGCAGAACAAGCTACTAAATACATTAATTACAAGTTTGGTGAGCTTAATGGCTACACGCTTCTTAATGATGCAATACACGATGCCTTAATTAAAAAAACAGGTGTTCTTAAAGTTTGGTGGGAAGATAACACAGATGAAGAATTTTTTAACTTTACGAATGTTACTGAGGAAGAGATGGCTGCTATTGTTAATGAGCCTGATGCTACAGTCATTGAACAATCTATGGAGATGTCTATGGAGATGGGTGATGATGGCATGGAGATGGAAACACCACAATATTCGCTCAAAGTAAGTTACAAAAAAGAAAAAGGTAAGCTGTGTGTAGAAGCTGTACCACCTGAAGAATTTTTAGTTGATCGTAACGCTAAGTCTGTAGAAGATGCATATGTTGTAGCACACAGAACAGAGATGCGAGTAGGCGATCTTGTGCAAATGGGTTATGATTTTGATGAAGTATCAGAATTATCAGGTTTGTCCTCAGACGATACATTTACCGATTCTGAAGCGTTTGAGCGTAAAGGCTACGAACAAGATGAAGAAGAAACAACAATGGACATAAGCATGAAGAAGGTTGCTGTGACAGAAGCCTACATGAAAATGGACAAAGAAGGTACAGGCATAGCTTCAATGTACAAAATATTAATGGCAGGTGGTGATAATAAATTACTAGAATGTGAGCCTTATGGGGAAGTGCCATTTGCAATTTTTGAAATTGATCCTGAGCCACACACATTCTTTGGTCGTAGTGTTGCAGACTTAGTTATGAACGATCAAGACTCAGCTACTGCTATGATGCGTGGAATGATGGACAACGTAGCCTTAACAAACTCTCCTAGACAGGGTTATGTACAAGGACAAGTTAACGTAGATGATTTAATGAACAATGAGATTGGTGGTTTAGTCAGGATGAAGTCACCAGCAGCTTTAGTAGATATAGCTACTCCATTTGTAGCTGGTCAAGTATTAACTGCAATGCAATATATGGATGATGCAGTAGAAGCTAAAACAGGTGTAAGTAGAGCTTCTATGGGGCTTGATCCTGATGCTTTACAGAATACATCAGCTACAGCGGCTCGTTTACAAGCACAACAAGGTTCAGCACAAATAGAAACAATGGCTAGAAACCTTGCAGAAGGTGGTGTAAAGCGTTTGTTTAAGCTAATGTTACATCTCTTAGTTGAAAATAGCTGTGAAGAAACTATGATGCGTTTGTCAGGTGAATTTATTCCAGTTGATCCACGGTCTTGGAACACAGGCATGGACATGACAGTAAATGTTGGTCTTGGAACTGGTAGAGAAGAGTCAAGAGTAGCGGCGCTTAACCAAGCATTACAAATGCAGATGCAGATATGGGGTACATATGGCAATCAAAACGGATTAGTAACAATGACAGGCATTAGAAACACACTTGGTGACATGCTAGGAATAGCTGGTATTAAGAATGTTGATCGTTACTTTAATCCTATGACTGCTGAAACAGAAGCTCAATTAATCCAACAACAAGCAGAACAAGCAGCTCAAGCAGAACAAACTTTAACTGAACCTGAAGCAATCGTACAAGCAGAACAATATAAAGCAGATAAGAAAGCTGAAATGGATATGTTAAGAGCGCAAATAGATGCTCAGAAAGCAATTGCAATAGATGATAGAGAGCGAGATAGAATGGATCAAGATTTATTGACTGATGCAGCTAAGATAATTGGACAGTATGGTACAAAAGTTGATGTAGAGAACATAAAAACAGCTCAAGCAGAGGCTAGATACCCACAAGAATCACCAGCTCAAGCAGTTACTGGAGGTAGGTTCTAGTGCTAAACAATCTATCAATAGTAGAAAAAAGCGCTAAAATGAAGACATTACAGGCTGATGACACGTTTCAATTAGCCTTAAAAGAAATTACTGAACAGCAAGTTGCTGTTTTTGTAGAAGCTGATTCTAGTACAGAACAGCGTGAGAAAGCACACGATATGATATGTGCGCTTAGAAAGATTGATGATTATTTCGACTCTGTAAGAACAGATGAGGTAATGTTTAATCGTAAACTAACCAAAGGAGAATCAGCACCGTGAGTGAAACTACGACTGAAACTACAATAACTGACATCGATAGTGCTTTAAGTAGCATTATGGAGTCACCTGAAGAAACAACTGAAGCTATTATTGAAGAAGAAATTCAGGAAACAGAAGAAATATCTGCTGAGTCTGAAATAGAAGAAGAAGTTGATTCCGAAGAAGAAGTGGAAGAAGATCAAGAAATTGAGGCTTCTGAAACAGATACCGAAGACCACCTAGAGGATGCAAGTCCAGAAGAGCCACGATATTCTGTCAAAGTAGATGGACAAGAAGTCGAGGTATCCTTAGAGGACTTAAAGCAAGGCTATAGTGGGCAACAGTATGTCCAAAAAGGTATGCAAGATGCTTCAGCACAAAAGAAAGAAGCTGAAGCTGTTTATGCAGCCTTAACTAATGAACGTCAGCAATTAGCTGAGTTATATCAATCGATTCAACAGGGTAATATTACAGCACCTCCTGAGAAACCTACAAAAGAAATGTTTGATGCCGATCCTATCGGTTACATGAAACAAAACTTGGACTATGAAGAACAGAAGGGCGCATATGATATGCAAATGATGCAATTGCAACAAGTGTCACAACAATCAAGTGAAGCTGAAGCAAATGCAAAACAAGCGTATCTTAAAGAACAAATGCAAATATTACAACGTGAAATCCCTGATTTTGCAGACTCTAAACGAGCAACTGCACTCAAGGAGAATTTGGTCAAATATGGAACTACTCATTATGGTTACACGACAGAAGAGATTTCTCAAATAACTGATCATAAAGCGATTAAAGTGCTACACGATGCTGTAAGGTATCAGGAAATTATCAAAGGTAAGTCACAGGCTAAGACTAAAACTAAGTCTGCGAAACCAATGCTAAAACCAGGCGCTAAGAAAATGGCTACGCCAACTGCTAAAGTACGTTCACGCCAACAGGCAAAACTCAAGGACTCAGGTAGCATCGAAGATGCACTTGGGTTAATACTTAATAATTAATGGAGAAATATTATGGCACAGCCCAGCAATACGTTCGACAGTTATGATATTAAGGGTATTCGGGAAGACTTAGAAAATGTCATTTATGACATAAGTCCAGAAGAAACTCCTTTTTACTCATCGCTGAAAAAAGTCAAAGCAAGTAACACATACCATGAGTGGCAGACAGATGCTTTACGTTCAAGTGCAGCTAACGCTCACATTGAAGGTGACGACACTACTGGTGAAGCTCGTGTAGCAACAACTAGGCTCGGGAATTACACCCAGATATTTAAAAATGCCGTGGTTGTTCCTGACAGTGACGAAGGTCTTGATAAAGCAGGTCGTTCTGCTGAGATGGCATACCAAGTGCTTAAAATTGCTAAAGAGCAAAAGCTAGACATTGAGAAGGCTTTGTTTGATAACAATAAGTACGAGGCAGGTTCTGCATCAGCAGCTCGTGAGCTAGCAGGTTGTGGCGCATACGTGAAATCTAATGTTGCAAACATTGGTGGATCAGGTGGTGCTAACCCAGCTGGTGCCGTACCGGGTAATACGCCTCGTACAGATGGTACTGCGACTGTGTTTTCACAAGCAGACTTTGATACTGTTATGGAGTCTATTTGGACTAACGGTGGTAAGCCTGATACGGTTTATCTAAGCTCGTTCCAAATGAACAAAGCTCTAGCATTTACTGGTATGAACAACCAACGCTCTACAATTGGAGCTTCTGTTGGTGGTTCTAACGCTGTTATTAATGCAGTAGATGTATATGTCACTCCGTGGGGTACTGTTGATTTTGTACCTTCTAGAGAGAACCGTGGCAAGGATGTTTGGATCATGCAGGCGGATATGTGGGCAGTTGGTGTTCTTAGACCAACTAAAAACACAGAGTTAGCTAAGACTGGTGACTCAACTAAACGTCAAGTATTGACTGAGCTAACGCTTATCTCTAAAAATGAGAAAGCATCAGGTTTAGTTGCTGACTGTTCTACATCATAATAATGTAGAATAATGGTGTGGGGAGTCCTCCTTAACTTCCCACACTACTTAAAGGAATTGTATGAAAACTAGTGAACAAGTACATTTTGATAATAAAAACGGTAAGATTATTATTGAAAAACAATTTGATAATCAAGGTACGTTAGATCGAGTTGACCAATTAGTAAAGGGAAAACATGGTATAACAGGAGAAAATCGTCTTGTTGGATCAATACCAATGCACGTTATTACACAATGGTGTAAAGATGCTGGTATAAGATGGGATGACACAGAGGCTCGTAAAGAGATTGTAAGAAAAAAAATTCTTAGTGGCGATTTTGATAAGTTACGAGTATGGAAAGGCACATTTTAATTATTATGGGAGTCCAGCATGGCTGATACTACAACTACTACGTTTACCCTTGTTAAGCCAGAGGTTGGAGCTTCTGCTGATACTTGGGGTGCGAAGTTAAACACAAATTTAGATTCAATAGATAACTTATTAGATGGTACGACAGCAGTCAAACCTAATCTAACTGCAGGGCAATGGAAGGTAGGTGGTACAGCTATCACTTCTACAGCAGCAGAAATTAACTATACTGATGGTGTGACAAGTGCCATTCAGACACAGCTTAACGCTATTACAGCTAACGATTTTGTAACTCAAGCTCGTATGGCAGTAAACTCAATCGACTCGGATCAATACATTGATGGAAGTATTGACGTAGCTCACATGAGTGCAAATTCCGTGGATAGTGACCAATATGTTGATGGAAGTATTGACCATGTTCATCTAGCAGGAGATGCGGTGGATGGAGATAACCTAGCTGACAATGCTTGTGATAGTGAACACTATACTGATGGAAGTATTGACCACGTTCACCTAGCGGGAGATTGTATAGATGGAGATAACATTGGTGATAATGTTATTAATAGTGAGCATATAGCAGCAGACTCAATTGATGCAGAACACTTAGCACCAAACTCAGTTAACACAGATGCTATTATTGATGATGCTGTGCGAACTGCACACATACAAGATTCACAAATTACCGAAGCTAAAATGGCTGCAAATAGTGTAGATTCTGATTCTTATGTAGATGGGAGTATTGACTTAGCTCATATGTCTAGTGAATCAGTAGACGAAGACAATCTACATATATCCAATGCGGGTACAAATGGTTTTTTCCTTAGTAAGCAAAGTGGAAACTCAGGAGGCTTAACTTGGGCAGCAGTACCTGAAAGCGAAGACTATATACCTAATGGTTCTGTCATGGTGTTCTTTCAATCAGCAGCTCCTACAGGTTGGACTAAAGTTACATCGCAAAATGATAAAACACTAAGGGTAGTATCAGGAAATGGTGGTGGTACAGGTGGTGATTGGGCAATGTCAGCAGGTGAAACAACTTCAAACCATGCAGGTCACGTTCACACAGGCGCGGCGCATACTCACACATCAACAGCACATACTCACGCTACTTCAGCGCATACATTATCCACAGCACAATTAGCTTCACATACACATACCTATACTCGACCAAATGCTACTTCTATTGCAGGTCCAGGTAATCCAGCTTATGGTGGTTTCCCAGCATATCGTACTACAACAAACGCCAACTCAGGTGGTTCAGGTAGTGGTAATTCGCATACACACGGAAATACAGCTTCTACAACTCCGGGTGCAACTGGATCAACTACTCCAGGCAATTCAGGTTCGGCAGGTGCGCACACGCATACAATACAAGCACCACAGTATATTGATGTTATAATCTGTAGTAAGGATAGTTAATAAGGAATGACTAAGTGCCAAAAGGAAAAAAGGATTTAGAGATAGAATTCACTTGCCCACTCGGAAGTGAATGTGAAGAAATAAGAAATAATAAAGTATACCGATGTATGTGGTATACAAAGGTAGTTGGTGATGATCCAAACACAGGTGAGTCACACGAAGATTGGTCATGTGCAATATCATGGATGCCAACTTTGCAAATTGAAATGGCTAATACTAATAGGAGCCAATCAACTGCATTAGAAAGTTTCAGGAATGAAACGGTAAAAGGACAAGCTACGTTTAACCAAATATTAGCTAGTGGTGTAAATAAAAAATTAATAGACAAGGAGTAAAAAAATGGCTGTAATTTCAATGTGCAAAGTCGATAACGCTGTAACTATAGATGGCAATCTACAAACAGTTGATTTATCTTCTCTTGCTTCAAATATATGGGCAATCCAATGGACTAATTCAACTGGTGAAATTGAATATACTGATGGTACTGCACACTTAACAATAAGTGACATGAGTCCTTATTCTTCTTTTACAACTGCTCATGCTACTGCAAAAGCTACTGAGGATGCATCACTTGCTTCAATTGCTTCAGCTGCTGCAACTGCAGCATCAGCGAAAACTGCTCATGAAGCGACATATGGTTGGAAACGTCAACAAGAGTATCCATCTGTAGGTGATCAACTTGATGCTTTATATAGAGCTGGAACTTTTGATTCAACAATAACAGCGGCAATCTTAGCTATAAAGGACAAATATCCAAAGCCATAAAATTTAGAGGTAACACCATTTGATAGGGAGGGTTAAATGAATGAAGCAATTGTTTATTATGGTTACACTAATAACCTAGATAGACCTCATGCATTACTGCACGGTAAAGAGCCTACAGTAGCAATTAAAGAGTTTATGGATACTTCTGAAGAACTAAGGTTTTTGAAGTGTCCAGCTTATAAAGATGCTATGCACAATGTTTTTGCTATATCCTCATGGTTTAGCTTAGATTTAGACCTTGTTGATGGTGGTTTATCATCGACAAAATCCCAAAACTTCATAGACAACTACATTACTACTCATAGTGATGTTAATAAGGTTTATGCCCTAGAACAATCCGTAATGTTTATTGCTAAAGACGATTCTTTAAACATGACACAAGAACATCCAACAATGTCAGACAATTCTTTTACTAAAGATTGTTCCGTGATTAATGGCGTATTTGACATTGGCAAACACTTTCGAGATTTATCTTGTGCTTTTTATATTAAAGGTGGAGTTAACAAAGTTAATATAAAAGAAGATGACACTATTTACTATTTACGGTTTCATACTAAAAAGAAAATAAAACTTGTACCTTTTTTTATGAGTCCAAAATTTGAAGCCTTAACACGAACATTAGGATTTAAAGACACTAAATCTAACTCTTACAAACCACTATCTTATTACTACAATCTATTTAAAACTAAAAATTATAAACGTCTTTTAATACAAGAAATTAAGGAAAACTTACTATGATCTCACCTACTTTTGCAGTACCAATTGGACGATATAACATCAATAGACCATTAACTAAAGATGAATTGATGCTTTTAAACAATTTAGACATGGAACAAAATCAAGAAAATTATGTAAGCGTAGACTCTTATGTTTTAGATAAGTTAGAAAACTTAAAAAAAGATATTGAAGTAATTTTAAAAGAATATACAGACGAATGTTTAGATTTACCTGAAGATGCTGAAATTTATATAACGCAATCTTGGGTTAATCACACATCAAAAGGTGAAAGTCATCACAAACATTATCATTGGAACTCTATTTACTCAGGCTCCTTTTACATAGATGTTGATCCATTAAGAGATGCTATTGAGTTATGGAGTGGACATAAACCATTGTTTGATTTTTACAAACCTGAACACTTTAGCACTTGGTTCCCATGTGAAGTTGGTGCTGTATTTTTATTTCCATCAAATATAGATCACTCAGTTAGAGTTATTGCTAATGGTATGACACGAAAAAGTTTAGCCTTTAATACTTTTGTAAGAGGTGATATTGGTTCAATAAATGGATTAACTAAAATAACACTATGAAAATTGAAGATTTTGTTACCGTAAAAAATGTAATGCCTGTAGATTTCTGTGAAGATTTTATAGAAAACGCTAAAAATGGTGATTGGGATAAACACAAATGGACAGACAACTATGAACATAAACAAGAATTTTCAAGAGATGGTGCAGAAGAATTAGATATTCAATTTACAGATAAAGAGATGCATAAAAAATTAAACCCTTTTATTGATGGTGCTATACATAGTTATATGAACGGACTAGGTGACCACGGTGAGATGATTGCAGATATTGTTTCAAAATATTCTAATCCACGATTAAATAGATATTCATTAGGTCAAGGCATGGCTAAACATTATGATCATATACATTCTTTATTTTCGGATCATGAAGGTGTTCCTGTATTAAGTATAGTAGGTTTACTAAATGATAATTTCAAAGGAGGTGATTTTGTGATTAGAGGAAAAAAGAAAAAATTAAAGCAAGGTGATATATTGATAATGCCATCAGCATTTCTGTATGCACATGAAGTGTTACCAGTTAAAGAAGGCGTTAGAAATTCATTTGTTTGTTGGGCGTACTAATGCAAGTAATTAAAAAGGCTGTATCAAAAGAACTATGTAATTTTCTAACGCACTATATTAGAAATTATAAAAAAGCAATTGCCTACATGATGCATGAAAAAGTTATTGCACACGACATGCCAGATTTTGGAACGTGGCAAGATCAACAAGCACCTCAGACTTTTTCACATTATTCTAATCATGCTATCGAAACTTTAATGGAGCAGTTAACTCCTGTTATAGAAAAAGCAACTGGTAAAGAACTTTATGAAGTTTTTTCTTATGTAAGAGCTTACAAAACTGGAGATGTATTAGAGCCTCACAAAGACCGAGATGGATGTGATGTTGCAGTTACAGTACATTTAGGTGGTAATCCGTGGTCTATATTTATAGAGTATGATGAGGTAATATTAGAGCAAGGTGAGCTATTAATTTATGATGGAACTAATGAAGTGCATTACCGTAATAGGTTTGAAGGTAAAGATTGTATCCAATGTATGTTAATGTATACTGAAAATTTAGCTGACAAATATGATGGTAGAAAACACTTAGGATTGCCTTCATATTTCAATAACAGAGATGTTGCAGATGACTATAAAATAGAAGGATTAGACAGTGATACAAAAAAAGATTAATAATACAATTGCCTTTGGCATAGTAGCTTGTTTTCTTATATTGTCTTTCTCAGCTATGGCTGAAACAACTACTGTAGATCAAACAACGACATCTACTGTGAACACGACAGGAAAAAACGAAACTACAGTCT
>Ga0308011_10001014_pt1:0-2500 | contig 13367 bp, 9 predicted proteins | sample Neamet177_FD_203144 | JGI IMG/M metagenome (GOLD analysis project Ga0308011, IMG submission 203144) | Marine microbial communities from water near the shore, Antarctic Ocean - #177 | ecosystem: Environmental > Aquatic > Marine > Unclassified | place: Southern Ocean | collected 2014-07-25 | reverse complement strand
ACGGGGAGGGAGCGCGCATCTTTTTACCGCGCCGGCGCGGCGAGAGCTGGTCTCGGCGGAGTGGAGTGCAGCAAGTCTCGGCGCGTTTGTTTACGGCGGCCGAGCGACCGGGGGGAGCGGCTTTTCGGTTTTTTGGCAAAAATGCCAAAGGCGGCGTCTAGCAAGGTGCAGGCGCTACGGTGCCAAGATTAACCCTTGCAAGTTTGAGTGCGGTGGGGACAAGCTGAAGGAGCTCCTTGATACAGCTGGTGTTACTAGCAGTGTGCTCGGTGCGAAGAGTCGAGTCATTGCTGATCCAAACGTTGATCTGGCTCCCAAGCCCCTTGCCTCAGCTGTGGAGCGCGACCCGCAGTGCCTGGTGACGATTGAGGCAGAGACGTTCATTTTGAGCGTCGCGAGAACAGTCGACAACATGGGCCTCAAGGTGACAAATCTGATGGGGAGGGGATCGCTGATCTGAAACGTGGAAAGGTGCTGCAGGACACCATCGAGAAATCTGTAGCGGAAGCTGTGAGCGGATCTAACGAGCTGATCACGGCCAAGTTCACTGAGCTTGCTTCCAACCTTGCCCGTCGTTTCCACAAGGTTGACAAGTCAGTCCGCTAAGGAAATGTCGTTGTCTTTTGAGAAGCAGTGCAAGGTGTCGGAGGATCTGAAGCGGACGATCGAGACTGCGGTGAAACAGATGCAGAGCTTAATTGCTGTTGCGGAGACTAGCCCTGGCAGATCTGCTTTTCCAGTCCCGGTGCTTCGACGGGTTGTTGAAGGTCTTGCTGGATCTACGCGCCCAAATATCGGAAGGGATACTCCCGGTTTGCAGCCAGCTGGTGCGGTACCCAGGGTATCACGCTGAACGGGACCAGTGGTTTTGTGGACGCCCCTGGTTGGTTCCGCGAAAAGAGAAAATAAAGTGAGGCGGTGCCTTGCGAGATGCAGACGCTAAGGTTCCAAGGTCAATCCTTGCAAGTTTGGTAATGATGGGGACAAGTTGAAGGAGTTTTTGGACACGGCTGGTGTCACTGGTAATGAGCTGGGTGCAAACGGTCCAGTAATTGCCGATACAAAATTTGCTCCAGCTTCTAAGCCCTTGTCATCATCTGTGAAAAGTGAGCCGAAGAGCCTGGTGACGATCAAGACAAACACCTTCATCTCGAGCGTCGCGAGAACTAGTGACAACATGCAGAGACGTACTTCCAGGTACTGTATATCATGGATAAAAGTTGGGAACAGAAACGATTTTTTTTTCATTTTTTGTGGTACCATGTTCGAGTTCTGTAAGTACGATCGTACGTAAAGTATAAAATGTGAGGGCGTTGTCTAGAGAAACTGTTTTTTTTCTTTTTTCTTTTCTCAAATCAGTATTGTCCGAAAAGCAACGTCGTAGCGTACCCCCAAGCACTGTAGATCAACTGAAAAAGTGCTGGGTACAGAAACATGTTTTTCCCCCTAATTTATTTTTCAAATCAGTACCGTTCGAAAAGCAATCTTTGCGAGATTTCCGTCGTAGCGCACTTTCAGGTACTGTACATTCACTGGATAAAAGTTGGGTACAGAAACGATTTTTTTTTCATTTTTTGCGGAGCCATCCATGTTCGAGTTCTGTAAGTACAATCCGACGTAAAGTATAAAATGTGAGGGCGTTGTCTAGAGAAGCTTTTTTTTTCATTTTTTTTTTTTTCAAATCAGTTTTGTCCGAAAAGCAACGTCGTAGCGTACCCCCAAGCACTGTACATCAACTGGATAAATGCTGGGTACAGAAACATTTTTTTTCCTCTAATATTTTTTTCAACTCAGTACCGTTCGAAAAGCAAGCTTTGCGAGATTTCCGTCGTAGCGTTCTTTTAAGTACTGTACACCCACTGGATAAAAGTGGGGTACAAAAACGTTTTTTTTTTTTCATTTTTGGTGGTACCACTTTCGAGTTCTGTAAGTACAATCCGACGTAAACTATAAATTGGGATGGTGTTGTCTAGAGAAACTTTTTTTTTTCCTCTCGTTTTTTCAAAATCGGGATTGTTGAAAAAGCAACATCGTAGCGTACCCCCAAGCACTGTAGATCAACTGAATAAATGCTAGGTACGGAAACATTTTTTTTTCCTCTAATATTTTTTTAACTCAGTCTCGTTCGAAAAGCGAGCTTTTCGAGATTTTCTTCGTAGCGTACTTTCAAGTATTGTACATCAACCGGAGAAAAAGCTGGGTACAGAAACGATTTTTTTTCCTCTATTTTTTTTTTCAACTCAGTACTGTTCGAAAAGCAAGCTTTGCGAGATTTCCGTCGTAGCATACTTTCAAGTACTGTACACCCACTGGATAAAAGTCGGGTACAGAAACGAACTTTTTTCATTTTTTGTGATACCACCACTTTCGAGTTCCGTAAGTACAATCCGACGTAAAATATAAAATGTGAGGGCGTTGTCGAGAGAAGCTTTTTTTTTCATTTTTTTTTTTTTTTTCAAATCAGTATTGTTCGAAAAGCAAAGTCTTGGCGTTCCGCCAA
>Ga0308011_10001012_pt1 | contig 13378 bp, 9 predicted proteins | sample Neamet177_FD_203144 | JGI IMG/M metagenome (GOLD analysis project Ga0308011, IMG submission 203144) | Marine microbial communities from water near the shore, Antarctic Ocean - #177 | ecosystem: Environmental > Aquatic > Marine > Unclassified | place: Southern Ocean | collected 2014-07-25 | reverse complement strand
TTTATTTGAACTACCACTTTATTTTTACGAGCTTATTAAACGAAAAAAGCCCCATCTATTAAGATGGGGCTTTCCGATGTGGTGGGCGTGGCAGGAGTCGAACCTGCGACCGCCTGGTTCGTAGCCAGGTACTCTATCCAGCTGAGCTACACGCCCACATGATGAAATTATTTATCCAGCGTTGCATAAGCTGCCTTCATTATTTTAACACTTGAAGAAAGTGATGTACGAGGTAAAGTGTTGAACCCTTTGCTTGAACAGCGCTTGGTTCGTATCTCTACGAATCATACTTTTTTTACTAGCCACAATCTATAATAGAAAGTGGTGGGCGTGGCAGGAGTCGAACCTGCGACCGCCTGGTTCGTAGCCAGGTACTCTATCCAGCTGAGCTACACGCCCTCATGAACTATTATTTATATCTTAGTCTAAAGATAGCGAACTTGCGTTCTACACAACCATTATTTATCTAGGATGAATAATGGCGGAGAGCGAGAGATTCGAACTCTCGAACGGATTTAAAGCCGTTACTCCCTTAGCAGGGGAGCGCCTTCGGCCACTCGGCCAGCTCTCCATTTTTACTTCTACGTTTACATTTTTATTGTTAAGTTCTAACGTACATTTAAAATATACATTAGGTAAGAAAACTCTATCTAGTTGCAAACTAGACATTCCCTTAACAGGAAGTCTCTTCGGCTAATTGACCGCCTCTCCAATGGGTGCGAATAATAATGGATCCTAAAAATAAGTCAAACAATTTTTATCATTTATTTAGTATAAATGCCTGTTTGCTGACATTTCAGGCAATTGTGGTGTTTTTTAATCGTTAACTAAACCTCAGACATAAAAAAACACCGACTTAGCGGTGTTTTTTAGACATTATATAAAGTCTATATATAATGGGATTTTTCAAATTCTTTAATAATCTACATTAATATATGCGATTAATTAGACTTGATTGCCTGAAACTTCACCATCACCTTTTTCGGCTTGGATACGCATGTAAATTTCTTCACGATGCACTGAGATTTCTTTTGGCGCATTAACACCTATTCTTACCTGATTTCCTTTAACGCCTAAGACTGTAACGGTAACCTCGTCACCAATCATTAATGTTTCGCCTACGCGTCGTGTTAATATAAGCATATGTTCTTCCTTATCCTTTAAAGTGAGATCACTAAATAAATATATATAAGCTAGTAATATATTAGAGTTAGCTACTTTTTATTCCATCCACTATAAGTAATAGTAAACTTTCTTTAAAAAGTCATTATTCATCCAAAATATCATATCCGATGATAACCTTCGATGAAGCTTCGATAATCAATAACCTTATACGTTGTTACTGCAATAATCGATCATATTTTAACAAGGTTTCCTTACCCTTGAATACATTTATAACTTACTTTAGCTGCTTAATCTGTGATCAATCACAACATTAATGTAATTTTTTGTACAAGATCACAATAAAATTACAATTGTCACAAAAATAAAACAATTCAAATTAATAAATTAAAAAAGGAAGCTGAATGCTTCCTTTTAAGTAATTACTACTATTTTTCTAGAAAATTACTATCTAGTACCTCATATCATAATGAATGGTTACGGGTATAACTTAACTTAATTTTTCTGTTAACCATCCAGAAACACTCTCAAGTGCAACAGTAATATTTTCAGGTTGGCTACCACCAGCTTGCGCCATATCTGGACGACCGCCACCTTTGCCTCCTACTTGTAAAGCAACCATATTAACTAATTCGCCTGCTTTTACTCGGCCAACTAAATCTTTGGTAACACCGGCAATTAAACCTACTTTAGGGCCATTAGCCGTTGCAAGCATAATAACGCCTGATTGCATCTTGTTTTTAAGTTCATCAACCATACCACGGAGTGCTTTACTTTCTACGCCACCTAAATCAGCAATAAGCACTTTAACGCCATTAATCTCAATAGCATCATTAATTAAATCAGATCCTGCTTGTGCCGCAAGTTCCTGTTTAAGTTGTCCTATTTCTTTCTCTAGTTGTTTAGAACGGCTAACAAGTAGCTCTACTTTACTACTCGCATTAGTAACATCACTTTTAACAAGTGATGCAATAGTACTTAACGATGAGGTCTGTTGATTAATAAAAGCAAGCGCACCTATACCTGTAACGGCTTCAATACGACGAACACCTGCAGCGATACCTGATTCCGAAACGATTTTTAATAAACCAATATCACCCGTTCTATTCACATGCACACCACCACAAAGCTCAATTGAGAAGTCGCCTAACGTAACTACGCGTACTTCATCATCATACTTCTCACCAAATAAGGCCATAGCGCCCTTTTCTTTGGCTTCTTCAATATACATAGATTCAGTTTCTTTGGCATGGTTACGACGAATTTCATCATTAACCATTGTTTCAACTGCATGTAATTCTTTCGCTGTAACACCTTCAAAATGCGAAAAATCAAAACGTAGTTTATCAGAATCACATAACGAGCCTTTCTGCGTTACATGCTCACCCAACACCTTACGTAAAGCCGCATGTAATAAATGTGTTGCCGTATGGTTTTTAACAATAGCGGATCTACGTTCTACATTAATTTCAGCTTTTACACGTCGATTTAAACCAACATCAGTGCGAGCGATACCTGAATGAGCATAAGCATTACCTAATTTAATTGTATCGGTAACTTCAAAAACACCACCATCAAGGTGTAGTAAACCAGTATCACCTGCTTGACCACCTGACTCAGCGTAAAATGGTGTGCGATCTAAAATTACAATACCTTGCTCACCGCCATTTAATTGCTTAACAGGCTCATGGCCTTGATTATTAAATAACTCTACTACTGTCGCAGAATATGAATCGTTGTCGTAACCTTTAAAAGCAGTTTTCTGATCTGATTTAAGCTTTTCATTATAATCTGTGCCAAATTGACTCGCTTTTTGAGCACGTTCTCGTTGTTCACCCATCGCAATATCAAAACCGTTACGGTCAATTTTCAAATGACGTTCACGCGCTATATCGGCCGTTAAATCTGCAGGAAAACCATAAGTATCGTATAACTTAAATACGTCATCACCTTTAATAGTATCATCAGATAAGTTCGATAAAATATCTTCAAGCAAGATCATGCCTCGGTCTAGTGTACGACCAAACTGTTCTTCTTCAATGCGTAATAACTTTTCAATAATAGCTTGTTGCTGCACTAACTCTGGGTATGCATCACCCATTTGTAAAATGAGTGATGAAACAAGCTTATGGAAGAAATTGCCTTTTGCTTCTAATTTATGTCCATGACGAATCGCACGACGAATGATACGACGAAGTACATAACCACGCCCTTCATTTGAGGGTACAACACCATCAACAATCAAGAAGCTACATGAACGGATATGATCACTAATAACACGTAGTGATTTATGTTCAAGATCATTGCACTGTAGTAAAGCGGCGGTGTCTTTAATTAACGCTTGGAAAATATCTATTTCATAGTTGCTGTGCACATTTTGCATGATTGCAGAAATACGCTCTAATCCCATACCTGTATCTATTGATGGGTTAGGTAATGGATCCATAGTACCGTCACTTTGACGATTGAACTGCATGAATACTATGTTCCAGATTTCAATAAATCGATCACCGTCTTCTTCAGGAGATCCTGGAGGACCGCCCCAAATATCAGCACCGTGATCATAAAATATCTCTGAACATGGACCACAAGGACCTGTGTCACCCATAGACCAAAAATTATCCGACTCAAACTTTTTGCCAGCAGATTTATCACCAATGCGAATTATTTTATCTTCTGGAACACCAATGACATCTTTCCAATACGTAAAAGCTTCTTCATCACTTTCATAAATAGTAACTAAAAGCCTCTCTTTTGGTAAACCTAAAGTACCGGTTAAAAATTCCCAAGCATAACCAATAGCTTTTTCTTTGAAGTAATCACCAAAGCTAAAGTTACCCATCATTTCAAAAAATGTATGATGACGCGCAGTGTAACCAACATTCTCTAAATCATTATGCTTACCACCAGCTCTAACACAACGTTGTGCAGAAGTTGCTCGAGTATAACTACGTTTTTCGGCACCTAAAAAAACATCTTTAAAAGGAACCATGCCCGCATTGGTAAACAATAACGTTGCATCATTACCCGGAACGAGAGAACTACTTTTAACTATTTGATGTTGTTTGGTAGCGAAAAAATCTAAAAATGCCTGACGGACTTCGGAAGTGCTTTTAATCATGAGATACTCTACAAATCTGTTTGTTACTATTTAGGTCTATGTTTCGTTATAGTTTTATTCAATCATCGCCGAAAATTCTTCAATAGAAAAACGGCGAGATTGTAAAAACGAATTTTTTTGTTTTATTTTTCAATACTTTTTTGCTTGGCTTTATTATAAAAACGTTCATCTTAGCCCTCGTCTACATTGATATCAGCAGACACGACTTTCGCAAAGGGCTTATTATACGCAAGCTCGGCTTGAAGATACCAATCAATTTCACAACTTTCATGCAAATTTTGTATATTTGTTGCACTAACACACTTATGTTTCAAGTCTTTGGCAATATAACCTATGCCATAACGTCCATTTGACGATATTTAACTATATTAGACTTAAATATAAGAGTTAAGAAGTTGCAAACAGAGGTTATTATCTGAGGTAAAGTTTAGGGTTTAAGTTTAATACCTAAACTTCAAAAGAGAGGAGTAATAAAAAGGGGAAAACGTTTCAGTGAATATACCAATAATCAGATCAGATTAAATTCAAATTGTTGATGATCTTGTGCTACATCCCCTAAACCAATATGAACGCCCAACAGTCTCACGGCTTTGCCCTCACCTCTTGCTAAACCTTCTTCAAGTAAGGTTTGAAATATAGAGTCATCAAATTGATGAAACTTAAATTCTTTCGTTGTTTGGTGAAAGTCTTTAAATTTTACTTTAACGCCAAGCTTACTTATCTCTCGAGTAGGTAAGTACTTCTTCGCACGTGATTTCAACTCAGGAATTAATTTATTACTCATGTAATCTTTTAATTCTTCAATGTTATTAATGTCATCTGCAAATGTTCTTTCAACACCCACTGACTTTCGTACACGTTTTGTTTCTATCGCTCGATTATCATCACCGTGACACTTGTACCATAGAGATCGACCCAATTTACCAAATTGACGGATCAGACTTACTTCATCAAGCAATTTAATATCACGACCAAATTCCAAACCATTATCTATCAATTTTTTACCGGTAACCTTTCCCACTCCAGGTATTTTTTTTAACGGCATTGTGTCAATAAAACCGCTTACTTGTTTTGGCGTGATCACATACTGTCCATCAGGTTTATTCAAGTCTGAGGCAATTTTAGCGAGAAACTTAATGGGCGCAATACCTGCAGAAGCAGTTAACTGTAATTCCTTAAAGATCGTTGCACGAATATCTTCTGCTATCAGTGTTGCAGAGCCACTAAATAAGGGGCAATCAGTTACATCTAAATAGGCTTCATCTAAAGAAAGGGGCTCAATAATGTGAGTATAACGACTAAATATTTCTCGAATTTTAACGGAAACTTCTTGGTAAACATTCATGCGACCGTTAACAATTTTAAGATCAGGACAAAGATGTTTAGCTCTGCTAGCTGGCATTGCAGAACGAACGCCAAACTCTCGAGCTTGATAGTTACAGGTGGATAAAACACTTCGAGGGCCATCACCACCTACGGCCAGCGGTACGTCTCTATATTCAGGAAAGTCTCGCATTTCAACTGCCGCATAAAAGCAGTCCATGTCTACATGAATTATTTTCCGCTGATTAGTCATTTATACCCACCGCCAGTAACTGTATATAAAAACAGTATACTATTTTTATAGTGTTAAGCAAGTAAGTATACCCGTTACCATTCAAGATGCAGGTTTCAGAGGCACTTTGAATGGTAACGGGTATATATCTAAACTGAAATAGTCTATTTAGAGATAGGTGAGCCTAAAGCAGGTGCGAGCACGTTAAGCAATGCATCGATATGATCATCTCTATCATTTAATGCAGCAATATAATGGTAAGTTTCACCGCCCGCCTCTAAAAACACTTCGCTGTTTTCGTGAATCAACTCTTCAAGTGTTTCTAAACAGTCTGCACTGAATGCAGGGCTCATAATAGCAACGTGTTTAATACCTTGCTCAGGAAGTTCTTCAAGGGTTACGTCAGTGTAGGGTTTCAGCCATTCGGCTTTACCAAAGCGAGATTGAAAGGTCATGATAATTTCATCATCAGTAAAACCTAAACCGCTTTCGAGGATTATTTCTTTAACTAGTCTCGTTGTTTCTTGGCAGAAATCATAATACGGATCGCCCCACTCATGAAATAACTCAGGCATGCCATGATACGACATCACTAAGCGCTCAGGTTTACCATGTGTTGCCACATGTTCTTTAACAGTTTCAGCTAACGCTTGAATATATAAAGGGTTGTTATGATAGGTATTCAAAAAATGAATTGATGGAATATATCGCCATTTCTGTAATTCTTTACTAACTGCATCGAATGTAGACGCTGTTGTTGGCCCGGCATACTGAGGATATAAAGGTAATACTACAATTTTATCAGCACCTGCTTGTTGAAATTTTTGCAACGCACTCGCAACGGATGGATTACCATAACGCATAGCAAAATCGACCATGACATCATCCCCATGTTGAGACTTAATTTTTGCTTCCAATTTTACTTTCTGTTTAGCGGTAATACTTAACAACGGTGCGCCATCATCTTGCCAAACGGTTTGATATAACTTGGCGGATTTTGCAGGTCGAATACGTAGAATAATACCGTGTAGGATAATAAGCCAAATTAAGCGCGGTATTTCAACCACGCGCCTGTCCGATAAAAACTCGCGTAAGTAACGACGCACAGCACTTGTAGTTGGTTCATCAGGCGAACCTAAATTAGTAATTAATACTGCTGTTTTAGGACGATTTAATTCATTTTGTGTAGCTTGGTCAGCATTATCACTATTTTTTGTACGTGCACTAATACGTGCACTAAAGCGAGATTTCATTGGGCTTATTCTTCTTATTTAAATTAGATGAGCAACCCTAATACGTTGCTCAAGTAAAAAAGATCACTTATCTAATCAAACAGCTACTTAACTAAACCGCTATTCAACAAGGCTATCAACAACAAGTTCAAGCGTTTCAGTTTGATTAACATCAACACTTAATGCTTGTGCTTTAAAATCACCCGACTTAATACCAACACCACCTTTCATTGAAACTACAGCATAAACATGGGCTTTATCTACACTGCCAATAGTATTGGCTGGGCTCATGGCTTGACTGTTGTTTAATACAACCTCAGTAGGTAAATCACTGGCTTTCATTTTAATGGCAGCCAATGGCATACGTTGTCCATTGGTTGGTACGGCATAAATAAATACTACGCGGTCTTCCCCTTCAGCTAATTGCTTAGCAACATCGTCAGACAATCTTACGCTTACTTTTAATTGTGGCCCTGACGCTGCCGTATCTTGTGCTTTGTGTGCAGTATTATCTTCAGCATTAGCTGCTGCACTAGCATTAGAGTTGTCTGCGGAATTAGAGCCACCTAATCTATTTTTAGCTTCAGCAACGGCTTCCTTAAGTGCGGCAATATTTACGCCTTGATTGTTTGAATTAATAACACGTTGCCAATAATTAATCGCGTACTGATAATTTTGTCCAATAAAATTGTGCATGCCCAATAAAATATTCGTTGATGGATCATTAATATCTAAGGCCAAGGCTTTATCAATATAGGTTTGTACTTCGGCGTTAATCTTTTGATTATTTTTATAATAAAGCGCTTGGGCAATTGCACCTAACAAATCAGCGTGCTCTCCCTCAATTTTCATGACAATATTGAACGCAGCAACCGCGTCATCAAAGCCACCAATGGCTACATAGGTTTGCCCTAAGTTATACCAAGCTTCGCTATCAGTTGGATTTGATTCAATATGCGCTTTCAGTTTATCAATATAAGCCATCGCTTCGTTTTGACGTTCTTGAAGTTTTTTCTCTTGAGACATTTGTTCTTGTGACACTTTATTACCATGCCCAGTAGGTAACTCGGTAAGCAGCTTATAACTGCCTTGTTGGTTATAAAGCGCTACTGAAAATATGATAATAAACACACTTAAACCTAACGGCCATAAAGGTGAATATGGCTTACTTACACTCGTTATTGGCTCTACATCATCTGATTTACTGTCAATGTCTTGAAGTAAAGTGCTGTTCAGTTCACTCAATAGGTATTGGTAATTTTCTTCATCAATACCGCCTTCACTATAGTCCTTTTCTATTTCTTTTTTGTGCTCATGATATAAGCGGACATTCGTTTCATCACGCACACTACCTACAGTACTAACAACTTGTGTTTTTTGTTTAAAGAAAGGTCGCCAGACCATTAATAATAATAAAATTAAAAATATAAGGGCTATTACTAAAAATTCCATAATGTTATCTACTACTTCTTTTAATGTCTTGTATGGTGTTTATCAAGTACTTACGTATCATTTATTTCGTACTTATTTATCTTCAATTAAGCTATCAAGCTTAGCTTGTTGTTCTGCCGATAATACTAACGTTTTCTTATCAACGGGTTTTCTACGAACGATAATAATAACAACAATAATCCCCAACAATATGAGTACCGCAGGACCAAACCATAAAACGTAAGTTAACTCAGATACTCTTGGGCGATATAAAACAAACTCACCGTAACGATCTACCATAAAATTAACTATTTCAATATCGGCTTTACCCTGCTGTAACAACTCATAAAGCTCTCTACGTAAATCAGCCGCAATAGGTGAATTTGAATCCGCTAAGTTTTGATTTTGACACTTAGGACAGCGTAGTTCTTTACTTAATTCTTGAAAGCGAATTTTAGTGACTTCATCACGAAATTCATAAGTGTCTACAGGGCTTGCATTAACCTGACTTGCACTCATACCAATTAACAACGTGGCTATAATTATACTGAGTAAGCGCATATTATTTTCCCTGCTCTTTTTCTTCAATTAGCTGAGCAATTAATGGCTCAAATTCACGTCGCCATACGCGAGTATCAATAGCGCCAGCAAAACGTTTACGGATAATACCATGGTGGTCAATAACAAATGTTTCAGGTGCGCCATAAACGCCGAGATCTAAACCCAATGTTCCTTCATCATCATAAATAGAGAATACATAAGGATCTCCACCATTAACTAACCACTTTTGAGCTGGAACTCGTTCGTCTTTATAGTTCAAACCATACAATTTAACTTGAGGGTTTTTCGCTACATCCATTAAATAAGGGTGTTCATATTTACACGTTGGGCACCACGTTGCCCAAACATTAATTAAAATAATATCGCCGACTACATCTGCATTTGTTACCACTTTGTCACTCTTATTGAGTGTAGGTAATTCAAAAGCGGGCAGTGTTTTACCCACAAGTGCCGATGGCATGTCTTGTGGGTTAAGTGACAAACCACGATATAGCACCACACCTAACGCGAGTACGAGTATCAATGGTAAAAAACGAATTAACTTACTCATAGCTGAACCTTTCATCGTTAACCCTCCACAACATTAGTTGAAGCGTTTTCAACAACAGGCAAACTTACCAATGCTGGCTTTTTACGTCGATAGCGCTTATCAAGTATTGATAAAAAAGCCCCAAAAGCCATAAAAATAGCGCCTAACCAAATCCAACGAATGAAAGGCTTATAATGCACTCTAATTGCCCAAGCACCACCGGGTAACGGATCACCCAAAGCGACATAAACGTCACGAAATAAACCAGGATCAATACCAGCTTCAGTCATACCCATGGTTTGAACACGATAAGTACGACGTTCTGGTTTAAGTGAAGACACAAAGTCACTTGTATCACCATTAACTTTATAAAGATTAATTTGTCCCTGCTCTGCACTGTAGTTTGGTCCTTCAACATTTTTAATGCCTTTGAACTCAATTTCGTAACCTGAAATAACCACTCTTTCGTTCAATGCCATTTTTACATTGGTTTCACTTTCATACATGGTAACCAGTGTTACGCCAACAATAGTAATAGCGATACCTGCATGCGCAGTTGCCATACCTAAATGACTAATGGTTAACTTACCGGTTACTTTAAATTGGTTTCTCACTTCTTTAACAACGACTAAGAAAACCCAAGTCGCTAACGTAATCCCCATGGCTACCAAACTATTAAACTCACCACCGTAAAAAACAGGAAACAACAAACCAAAAGCGATACTAAATACAGATGAATTTAACAGGCGTTTACGTAACTCACCTTTCTTAGCTTTTTTCCAACGAATTAAGGGACCTATGCCCATAATTATGAATAAAATGCTCATAATAGGCACAAATACGGCATTAAAATACGGTGGACCTACCGAAATTTTTCCGTAGCCTAACGCATCAACAAGTAGTGGATATAAAGTACCTAACAATACGGTTACCGCAGCAACAACCAAAATTACGTTACACAGTAATAAAGCTGTTTCACGTGAATAAAAGGCGAAACGAGAAAAGCTAGCTACCGTACTTGCTCTAAAGGCATAAAGCGTTAACGAACCGCCCATAGCAATAGCTAAAATCACCAGTATAAAAATACCACGTGATGGATCGGCCGCAAAAGAATGCACCGACGTAATAACCCCAGAACGAACTAAGAACGTACCGAGTAAACTTAAACCAAAGGCAAATATCGCGAGTAAAACAGTCCAGTTTCTAAAGGTGCCACGTTTTTCGGTTACCGCTAAAGAATGAATAAGTGCAGTACCCACAAGCCAAGGCATAAAGGATGCATTTTCAACTGGATCCCAAAACCACCAACCGCCCCAACCAAGTTCATAATATGCCCACCAACTACCAAGAGCGATACCAACAGTTAAAAACATCCACGCGCCTAGTGTCCAAGGACGAGCCCAACGAGCCCAAGCCGCATCCATTTTTCCAACCATCAACGCAGCTACAGCAAAAGCAAAAGCAACCGCAAAGCCAACATAACCAAGATATAATAATGGTGGATGAATAATTAACCCAACATCTTGTAATAACGGGTTTAAATCACGACCTTCCATCGGCACATTTGGCCATAAACGATCAAAAGGGTTTGAAGTTAATAAAGTAAAAGCAATAAAACCGATAGCAACCATACCCATCACGGCTAAAACACGCGCAATAAACTCTTCTTCAATACCGTCAGAAAAACGAGCAACAGCTGCTGTCCAAGCGGTGAGTGATAATACCCACAGCAATAAAGATCCTTCATGACCGCCCCAAACCGCACTTATTTTAAAGTAATATGGTAAATGCGTATTAGAATGGCTAGCGATATATTTAATGGAAAAATCATCTATAACAAAGCTATATGCAAGTACGATAAAACTGATTGCAGTAAATATGAACATGCCGTAAGTCAGTGGTTTAGCATAAGCCACCAACTTTTTTAATGAACTCTGCTCTGAACTATGCACCCCGATTAACGGAATAATACTCAAGCAAAAAGAAAAGGCTAAGGCTATTATAAGGGCTAAGTGACCAAGCTCTGGTATAAGCTCAGGCATTTGTGACGCTACCATGTCTGGTATCATTGGTTTCTCCGACCTACTTCAAAAAACAACTAACTTACTGAACAACTAAGCTATTAATTTTAATTGGGGTTAATTGAGCTAAATTATTTACTTAATTTAATTAAAAATTATCACGACATACTAACATTTTATTTGTCGAAACATTAATGAAAATTAATGACTCAAGTTGTTTCAGAATGTTACATCTTTGTTAAACTATATTTATGTGGGCTATGGTAGTATATTACCCAACGTGATTATACGGTCCATATCAAAAATTATTAGGCTAACTTACGCTAAAACTTAGCTGCCTAACTTATTAAATACAACGCGATAGAGAAGAAGTAAAACATTGCCTAAACAAACCTCAATACCGCTTATAAGTGCTGTGAAACTTACCTGTATTCGAGAAGAACGCTTGTTATTTGATGAGTTATCCCTTGAAGTAAATCCTGGTGACATAGTGCAAGTTGAAGGGCCAAACGGCTCAGGTAAAACAAGTTTATTACGTATATTATCGGGATTATCGCAACCGTATGACGGTCACGTTAAATACAAAGAACAAAAAGTTAGTCGTTGTAGGGAAGAGTTTCAACAAAATTTACTGTATTTTGGTCACTTAGCTGGCGTTAAAGGTGAAATGACTGCGGAAGAAAACCTTGAATTTAACCTCGCCCTTCACGGTAACAACACAAACGAAACATTAGCGTATTTAGCTAAAGTAAATCTTTTAGGTTTTGAAGACAGTTTGGCGTCTCATTTAAGTGCTGGACAACATAGACGAATAGCACTAGCGCGTTTATACCAAAGCAATGCACCTATCTGGATTTTAGATGAACCGTTTACCGCTATAGACAAACAAGGTGTTGCCAGTTTAGAAATGCTATTTACTGCCCATGCAAAGCGCGGTGGTTGTGTAATTTTAACTACCCACCAAGATTTAATTAGTATTAAGCCAGAACAGATTAAAAAAATCACCTTGGATTACAGCTATGATACCGACTTTGAGTGATTCAACTTTGAATAATACTCCTGCGAGGAATATGACATTATTAATTAAGTGTGTAGCCTCACTAAAGAAAGTAAGCCAATGACCGTAGAATCAAAGCCTCTCTCATCACATGCACCCGCACAACTCTCATATAGTCATGCGTTTATGTTGGTATTAAAACGTGATCTGACCATTGCCATGCGACATAAAGACGACATTCTTAATCCGTTATTATTCTTTGTTATCGTTATTACGCTATTTCCTTTAGGCATAGGCCCTGAAGCAGAAACGTTAAGCCGAATTGCACCAGGCATTATTTGGGTTGCCGCATTATTAGCCACATTATTGTCATTAGACCGTTTATTTAAATCAGACCACCTTGACGGCTCGCTTGAGCAAATGTTACTAAGCCCTCACCCTATTTTTGTTCTCGTGTTAGCTAAAATATTCGCGCATTGGTTAATCACTGGCTTACCACTTATTTTAATAGCGCCACTGTTAGCGGTGTTATTGCACCTCGACGATAACAGCTACACCGCGTTATTCCTCACCTTGTTACTTGGCACACCGGTACTGAGTTTACTTGGCGCTGTTGGGGTTGCGCTGACCGTAGGCATAAAAAAAGGTGGCGTATTACTCAGTTTACTTGTTTTACCGTTATATATTCCGGTATTAATATTTGCGACTAGCGCGATAGACACTGCTTCACTTGGTTTACCTTACAGCGGACAACTTGCTATAATCGCCGCCTTATTCTTTGCATCGTTAACACTTGCCCCTTTTGCTAT
>Ga0308011_10001008_pt1 | contig 13404 bp, 12 predicted proteins | sample Neamet177_FD_203144 | JGI IMG/M metagenome (GOLD analysis project Ga0308011, IMG submission 203144) | Marine microbial communities from water near the shore, Antarctic Ocean - #177 | ecosystem: Environmental > Aquatic > Marine > Unclassified | place: Southern Ocean | collected 2014-07-25 | reverse complement strand
CCTGCTTAGTATTAGCAGGCGCTGGCTCAGGAAAAACTGGTGTTATTTGTCAAAAAATCGCTTACCTCATTCAAAAGTGTGATTACAAAGCACGTAATATTGCGGCGGTAACGTTTACCAATAAAGCGGCGCGTGAAATGAAAGAGCGCATTCAAAAAATGCTTGGGCGTGAACTTACCCGCGGTTTAACGGTTTCTACCTTTCATTCTCTAGGATTAGACATTGTTCGTCGAGAAATTAAAACTCTGGGTTACAAGCCAGGCTTTACCTTGTTTGATGATCAAGACTCCCTCGCATTACTTAAAGAATTAACCATTGATGAACTTGATGGTGACAAAGACTTACTCAGCCAATTACAAAGTAAAATATCAAATTGGAAGAATGATTTATTCTTACCGGATGACGCATTAAAATCAGCTAATGATGCTGCAAGTAGTGAATATGCAGAATTTTATCAGCGCTACCATAAACATATGAAAGCGTATAACGCGTTAGATTTTGACGATCTTATTTTGATTCCTACACTCTTAATGAAAAACTACCCTGAAGTGCGCGAGCGTTGGCAGAACAAAATTCGCTATTTATTAGTGGATGAATACCAAGATACTAACGCTAGCCAATACGAATTAGTTAAGAATATAGCCGGCGATCGTGGGCGCTTAACTGTTGTGGGTGATGATGACCAGTCTATCTATTCGTGGCGTGGCGCTAAACCAGAGAACTTAATTTTACTGGGTAAAGATTTTCCAGACTTAAAGCTTATCAAGTTGGAGCAAAATTACCGTTCAAGTGGACGTATATTAAAATGTGCCAATGTTCTGATTGCTAACAACCCTCATGTTTATGATAAAGCATTATTTAGTGAACTTGCTTACGGGGTTGAATTAAGAGTCATTCAAGCAAAAAACGAAGAGAATGAAATTGAGCGAGTAATAGGTGAGCTTATTGGTCATCGTTTTATGAATCGCAGTCAATACAAAGATTATGCTGTGCTTTACCGTGGTAATCACCAATCTAGGTTACTCGAAAAAGCCCTGATGCAAAACCGTATTCCTTATAAAATAAGCGGCGGCACCTCATTTTTCTCCCGTTCTGAAATAAAAGATATTATGGCTTACTTACGGGTACTGGTTAACCCCGATGATGACAATGCCTTTTTACGTATAGTGAATGTACCTAAACGTGAACTAGGCCCTGCTACGTTAGAAAAATTAGGCACTTACGCTAACATGCGACAAATTAGTATGTTTGCTGCCAGTTTTGAACTCGGTTTAGAGCAAACCCTAACAGGTCGAAGCTTAATGAAGATGCAAGCATTTACTCAATGGGTTGTTAATATTGGTGATGAAGCTGAGCGCGGCGACACCGCTGCTGTCTTGCGTTCTATGATACGTCAAATAAACTACGAAGATTATCTATACGATACGTCACCCAGCGCTAAAGCAGCTGAAATGCGCATGAAAAATGTTACCGAACTTTTCAGTTGGGTCACACAAATGCTTGAAGGTAGTGATGACGAAGAGCCGATGACCTTGCCACAAATTGTCACTCGTCTAACCTTACGTGACATGATGGAACGCAACGAAGAAGAAGACAGTAACGACCAAGTGCAGTTAATGACATTACATGCATCTAAAGGTTTGGAATTTCCTTATGTATTTTTAATTGGCATGGAAGAAGGTTTATTACCGCATCAAACTAGTATTGATGAAGGCAGTGTTGAAGAAGAGCGCCGCCTTGCCTACGTTGGTATTACACGTGCACAACGTGAGTTAATATTCACTTACGCGAGAGAGCGTAGGCAGTTTGGTGAAATTTCTCGCACAGAAGCGAGTCGCTTTTTACATGAATTACCACAAGATGATTTAAATTGGGAACTCGGTGCTGCCAAGAAAAAAACCGAAGAGCACGTTGAACAATCGAATAAACAAGGAATAGCGGATATTCGAGCTCGGTTAGCTAAAGCCAAAGAAGCTAACAAGTAAGCTAACAAACATGTTTACCCCATTAACTTAAACGGTCTAACGGGGCTTATTGATTATAGCGGTAGATATTAAGCTGCTCTGTTAGTAATCTATGCTCGAAATATTTTCAATGTTTTTACAATCAAGGATAAAGGATTTTTATGATTAACGTTTTTAAAAAAATAAGTTCATCAGTTTTATTGATGGCATCAATAGTTATGTTTTCTGCAAGTACTCAAGCGGCTGTAAATAACGATGTAATGTCTGACATTATTGACAGTGGTATTCTAAAAGTAGCGATGTCAGGAGAGCAACCTCCTTATAATGTGAAAGATCGTAACAAAAATTTAATGGGATTCGATGTAGATTTAGCGCGTGCATTAGCTAATGAAATGAAAGTAGAACTTGAAATAGTAGAAGTACCATTTGGTAAATTACTTACTACATTAAACAGCGGTAAAGCTGACATGATTATTTCTGGTATGGCGATTACTGCACTGCGCTCTCAGCAAGCCACTTTCATTGGTCCTTATAATATTTCAGGTAAGTCAATGCTAAGTACCCGTGAAGTTATGGACAGAGTTGCTAAAGAAGGCTTTAACAACCCAAGTACGCGCATTATTGCTTTAGAAGGTTCAACGAGCCAAATGTTTGTTAAAGAAAAAATCCCTAAATCTAGTCTAACTGGATTAGCAATTATGAAGCAGGTGTTAAGTTACTGTTAGCTGGCGAAGCAGATGTACTTGTTGCGGATATGGCTATTTGTAAATTATCTGTTTTACGTAACCCTGGTACTGGCTTAGTAACGTCTAGCAAGCCACTTTCTATCGAACCTCTAGGTATCGCTATAGCGTTAAACAACCCTAAACTTGAGAATTTAGTACGTAATTATCTAAATACTTACGAAAAAATGGGCATGATAGACGCATTACAAAAGAAATGGTTTGAAAATAGTAACTGGATAGTTGCACTTCCTTAAGTCGTAACCATTGGTTATTTGTTAAGGCTTTACGTTTAGGCTCCAACTTTAGTAAGAACGTGAAAAAGTTAACATTATGTAAGCCCTGTTTATCAGGGCTTTTTTGCACTTGATGGTATAACAATAAACCTATACCCGCTCCACTTGAAGATGCAGGATTCAGCTGGAATTAGAAACGCCTTTAGGCAAGGCATTGATTGCAGAGAATGGCTGTTCCTTCTCAAAATCAATAACGCAGCATAAAGCGTTTCTAAACCAGCCTTTGGGGAAGGCTGAGCAATCATACTCAGCGTTACATTTCTTTTTAAGGGAATAACCCTTAATAAAAAAATGTGCCTTGATTATGAATCGCTCAGACTTCCTGAAACGAGCATCTTCAAGTGGAACGGGTATAATATTATGAGTTATCGTTACCTGAGAGATGGCACATTTTAAGTTATCCAATAAAAGATTTTTATTTCCACAAATTCTTAACCATTAAAAATCCACTTTGGTCATACTCTTTCAGCCTTTTTCTGTCAAAAGGAAAATAATTTCCACCAACAAAGTATATTGCTGATAAATCGGCAAAGTATTCCATTTGATTTTTGAGAGCGTAAGCCACTTCAATTTCACGCCCCTTATAATCGTTAATATTTTTATATAGCCCTTTCGATTTGATATCTAAATAAGCATTATAAATAGGAGGGTGACGTTGTGGCCAGTTGGAAATATGCCAAGCATGAGCAAGCTCATGCATCAGTGCTTTTTTAGTCCACATATCATCTAAATACAATAAGGTTTTAGCACTATAAACAACAATAGCATGCTGCCAACGGGGGTCTAAATAATGATAATTCTTAGCCTCTCCTGGACGTATATACGACATACCTCCCTCGCCTACACCTGATTTTTCACCTTTCATCAAATATATATTGAGTTTTTTTAACTGACGGGCAGAATTGGGAGGTAATTTGACAATAATTTCCTCTAAACTACGTTCTAGCTTATGAAGCGCTTTATCTGCATAAGCTTGATTTTCATCGGCTAGAGCTTGCTCAAGATAAATATTCCATGTATTTCCTGCTCTATAGTATTCTCGACGTGGCGTGCAGTAATCAACCTTATGCTTATTCGTTACTTTTTTTCCACAACTTTGAGAGGAATGAATGGTTTTAATGTCGCTTATATTATCTTCTTCAGTACTTGCACAATCTAAGCGATTATCTGTAAATATTGTTTGCCCTGATTCATCTGTACAACTGAGAACTTCAGCATTAACGTACTGATAAGCACTAATGAGTGTAATAAAGGATATTAATAAGATTTTCATGATGATTCTGTTGTAAGTTTATTGACTACTGGCTCTTCTAATGGCTTAGAAAAAGTGCACCCGCAATGATAACAGCAGCAGTAATAACGCTATAAACAACACGTTTATTCTGCTTAGCTTGACTAGTCAACATCGTTTGCATTAGCTGCGTTTGTTGATGTTGATTATCACGACTTGTTTTTAAGTAGTCATATATTAAATCGGGCATTTCAGGGAGTTTTTCATTCCAAAAAGGTAAGTTGGCTTTAATTTTACTCAAGACAGCTTTTACGCCCATTTGCTCTTTAACCCAATTTTCTAAGAAGGGTTTAGCCGTTTGCCATAAGTCTAACTGGGGATACAACTGACGACCTAAGCCTTCAATATATAATAAGGTTTTTTGCAGTAAAACAAGCTGTGGTTGCACTTCCATATTAAAACGACGAGCTGTATTAAATAAATTAACTAATACATGCCCAAAAGAAATTTCTGATAACGGCTTATTAAAAATTGGCTCACAAACAGTACGTATAGCAAATTCAAACTCATCTACACTGGTATTTGCTGGAACCCAACCTGAATCTACGTGTAATTGTGCCACCTTTCGATAATCACGATTAAAAAAGGCAACAAAGTTTTCAGCTAAATAGCGTTTATCTTCTTGATTTAGCGTACCAACAATACCGCAGTCAATGGCTATCCATGTAGGGTCTACGGGATCTGTTGCATCAACAAAAACATTACCCGGGTGCATATCTGCGTGAAAGAAACTATCACGGAATACTTGGGTGAAAAATACTTCTACGCCACGCTCAGCCAGTAACTTCATATTCACGCCAAGCTGGTTTAAGGTATCGATTTCGCCCACACCAATGCCGTAAATACGCTCCATCACTAAAACATTTTTGAAACTGTACTCACTGTGAATTTCAGGCACATAAAGTGCTTTGTCAAACTCACTACCCTGTTCAAAATTGCGTTTTAATTGAATAGCGTTCGCTGCTTCACGGTTAAGGTCTAATTCATCTAAAATTGTTTTACGGTATTCTTCAACCACCTCTTTTGGACGTAAACGTTTACCATCAGGTAACCAACGCGCTACGATGCCAGCAAAAAGTGACATAACTTTAATATCAGCCAAAATAGTTTTACTAATATTAGGTCGTAAGACTTTAATAACGATATTTTGCTCTATTTCACCAGAAATCAAAGTAGCAGTATGAACTTGTGCTATTGAGGCCGACGCAAGTGGAGTAAGGTCAAAATCTTTAAAATGTTGTTCAAAAACATCTAAGCCCATCGCGGCAATAATAAGCTCTTTTGCTTTCTCGCCCTCAAAGGGGGCTACTTTGTCTTGTAATAACGCAAGTTCATCGGCTAATTCAGGCGGTAGTAAATCGCGCCTTGTTGATAACATTTGGCCGAACTTTATAAAAACAGGTCCTAAAGATTCAATAGCTAAGCGAAAGCGTTGTTCTGGCGTTTTATCTTTATGTTTATTTCGCAACCAAAATAAGCTTGCTCGTCCTACTTTGGTATACCAAGGTAACAAGCCTGTAGGTACCATTTTATCTAAACCAAAATTTAGGAAAGTTTTAACTATTTGATAAAGACGTTGGCTACTCACGGCGGTTATTAATTCCTATACGTTACTTAAGTGGTGCTATCTGTGTTATTCGTATTGCGAGCAGCGATAAGTTTATCTATACGACTAGATAAGTTATCTACTTGATGCACTACATCTTTTGTTTGTTGGATAAATGCGTTTATTTGACTATTGGTAACGACTAAACGTTTTTCATGTACCAAGTATTCGCCAATATCCGCTTCTAACCTTTTACCTGTTGCACTAACTGATTTTGTAATTTTATTACAAAAATGTAACAACTTATGCATTGGTACATCACCAAGGTGCTTTGCTAACTCGGTTTGCCAATCTATTTCAAGTGATTGGGCAATATTAGCAAATTGCTGCGCTATTTTAATATCACCCGTGACATTTAATTCATCTTTTTTTATAAGTTCTGTTAATGATTGCTCTTCTTTAATTTTTTTCAGTGTGTTTAAACTTGTTTGAATACTGCAGTCACTATGCTCTGCATGTGTTCTAACAATAACTTCAGTTGAACTAGGTAAACGGTTTACTGTAAAACATAACAAAAAGGGTAGCTCTGCTAATTCAAGCGTCAGTGTTTTTTGGGCTACTGCACTATAAGAAACACGCTTATTAATGTTTAAACCCAACGCTTTATTAATAATGAGTTCAATGCTTGCCGTTGCAGCTTGTGGTAACAATAAGTCGCTTATTAATTGATTATCAGCATTGTTATTAAATAGCGTCATTATTAAAACTTATAACCTTTGTGTAAGGCTACTACGCCACCCGTTAAGTTTTTAAAAGTAGTTTGCTCAAAGCCTGCATTTTCCATCATGCCTTTTAATGTTTCTTGATCGGGGTGCATTCGAATAGATTCAGCTAGGTATTGGTAACTTTCACCGTCTTTAGCAACAAGTTCACCCATTTTAGGTAATATGTTGAACGAATAAAAATCATATGCTTTATTCAATAGTTCATGTTCTGGCTTGGAGAATTCTAAAACGAGCAAACGTCCGCCAGGTTTTAATACTGAATAAATAGAACGTAATGCCTTATCTTTATCAGTAACGTTACGTAATCCAAAGGCGATGGTAACAATATCAAAGGTATTTTCTTCAAAAGGTAAGTATTCAGCATTGGCTTGTACATATTCTATATTTTGTACTAAACCTTTATCGCGTAACTTGTCACGACCTACATTTAACATTGAACTGTTAATATCTGCTAAAACAACCTGCCCTTCTCGACCGACAAGTTTTGAGAACTTAGCCGTTAAATCACCTGTTCCGCCAGCTAAATCTAATACCTTATTGCCAGGGCGAACACCGCTAGCGTCAATGGTAAATCGTTTCCATAAACGATGAATACCAAATGACATTAAATCATTCATTACATCATATTGCTTAGCTACCGAGTGAAATACTCCAGCAACCATAGAAATTTTATCGTCTTTTTCTATCGTTTTATAACCAAAATGGGTCGTACTTTCTGTATTAACAGAAGTGTCGACTGAGGTATCAGCTGTATTGCTCGCATCCACTGGCACTTCTGCCGTTATTAAAGAGTCACTGGCTTGAGAATTTTGATCGATGGATGACATGATAATTTCACTTAAACAATATTAAAACAATAATTGCCGATAGTTTACTGTATGCATGCTGAATCACCAAATACCCTGCTGATTTTTTATTGATCTAGCTAAGGTAAAATAGCTGTTGAAGGTTATTTACTCGGCAATTAATACTAAAGTGGATATCACACACAGTATCTTTTCTGTAATAAAATAACGAAAATGAAATAAATGTACAATTTTACTTGCAACTATAGAGCATCTGCTCTATAGTTATTCACGTTCTCTTTTGCGAACACTTGTTGTAATAATTGTATATTCTAGCTGTTCTCATAGCTAATAACCGATGGCCCTTGCCATCGGTTTTTTTTGCCTAAAATTTAGCTTTCCAAATTAATCACTTTATTTATTTAACTATTTAAGGTCGATAGTCATGACAGTAAATCAAATTGTATCGCGCCATTGTTTGCTTGCCACTAACACGTTAAAATATTATATCTTTATACAACAATCCTTTTAGGCTTTTATGTCAATCAGCAGTGAACAACTTAATACGATAGAAACATACGATGAAGAAAAGCGCTTAAGCTATCTACTTCAGCAAGTTGTTATCAACAAAGAAATCTGGATTTTAGCTGATGAACATGGCTGCGTAATGCTAAATACCGACGATGAAGATTGTGTACCTGTATGGCCAAATGAAGAGTTTGCACAGCGCTGGGCAACTGATGAGTGGAAAGACTGTAAAGCCGAGGCTATATCATTAAGCAAATGGTACAGTCATTGGATTACAGGTTTGGCCGATGATGAATTAGCTTTGGTTACTTTTCCAAATCAAAATAATGAAGGTTTTGTATTATTTCCTGATGAATTTGAAGAAGCACTACTTAAAGAGACTAAAAAACAAAACCGAAAATAACTTCAAATATAGGCAAACAGAAAATACATCTAAAATTAAACCTTTCTGACTATTGGCATTAAAGAGTAGTGACATTAAATACCTATATAATGATTTAATGTCCGCTAACTGTTAACCGATAAATAACATTAAAACCATCGTTATTAATCTTAGTTAACCATCAAACTTGTGCCTTTGAAATTCTTTGCTTATATTGTAACTAGTCATGAGGATATACTCACAGAGAAATGATGTCAGATAAAAGCATTGAACAAAACATTGAACAAAGCATTCAACTATTTGAACTGCAACCAGGTAAGAGCTTAGATCTACAGATGAACAACCCTGTCCCTTTAAGATTGAAACTTCAATTGGTGGGGTATGACATTGGGAAATACATCATATTAAAATACCCAAAAGGAGCTAGTACTTCTGAATATAAGGATGTTTTAGCTGATGGAAACGTTCTTATTGTGCGCTATTTAATGGAAGGTAATAAAGGGGAGTGTTTTGCTTTTCGATCTTCCATTAAAAGCACAACTCAATATCCTGAAAAACTTTTATTCATTGAATACCCTAAAAAAATTGAAAATCGTCAGCTACGCTTACAACAAAGAACAAGTATCCATCTACCCGCCATCATTATGCTAGAAGATAAAGATAATAATGAATCCACAGAAATTATTGGTATTATCGGAGATATATCAGCAAAAGGTTGTGGTTTCACCTTTAAGACTAAAAGTGCAAAAGCTAAAGTCAATAAACGTGATATTTTTGTTTGTTTGCAAAGCCCAACAGATGGGGAAGTAAAGATTCCGGCTCGAGTATGTAACAGTCGTAATGAAAATGGCACGGTAAGTGTTGGTATTCAATTTATTGATGAAGGTACTATTGTCCCTAAACTGCTCACTCAATTGTTCATCTAAAAAAATTTGTTCACCTTAATTATCGATGATAAATTAATATATATTCTTTAATTACCTTGTGATGATTCAATAAATAGAATGGAAATCCGCACCGGAGAAGTAACACATCAGGCAGTAATTTTATTGCTAGAAGACCACCATCAAGATATGTTAAAACACTCTCCACAAAAGAGCGTCCATGCCTTAGCTCTATCTACATTACCTCAAAAAGATGTAATCCCAACTTTATTAAATTACTACGCACAACAAAATCACAAACTTAATGGAATTGGTATAACAACAGAGCTTTAAAACTAATACACGAAGCTTTAAATACTAAGATACTGCTTGTGAAAGCGCAGGTGCTCTTCTATAAAGCTACTAATAAAATAATAACTATGGTCGTAATCTTCATGAAGATTTAACTCAAGTGGATAATTACTTCGCTTTGCTGCCAACGTTAAAGTTTCAGGCTTTAATTGCTCTGTTAAAAAGTTATCACCTTGCCCTTGATCAACTCTAGCAGGAACAAATTGCTTTGCATTGGTCATTAATTCACTCGCATCATGATCACGCCATGTATTTTTATCCTCTCCTAAATAGGCAGTAAATGCCTTTTGACCCCAAGGGCAATCCATTGGATTACTAATAGGACTAAAAGCAGACACCGAGGAATAAAGATCAGGCTTTTTCATTGCGATAGTTAATGCGCCATGACCGCCCATTGAGTGTCCTGCAATAGCTCGTTTATGACTTACCGGAAAATTAGCCTCAATAAGCGTGGGTAATTCGTCAACAATGTAATCGTACATTTGAAAATGACTATTCCACGGCTCTTGCGTCGCGTTAATATAAAAACCTGCTCCTTGCCCTAAGTCATAACCGTCATCATCAGCAACACCTTCACCTCTGGGGCTAGTATCGGGTGCCACAATAGCAATGCCTAATTCAGAAGCGATACGTTGTATGCCTGATTTTTGCATCACATTTTCGTCACTACAAGTTAAACCTGACAGCCAATAAAGCACAGGGACTTTATTATTGCTTGCTGCTAGTGGTGGTAAATAAATAGCGAAACGCATCAAGCAATTAACTGTACTAGCTTGATGACTATACTGTTTATGCCAGCCGCCAAATATTTTATTACTCGTTAAACACTCTAAGGTCATGTTCTATCCTTGGCTTTAGTTTGAGTTTTACCGCTAAAGCTCAAACTATTTGGTCTGTAAAAAGGGGAATCTCACCCACAAATAAGTAAACATTTTAACTCACTTATTTGCTTGGTTAATTGCCGATGAAATTACTAACAATAATTACTATTTAGCTAAGTGTTTACTTATCAAAATGAATGACACTGCGAATACTCTCGCCTTTATGCATCAATTCAAAAGCTTCATTGATTTTTTCTAACCCCATAGTGTGGGTAATAAAATCACTTAGTTTGAATTCACCCGCTAAATAACGTTCAACATAATCAGGTAACTCTGTACGACCTTTAACACCACCAAAGGCTGAGCCACGCCATACACGACCTGTAACTAATTGGAACGGTCTGGTTGATATTTCCTGCCCTGCGCCAGCAACACCAATAATAACTGATTCACCCCAGCCTTTATGGCAACACTCTAAAGCTGAACGCATAAGGTTTACGTTACCAATACACTCAAACGAATAATCAACACCACCGTCTGTTAGCTCAACAATAACGTCTTGAATGGGCTTGTCGTAATCTTTCGGGTTAATAAAATCTGTAGCACCTAGTTTTTTAGCTAACTCAAACTTACTTTCGTTAATATCTATTGCAATAATACGAGAGGCTTTTGCCATTGTTGCACCAATAACTGCAGAAAGACCAATACCGCCAAGACCGAAAATAGCTACCGTTGCACCCTCTTCAACTTTTGCGGTATTCATAACAGCGCCTATACCGGTAGTAACACCACAACCCAATAAACAAACTTCTTCTAAAGGTGCATCTTTATTCACGATTGCTAAAGAAATATCAGGCAATACTGTGTATTCAGAGAAAGTAGAACACCCCATATAATGAAAAATAGGCTCTCCGTCTTTATAAAAACGCGTAGTACCGTCAGGCATTAAACCTTTACCTTGTGTCTCTCTAATTTTTTGACATAAGTTAGTTTTACCCGATAAACAGAATTTACATTCTCGGCACTCTGGTGTGTAAAGAGGGATAACATGATCTCCCACTTTAACGCTAGTAACACCCTCACCTATTTGCTCAACAATTCCGCCGCCTTCATGGCCTAATACACAAGGGAAAATACCTTCAGGATCATCACCTGATAAAGTAAAAGCATCGGTATGACAAACACCTGAAGCAATAATTTTAACCAATACTTCACCTTTTTTAGGCAACATCACGTCAATTTCTTCAATAGATAATGCTTGATTCGGCCCCCAAGCAATAGCCGCTTTTGATTTAATAAACTGTGTAGGGTTATGTTTAATAGTAGTAGACATCATGTTCTCGCTTTATCATTTTCAAAGGGGAGATAATTATCATCAAGTTTATACCCGCTCTACTTCAAGATGCAAGTACCGGCATTAGGTAAGTATAAACTTTACACTTAGTTACACTTTGCCCTTGAACTTCATAGAAAGTCAGTTAAAATATCATTTGAACGACATTCGAATAGAATTACAAATAGGTTTAACATGGCACCTGCTCCTCGCTTTAGTACAGACGAACAAGAAAGATTAATCATATGCGCTGCAATAAAAGCGATAGAAGAAAGTAGTTTATTAGACTTTTCCATGTCTGCTATTGCCAAACTAGCAGGTCTATCTATGGGATCTGTTTATAAGTTTGTTCAATGTAAAGAAGACGTGCTTATTGCATTAGCCACACGTATGTATCAAGAGCGACAAACAATTTTCAAAAAAGTACTCTCTTTACCCCTAACAACACCTGAACGCATTATAGCCACCAGCTTGTTAGACTTTTCTAAAGTTCAAATGTACACCTTTGATAATCAGCTCGAAAGTATTGTAAATACCGAAGCGATGATGAAACGATGCTCAGAGCGCTGGTTAACACAAATGATAGCGTGCGGAGAACGATGCCAAACTATGTTTCAACAATTTTTGCAAGCCGCTGCTGACTCTGGAGAGTTAACTTCAGGCTCCCGAGATATTGAAGAAATAAATCTAGGTACTTGGTCGTTATCTGTCGGTTATTTTCAAACCGTGCGTTTACATCACTGTAGACAAAATGACCTTGATGAAAATGTCGATAAAACCACGGTGGCTCTAGAACCAGATAATGTTCATATTAGAAGTATGAAACGCTTAATTAATACTTATGACTGGCAACAGAGTATTTCAGACAGCGACATTGAAAAAATTTGTCAGCATTTAACAGATTCTGAACTTAGATAGTTTAAACAACGTACAACCTTACATAAACGATATAAATAACAGATATACATAACAGATAACGCTTTATTACTTAAATATTTAGTAAAAAATTTAACTTAGTAATTACGTCAAATAATTGAAATAAAAGATAAAGGAATAATCATGAACGTAACTAAATGGCTTGTAGTCATTATTATATTAGCCGGTACAATTTTTGGCTTACACAGCTATAAATCATCGTTACAAGAAGCCGCGAATGCACAAGCAGCCAGTATGCCTGAACCCGCAGCAGTAGTAACCGCTGTTGAAGTGAGTACTGTAATCTATCAAAAACACATTAAAGTAAGCGGTGAAGTACAAGCATTTAAATTTTTGATGCTCAATAACGAACTTGCCGGTGAAATTATTCGTTTAAATGCCGCTTCTGGGCAAGTCGTAAAAAAGGGCCAAATATTAGTAGAGCTTGATCACCGCAATGAAGATGCTCGATTAATGGCAGCTAAAGCTACGTTAATGTTACGCCAACAAACACTAGACCGTAATATCGAACTCCAAAAAACCCGTGGCATCAGTGAAGATAAAGTTGATCAAGCTCGCGCTGCTGTTCAAATAGCACAAGCAGATATCACCGTCATTGAAACCGCTATTGATAAAAAGACCTTAATTGCACCATTCACCGCTAAAGTAGGTATTCATACTTTAGAAGTTGGCCAGTATTTAGATAAGAACAGCCAAGTACTTGAGCTCGTGGGTGTTAATGATTTTACTTGGATTGACTTTAATCTTCCGCAACTTTACCAAGAGCTTGGGTTATCTTCG
>Ga0308011_10001006_pt1 | contig 13413 bp, 8 predicted proteins | sample Neamet177_FD_203144 | JGI IMG/M metagenome (GOLD analysis project Ga0308011, IMG submission 203144) | Marine microbial communities from water near the shore, Antarctic Ocean - #177 | ecosystem: Environmental > Aquatic > Marine > Unclassified | place: Southern Ocean | collected 2014-07-25 | reverse complement strand
CCAAGAACAACAGCAAGCACAACAGCAATCAATGGTAATGCAAGCTGGGCCACAAGCAGTTCAAGAGGGCGTTAAAGCATTAGGAAATTCATATGTTGAAAGCCAAAGACAGCAAGGCGGCGAAGGATAATAACCCTTCAGAAGAGCCTGTAAATAAACCACTGGCAACACCATCAATCATTAAAAGTAATCCACACCCAACTAAAAGGGAAGATTTCTAAACATGGCTGAAAGCATCACAATAACAGAAGAAGACACAGGCCCAGAAGCACCAGTTGCCGAGGATAACCTTTCTGAACGACCTGAGTGGTTGCCAGAGAAATTTAGCTCACCAGAAGATATGGCTAAGTCATATAGTGAACTTGAGAAAAAGATGTCAGCTCCACAAGATCAGAGCGAGACACCAGAAGCAGAGACACCTAAAGGTGAACCTGTTAGCTTCTCAAAGTTTTCTGATGAATACGCATCAGGTGGTGAGTTATCTGCTGAAAGCTTTACGGAGCTTGAAGGCATGGGCTATCCACGCGAAATGGTGGAGACCTATATCAAAGGTATGCAAGGTGGCGGTACAGCAGATGCTGATGCAGTCATGAACGTTGTTGGTGGTAAAGAAGGCTATGCCGACTTAACCGATTGGGCTAAACAATCGCTCGATACACAAGAGCTTGAGCTTTACAACAATATGGTTTCTGGCGGTACTGATAATGCTAAGATGGCAGTCGAATGGTTATCATCTAAGCGCGAAGCGGCAGAAGGCTTTGAGCCTAGTCTGCTACAGGGTAAAGCATCAGCGGCATCTAAAGATGAATTCCGTAGCACTGCACAAGTTGTAGAAGCTATGAAAGACCCCCGATATGGCAAGGACACGGCGTACACTAAAGACGTTGAAGAAAAGCTTGGAAGGTCATCAGTATTTTAAAAGGAGAATATAATGCCAAAAGGTAAAGGGACTTACGGTACAAAAGTAGGTCGTCCAACAAAGAAAAAGTAAAAAGTATGGTGGGGAGTGTCAGGTATAAACTGCACCCCCATCAATTCCTATGACATGAGAACATCTAACACACCTAATTTGGGTGGTTGAGACTATCGATAATGAACGACAAGGCCATATGCGTATGACAACCCTGACTAGTAAGAGACCGAAAGTCATTCTTAAAACTATATAATTTATTTTCAAATAGGAAAAGACAATGACAAACGTAACTCCGTCACGCCTCGGCGCGGCAAACCTAGCGGCAGGTAATGCAACGCAGGCAAATGCTTTATTTCTAAAGATATTCGCTGGTGAAGTTTTAACTGCTTTTGATGAAACAAACGTAATGAAAGATTTACACGTATCGCGTACAATCGCGTCTGGTAAATCAGCATCATTCCCAGTGACAGGCAAAGCTAATGCGGCTTACCACACTGTGGGTACACCTTTATTGGGTACACAAGCAATTAAACATAATGAAATCGTTGTAAACATCGATGACGTTTTGATTGCAGATACATTCATAGCGAACATTGATGAAGCTAAGAACCACTACGATGTACGTGCAGAATACTCACGTCTATTGGGTATGGCTCTTTCTAAACAATTTGACATCCGTTGTTTACAGTTAGCTGTATTAGCAGCGCGCGCTTCTGCTACCATCACTGGTGGTAACGGCGGTTCAGCTATTACTGATTCAGATTCCAAAACTAACGGTGCATCATTAGCGGCATCAATATTTGAAGCAGCTAAAATCATGGACGAAAAAGACGTTCCTGAGAATGACCGTGTAGCTATCGTAAAACCTGCACAATACTATAACCTCGTACAAACAACAGACGTAATCAACCGTGACTTCGGTGGTGCTGGTGTTTATGCAGACGGTACAGTTTTACGTGTTGCTGGTATTCAGATTGTTAAATCTAACAACGTACCATCAGCAAACATCTCAGCAGTAGCTGGTGAGAACAACACTTACCACGGTAACTTCTCAAACACAGCGGCTGTAGTAATGCAGAAGCAAGCTTTGGGTACTGTTAAGTTAATGGACTTAGCTGTTGAAAGAACATCTGGTGACTTCGAAGTTATGTACCAAGGTACATTAATGGCGGCGAAGTACGCAATGGGCCACGGCATCTTGCGTCCTGAGTGTTCAGTAGAAATCAAAACTGCTTAATCTAATTCTGGGTTGGCCTTTAATCGGGTCAACCCTTTTTTTAAAAATGAGGACATCATGACAAAACCAACGTCTATGACCGAACTAGAGGCGGTCAACGTATTGCTGACTACAATCGGCGAAGCTCCTGTTAATACACTTACAGGCAATCAGGTTACTGATGTAACAATCGCTAACCAAGTGCTGACTGAGGTAAGCCGTGAGGTTCAAGCTCAAGGCTGGCACTTTAACACTGAAGATAAAGTTGTGCTTAGTCGTAACGAATTTAATCAAATTGTTGTACCTGCAGATGTTGCACGTATCGACACACCAGACATCAACACAGTTGAAAGAGATGGAAAGCTGTTTGATTTGACAGCTAGATCACTTGAATTTCAATCAAGTGTAGAAGCAACTATCGTATATTATAGAGATTTCTTAGCTCTACCTGATACAGCCAAACGTTATATTACAACAAGGGCGGCTCGTATATTCTCAGATCGAATGCTCAACTCAGAGACCATTAGTAAAATGGTATCAAGAGATGAACAACGTGCATTAATTGATCTGAAAGAATTTGAAGGGGATACGGCAGACTTCAATATGATGGATAACTATTCAGTATCTCGCGTAATGAACCGTGGAAATAACCGTAGGATAATCTAATGGGAATGATAAGCTCTGCTATCCCCAACTTGGTACAAGGCGTATCGCAACAATCCCCAGCTCTAAGACTATCATCCCAAGCTGAAGTACAGATTAATGCGTTCCCTTCTCTCGTTGAGGGTTTACAAAAGCGACCACCGCTAGAACATGTGGCAATAATGAGTAACTCTGATACAACAGGGTCATTCACTCACTTGATAAACAGAGACACAGTAGAACGTTATTTTCTGTTTATTAATGCTAGTAATCAGATTTCTATTTACGACCTAGCAGGTAACGAAAAGACTGTAGCATATCCTAATGGTACAGCGTATTTAAATAGCTCAACACCAGCTACAGACTTTCGTGCTGTTACAGTTGCTGATTATACATTTATTGTTAACTCAACACAGACGACAGCAATGAGTAATCTTTTAAGTCCAATATACCCATTTAAAGGGCTTATAGCTGTAAAACAGGGTGATTATAACCAAAGGTATACTGTATTCCTTGATGGTAGTATTGCAGCCGATATCGTTACATCCGCGACAGATCAGATTCAAACACGCACTGATGACATAGCTTCAAGGATTGCTACAGCTATTAATGGGCAATCAAACTTTTCAGCACAAGCTGATGGTTCAACAGTGGTAATAACAAAAACAGGTAATGCAACTTTTGATTTGGCAACGTATGACAGTTTAGGTGATACAGGAATGAGTCCTACAGTTGGTACAGTTCAGAGGTTTGATGACCTACCAGCGAATGCTCCTAATGGATATATAGCTCACATACAAGGCGACCAAACAAATGACTTTGACGATTACTATGTTAAGTTTGAAAGTGATAATGGTACACAGAATAAAATAGGTACTGGTACATGGATTGAGTGGATTAAACCAAACATTCAATACGAACTAAATGCAGCAACAATGCCTCACCTATTGATAAGACAAGCTAACGGTACGTTTACTTTTGAACAAGCTGATTGGGGGGATAGAGCTGTTGGTGATTTAATATCAATACCTAATCCAACATTTATCGGGCAAAAGATAACAGACGTATTCTTCTTTCAAAACCGATTTGGTGTGCTAGCTGGTGAGAATGTTATTATGTCGAGGACTTCAGATTACTTTGATTTCTTCGCAACGACTGCAAGAAGTCTATTGGACAACGACCCTATTGATGTTGCAGCTAGTCACGTTAAAGTTTCTACATTGAAACATGCCGTGCCTTTTGACCGTAAGTTATTGCTATTCTCTGACCAAACACAGTTCATTCTAAAGGGTGGAGATTTTATAACACCTAAGAATACTTCAATAAGTCAGACGACTGAGTATGAAGCTAACACAACTACAAGCCCTGTAAGTGCTGGTAGTGTTGTATACTTCCCTGCCAAGCGTGGTGGGTTCACCTCAGTTCGAGAATACTATGTTGTAGATGATACAGATAGATCGGACGCTACAGATATTACATCACACGTAGCTAAGTATGTACCAGATGGTGTTTATAAGTTAGCGGCTAGTACCGCTGAGAACGCTTTAGTAATGATGTCGTCTTTAGAAACCAGCTCTATATTCTTGTATAAGTATCATTGGGCAGGTCGTGAGAAGATGCAATCATCATGGTCTAAATATACCTTTAATGGGGCTGTTGTGTTGAATGCTGAATTTATTGAAAGCACATTATATGTTGTTATTAATAAGTCTGGTAAAACTATATTACAGCAAATACATTTTGATGCAGGTAGAAGCGATACTAATCAAAAGTATGTAACAAGGTTAGATTATAGACTAGAGAATACAGCAGTTGGAAAAGCATATAATAGTGCAACCAATCAAACCACAATAACAACTCCGTTTATCTTAGTAAATCCAGTTGTAGTAACTAGAGGTACGAACCAAGGTACTGTACTAAATAATGTAAGTTCATCAGGTACAATAATTATAGTATCAGGAAATCATACATCTACAGAATTCTATGTAGGTGAACGTTACACAATGACTTACGAGTTCTCTGAGCCTACGCTTAAAGAACCTACAGCATCTGGTGGTCGTGTAGCGATTACTGGTGGACGATTACAGATTAAACATTGGCTGTTACGTTACCAAGATAGCGGTGATTTCACAGTTAAAGTTCAGCACAAAAATAGCTCAACCTCACAAGATTATATCTTTACTGGTAGAATTATCGGTGGCGGTTCAAACTTACTTGGCTCTACAACATTAGACAGTGGAGACTTTAGGTTTCCAGTTATGTCTAAAGCTGAACGCATACGAGTTAGAATAGAGAGTGATAGCCACCTACCCTGCCAGTTCTTATCGGCGGAATGGGAAGGCAATATGCACCTCAGATCAAGAAGAGTTAATGGATAAAAAACTACTAACACCAACAACTTTGGAAGACGTAGACTACATCGCTCCTAGATTAAGAAAAGCAGATAGAGAAGAATGTCAGGCGGCTACTGGAAAACAGCCGCTTGAAGTTCTCCATGCTGGTTTATCTTTAGGAGATATATCACTCACCCTACGTTCACCTGACGGTGATCGTGTGGGTTTGTGTGGTGTCGTGAAGTCTTACTTAGAAAACGCAGGGGTCGTCTGGATGTGCGCTACAGATGACATCTATCAATACCAGATGACTTTCTTGCGTAACAGTAAAGAAGCTTTGGCCTACTTAGGTCAGGACTACTCATTACTATATAATTGTGTAGATGCCCGAAACACTGTCCATATAAAATGGCTTGATTGGATGGGCTTTACGTTCATCAACAAGCACGAAACTTATGGGGCTGAGAATAGACCCTTTTATGAATTTGTAAGGATAAACAATAATGTGTGACCCAGTAACAATGGCTGTCTTACAAGTAGGCGCTAAAGCAATGGAACAAAAAGAGAAAAACGATAGAGCAGCAGCAGTCGCTAAAGCTTCTAAAGATGCTTACTTTATAAAGAGTAAGCAATCAAACTTACGTCTGTTACAAGAACAAAATAAAGCATCCGAGATTAAACAAGATGCCGACTTAAAGGCATTGAAAGCACAAGGTACAGCATTAGCTGTTGCCGCTGGTGCTGGTGTTCAAGGTAGGAACGTCGATCAGCTTATAAATGATTTTGAGCGTTCTGAAGGCGTGATGACCGCTAGAGTTGATAACCAACTAAAAGGTATGCAAGCCCAGAATGAAATGGATAAACTTGCTTTCCAATCTGAGGCTCAAAACAGAATTAACACAAACCCACCACCTAGCTTTGCTGAAAGCTTATTTGCAGTTGCAGAACCTTTAGCAAGCTACAAGTTGGATATGGACGAGAAAAACGCACAAAGATCATATGATACAGGAGCAGGCTAATGGCGCGACAAATCGTGGGTAATCCATTCGAGAACCAAATACCAAATACATCGCCTACTGCTAGAGTTGTAGATACTTATGTACAACCAGTTAAGAAGAATGACTTTGAACAGCTAACACAAATGCTAAATCGTTTAGACCCAAAGATTAAACGTAACGAAGCTAACAACCAAGAACGCGAAGATAAAACAGCATACGCTGAAGGTGCTAGACTATACCAAGAAAACAGAGTTGCTATGGGTAAAGCTGTTAAAGAAGGTCTGATACCAGAAGGTGCAAGTCCTTATCTCAGAAAAGGTTATCGTGAGTCACAAATGAACACGTTAGCTATGAGATATACAGGTGAGTTAGAGGCCGCTTTAGCGTCTGAAAACCTACATCATAATGATGACCCTAATGTCGTTAATAAGTTTATTAGTGATTTTCAATCTGATTTCGTAGAAGCAAATGGAATGTCTAAGTTTTCTGATGCAGAGATGGCAACTAATTTTGGTACATCAGCATCTAAAGCTGAAGAGTTATTTAGGAAGTCTTGGCAAAATAAACACATCGAATGGCAAAAAGAACAGAATTATATTCAACTCGGTAACGAGGTATATGAAGCTGTTTCGACTATGCTTTCAGATGATATGGGTGAAGTAGAATATCTTACGAACCGTGGGATGTTTGGTGTATGGCTAGAAGAAACAGCCGCCAAATATTCAACAAATGGTGCTAACAACGCTACAGTATTAAATACTATTATAGATGCTGTCGGTATGCACGTTGAAGAAACTGGTGATTTAGAAGTCTTAGAAGTTTTTAAAGACACTAGGTTTGGCACAGATGTTGTAGGTAATTCATTATCTTTTAAGAAAAAAGAAGGTGCAATCATATCTTCAACTATCCGATTAGAGAACGCTAGGATTGCTAAAAGCGAAAAAGAGTTAGATAAAAAGCACGAAGAACAGCGCGCGCAATCAGCTCGTTATCTAATCGAATACCTAACCGATCCATCCCCATTGACCCGAAAACAATTGGAATTCGCAATAGCTAGTCTTAAAATGACGGGTGAAGAAAAGAATTCAACATTAGCGGTTTCCTATACAAATCAATTATTAGCTGACCAAAAAGCTGACCAAATGGGTGGTAAGAATATCACTGCTCAATCTGAAATATCATTAGATGCTAGATTGAGAGAAGCTAAAACATATGAAGAAGCTACTCAAATAATCCTAGAATTTGCTAGTGATGGTAAAATTAAAGACGCTGGTGTTGCTGCAAAATTAAATGTTTGGAAACAACAATATGACCCAGCTTTAGATAGTGCGGTTGGTCTCGACTTTGGAGATAGCGGTAATGAAGAAACCATGATGATGAATAACATATATAGCATGGTAAAGAAGAATGATCTTGATTACACAAACGCCACAATTTCAAGGGCTATTGATGCAAAATATCAATTTAAACAATCAATGAGAACAAAAGTTGCTGAATTTCAAACGACTAATAACAGGCTTCCGACTGAAGGTGAGAAGCAACAAATAGCGTATTTAATATTTAAGGTTATGCAAGCACAACTAATAGCGAGTGGTGTATTAGAAGCAGAAGAATAATAAGGATAAATTATGGAAGAAGAAGAATTCTTAGACGCACAGAAGCGTTTAAAAGGTGGCCTCCTATCCTCGACTGAATTTATTCAGAAGTTTGGAGAGGAAAGATATAACGAAACACTAGGTATAATACCACAAGTAGAACCTACGGCTATAGTTCAAGAAGCTGAACCAGAAGGTGCTGGCTTCTTTGGTACTATCGCTGACATGGGTACAGGTATCTTTAACGGTATCGAAGGGGCAATCAACGAGACAGCGCAGACAGTTAATAGTGCTGGTGAGTTTCTTGAGGATAAACTTGGTACAGGTAGACTAGTCTGGGAAGATAATGACGGTGACGGTAAAGCTGATAGCATGTTACCTACCTACTGGGATAGAGAAAAGGTTGTAGCTAATAAAGATAAGCTAGAACAAGACTTTATCACTAAATCTTTAGAGGACTTAAACATCATTGATGATGAACGTGAGACCATGCTCGGTGGTTTTACTCAAGGTATCTCTCAGTTTGTTACAGGATTTGTTGCACTTGGTGGAGCAAAAACTTTTGTGGGTGCAATGCTTAAAGGTGGTATCGTTGATGCTACTGTGTTTGACCCATACGAAGCTAACTTGTCATCTCTTATTGAAGATAGCTTTTTAGCAAACCCAATAACTGAAGCACTAGCAATGGATGTAGACGCGCCCGAATGGGAGAACCGCCTACGAAATTCTATTGAAGGTGGTGTCACAGGTCTAGCTTTAGAAGGTATTATTAAAGGCGTAAAATTCTACAAACTTGGTAAGAATGCTAAAGCAGAGATAAAAGAACTAGGTAAAGTATCTGATGAAACAGCAGCTAAACTAGATGAAACTCACGCAGAACTTAACGACATAGAAACACAAAAAGGTAAACCTGATAAGCTTAAAGCTAATGATGATGGTACGATTGAAGCACCTGATGGCACTAAGTTTAAGCCTGATGAAGCTGGGGAAAACCTAGTAGAGATTAAAGGTACTAAACCAAAAGTAAAACCTAAAGCAAAACCAAAAATATTATCATCAGACGAGATACGTGATACACTATTAGCACAAGTAGAACCTGTAGTAATCAAACCGAAAGCTAAAGTTTCTATAGTTAAGAAAGCTGATTTTGAAAAAGCTTTATCAAGAGCATTTAAAAATGGTGATACTGAGTTAACATCTATTGAAGATGGTGCATTTTTTAATTCAAGAAACATGAAAGGCCCAATAGAAGCCGCTAAGATTGTTGAAGAATTTACGACTGTACTTAAAGAGTCAAAAACATTTAAACAGATGAAGCTGGATAAGCCTCAGACACTTGATAGTGTCCATAGAGGTGCAATTAAATATATTGCAGAAGCGTCTGGCACAAACCCTAACAACATTATTAAAGATTTAAATATTACTGAAACTATCACAAGAGATTTATCTGAAAAGATAGTTGCAGGTAAATTTGCTATACAATCTATGAGTGAGGAAGTTGGTAGGGTAGCTAAAGAAATAGAGTATAAAATAGAAGCAAAGACGCTCACAGAAGTTGATGAAGAAAAGTTTGTGGATTTGATGCAATCAACTATGGAAGTAGTAGCAACGGTCAAGTCTCTACAAACAACAGCGGCTAGAGCTACAGGTGCAGGTAGAGTTGTTACTGATAATTCTCTTGGTACTGACTTTATAAACAGAGTTGATATGTTTGGTGGTAGTAAGAGAGTAAGAGACCTAGCTAAAGAATTAGCTAAAGTTACAAACGGCAAACAGCGTACCAAGACTATATTTAAAGCGTCAGAACGTAAATGGCTAAGAGTTCTTAATGAATATTGGATTAACTCTATTCTATCTGGCCCAACTACACATATGCTTAACATCACTTCAAATACTGTTAACTTAATGTTGCGACCTACAGAACGTGCATTAGGCGCAGTGCTAAATAAAGATATTAAAGAAGCGCGTACAGCAATGGCGCAGTATAAATATTATATATCTAACTTTTCTGATGCTATACAATTAGCGGCGAAGTCAGGTTACAACATGAAACCTATATTAGATGAAAGTGTTAAAGTTGATAACGCAATGCAGGGTAACAATCCTCGTGCGATATCATCTGAGTATCTTGGTGTTAAGAGTGATGTACTAGACTTACTTGGCAAAGGATTAACTATCCCTTCTCGTATGTTAGGAGCTGAAGATGAATTCTTTAAGCAACTTGCATATAGGTCACACCTACAATCTAAGATATCTACAGACGCGGCTTATATGAATATCAAAGATATAAATAAGGCTGGGTTTAATACACGCCGTGAATGGATTGAAGACACGTTTGAAAAAGCGTTTGTTTCAAAGATAGATGCTGAAGAAGCGTGGCAAGATGCTGTGATACTTCGCAAGGTAATAGACGACCCTAAAGTTAAAGAAAAGTTTATTGAGAATTCAGTTGGTGCTTCCAATAAGAATAGCAGTTATGCTTCAGCGGCGTTATTGGAAGCTAGACAGACTACATTTACTCAGCCACTAGAAAAAGGTTCGCTCTCTGCTAACTTCCAAGCAGGCGTAAATAAACATCCGTTAATGAGACAGATAACACCGTTCATTCAAACACCGATGAATATTTTAAATCAAGCTATAGATAGAACACCTTTATTCAATCTACTTAGAAAACAATACGTGGACGAACTAAAAAATACAGACCCATCTATTCAAGCGCAAGCTAAAGGTAAAATGGCTATGGGTATCGCTATTTATAGTACGCTTGGTTATCTAGCTACAGAAAATAAGTTAACTGGCGGTGGCCCTGTTGACCCTAAACTAGCTAAGTTATGGCGTGAATCAAAGGATTGGCAACCATACTCAATAAATTTTGGTACAGAAGAGAAACCACATTGGGTAAGCTATGCTAGACTAGACCCTTGGACTACATCATTTGGTATCGTTGCTGATATAAATGAAATGGTTGTAGCAGGTCAAATGGCAGACAATGATGCATCAGACCTAATGAGTATGTTTGTAGCGGCGGCTGGTAACAACATTGTATCTAAAACATACCTACAAGGTATTGCAGATACAGTAAGCTTGGTAAATTCTAAAGATAAACCTTGGGAAATCGGGAATGCTTTTAACCAAAGAATGGCATCATTACTACCAATGTCTAGTGCAACAAATCAGGTTGGTAATATAACAGATGATTATATGCGAGACACTAGAAGTTTATTGGATAAATTAAAGAAACAATCTGGATTTGGACGTGAAGACTTACCTATAAAATATAACTGGATAGATGGTAAACCATTAGACACTCCAGATACTGCTGGAATAGCAGTACATATTACTGAAAAAGGTCTTCAGTCAAAAGACTTTGGGACTGCATTAATTAACAAAGAAATGCGTAAATTAGGTTTCAGATTTCAAGGTGCAACTAGAACTGTACGAGGTGTAGAACTTACTGCAGTACAGGTTGAACGTTGGAATGAACTTATTGGTACACTTAAAATAGGTTCGAGAACTTTATCAGAAAGATTACAACGACAGATTAAGAGTTCAAAATATAATAAAGACGGTAATGATTATGGATTAGTATCAGCCCAAGAAAGTCATAGGGTTGCTATGTTAAACCGAGAGGTCAAGCGATTTAGAGATAGGTCACTTAAAACGTTGATGAAAGAATTCCCAGTAATTCGTGAGCAAACAGAAGCTTATAGAAAGTTCTTAAAGCTATCACAGCGTAATAGACCCGCAGTTAGACCAGAGACAATACTAGATAATCTATCACTCGATTAACAACTACAACGGCCTCGCTTCCGCGAGGTCTTATCACATATAGGAGATATGGATGGCATCCATTGTAAACTATGTCGCTGACGGTGCGACGAACCAGTTTCAAATACCGTTCACATACATAAATCAAACAGACGTAGTTGTTACCGTTAATGGGGCAACTCCAACTTTTACATTTTTAAACACAACAACAATTAACATAGCTTCAACACCAACGTCAGGTGCTAAAGTTATCATTAAACGTGTAACACCACTAAACGCTCTTGTAGATTTCACAGATGGCTCAACATTGTTTGAAGCTGACTTGGATTTAGCACACCAGCAAAACAGATTAATTGCTGAAGAAAGTAGAGATAGAGCCGATAGTGCTATAAACACAATAGATGCAAACATAACTAACATAAATACAGTAGCTGGTATTGCGGCTAACGTAACTACAGTAGCTGGTAATACTACTAACGTTAACTCAGTAGCAACTAACATGGCTGAAGTTCTACTTGCAGATACTAACGCGGCTACAGCTACCACTAAAGCTTCTCAAGCATCGGCATCAGCATCGACAGCATCAGCACAAGCAACTATTTCAACTACAAAAGCTGGACAAAGTTCTACAAGCGCTTCTGAAGCATTAGCATCTAAAAATGCCGCATCTTCATCTCAAAGTGCAAGTGCTACTTCAGAAACCAACGCCGCTAATAGTGCTACAGCATCTGCAAACAGCGCGTCAGCGAGTTCTTCAAGTGCTTCAAGTTCAAGCTCAAGTCAAACAGTAGCAACTACTAAAGCTAATGAAGCGGTTGTATCGGCTAATAATAGTGCGACTAGCGCAACAAGTAGCGCAAACTCTGCAACTTTAGCTACTACAAAAGCTTCGCAAGCTGGAACATCCCAAAGTGCTTCTGCAGTTTCCGAGACAAACGCATTAAGCTCAAAGAATGCAGCAGCTACTTCAGCAACCAACGCGGAAACTTCAAAAAATAATGCGGCTACAAGTGCTACAGCATCTGCAAATTCTTCCTCAACGTCCACTACAAAAGCTAACGAAGCGGCGTCTTCAGCTACAGCGGCGGCAAACTCTGCAACTGCAAGTGCAAACTCAGCTACAGCAGGTGCAAACTCTGCAACAGCGGCGGCAAATAGTGCGTCTTCAATAACTGGCGCAGAGACAAATGCGGCTAACTCTGCATCAGCGGCTTCAGCTTCTAAGGATGCGGCTTTAGCGGCACTAGATAGCTTTGACGACAGATACTTAGGAACGAAGTCATCAAACCCATCAGTGGACAATGACGGAAACGCATTGGTTGCTGGTGCATTATATTTTAATACTTCTGACAACACGATGAAAGTGTACGAAGGTTCTAATTGGGTCGCGGCTTACGCCTCAGTAAGTGATGCTTTGCTAAAAACTGGCGGAGTAATGACAGGTGCTATCACAACTAATAGTACGTTTGATGGACGCGATGTTGCTGCTGACGGAGTATTGGCTACCAATGCTTTACCAAAATCTGGTGGTACTATGACGGGCACCCTAGGTGTCAGTACAGCGGCTAACAATTATGTTACTGTAACATCCACAAATAACAATACTAGGGCTGGTTATCTTTCTTCTTCTAAGAAGTCTGATGGCACTGTAGTTAAGACTTGGATACGCAGTGAAGAAGGTGGTATTGGCTCTATCTTTACAGAAACAAACCACAACTTAGGATTTGCTACCAACAATGCTGCACCCCAAATGACACTAACTACTGGTGGTAGTCTTGGTATTGGCACGAGTTCTCCAGAAAGTTTTTACAGTCTAGCTCATAATCTTGTTGTTGGAACAGGCACAGGCGGAAATGGGATGACCATTTATTCTGGTTCTTCTGACAGTGGATATATAGGATTTAACGATACTGCTTCGAATGCAATGCAAGCTTTTATCCAGTACAAC
>Ga0308011_10001002_pt1 | contig 13444 bp, 8 predicted proteins | sample Neamet177_FD_203144 | JGI IMG/M metagenome (GOLD analysis project Ga0308011, IMG submission 203144) | Marine microbial communities from water near the shore, Antarctic Ocean - #177 | ecosystem: Environmental > Aquatic > Marine > Unclassified | place: Southern Ocean | collected 2014-07-25 | reverse complement strand
CATAGTTATATTTCCTGATGGTATAATGTTATATGGGTTATTTACATCAGGACTATCTCTTTTATATCCTTCTATAGAAATAAATTCAGATATATCTGTTACGTATTGATTTGGCCCTCCTGGTAATCCTAATGATTTTTTCATATGTATTTTTTATCTCATTGATAATAGTAACTTAGTATTAGTCAGTCTTAATAACATTTTTCTATTACCTGAAACATTCTTTCTTAATATAATCTGATTAGAGTAATGTCTAAACTTTTTACGTTGAGTAGGTTCTTTTTGATAATTTAAATTTATTGTATTTAAAGGCCTCACATATCCATTACAATCAGTATTAAATATTGATTGTTGTGATGTTATTCCTACAACAGTAGGTGATTGACCTCTGTTATTTGTTACATCCCAAAATTGATTAAACCTAAATTTATGTTCTACTTTAGAAACTAATATATTTATATTATTAGGTCCAACAGCAGGATAAGCTAATTCACCCCATGGGTCATTACTAGGTTGCATATTCAATACTAATAAACCTGATACTTGATCATTGTTATATATAATTGCAGAATCAAAGTTTGCATTAGGATCTTCCCATTTATCACCACCACACATGTTATATTGTGGATCACCTTTATATACATAAGATTCAAGTTGATACTCAAAACTTCTTACCGTGTTTACGGATTGACCAGTATTAGATATTAAATCTATTTCCCATGGATGATTAACACCATAGTAGTTTACAAAACTATCACATCTTACATTATGCCTCCAAAATCCACCTACATTATAATTAGGTAAAGTTGATGCATAAGAAAAAGAATTACACATTCTAGGATCAAGATTAGTATATTCAGGATCACCAACTTCATATACTGTTGGGCATGTACCCGTAACAGTTGTAGTTGAACCAGTAGGTGAAGTAGGACACTCACAAGATATTTTTCTACATACAGGAGGTGTTATATTATCACATACACCACTTGCTTCAGTGTAATTTAGTGTTGATGCATTTTGAAATACTTTAGTATATCCTGTAGGGCATGTACAAACAAACGGTATAGAACACACACTACTTGCAATTGATTCAGCAACTACACCTATAGAAGATGAGTCAGCAGCATTAATACCATACTGATATTGTGATCCATTAATTGGACCACTATCACATGAAATTTCATTCAAAATATTTGAAAATGGTGCAGTTGCTGCTGATGGAAAAGGTGAATTAGCACCACAAAATAATACAAACACATTCTGTTTTGGATTTGAACTGCTAGAATTAGTTGTTCCTGATTGATATGCACATCCATTAGTTGAGTCTCCTGCTTGAGTAGCATCTGTAACAAAAAGAATAATTTGCCTAAAAAATGCATTTGATGATCTATCTCCTAATCTTGAACCTCCTTTTTGATTTAATCTTGTTTGACCTGTACTTAAACCTAATTGGATTGAAGTTCCATCACCAAACCAATTAGCATTATACCAAGCTAATACGTCACTTGTATTAATTACATCACTCATTGTATATGTACTTCCTGATACTGGAATATCATAAGCAGCTGAAGTACTACTCCATGAAGTAAAACCTATTTGTGTTTGACCACTTGATAATTGAGATGTTATATTTGGATCAGCTAAAAAAGCCGTTAACCATGTTAACTGCGCTTCTCTTCTACCTTGAGAATTTGTACTACCTGATGAATCCATTGCAATAACTATATCTAATAAACAATCAACAGTTCCACCAGTTACTGTTGAATTTACTTCATCAATTGTTATAGTTGCTGGCTCTGTGGTATTTACACCTATTTCACATAATCCATTTTCAGGATTATAATTATAACCAGGAGGACACTGTGGTATTGTTGTAGTTAATGTTTTAGTAGTAAAGAAGTGATTTATACTAGGTAAAGCTAATTCAGGATGCCAATCATGAAAAGATAACCAAGCTCTTGATTTTGGATCATATGATACTGTCCAAGAACAATCATCAAAAAACAATGGATCCCCAATATCTATATTAAATTCTGGAGCCTTTGGTTCTCCCCCAAATAAAATACTTACCGGCTTAGATAAATTATTAGTAAATTTTGCACCGCTAATATACTCAGGTTTTAATTGATAATCTTTTTTCATAAAGTAAACTATATCGTCTACTGAGTCATATATAACTTGACAACCAACTCCTTGTACTGGATTATCAGTCCAAACACTATCTTCAGAATTTGGAAATTGTTTTACAAACTTAGATGGTAAATATTTATTAAACCACCACTTCATTCCTTGATTAGATATTGGATCTAAACCTTTACCTGCATAATGAAATATTTTACCTTGTGCCTGTGAAATATAAAATAAACCCATAGGTGTATTAATTACACCTCTAAGACTTTCACATGAACCATATTCATTTGATATATCTGCATTAGCAACATTTTGAAATGGCTGATTAAACAATCCTCCATCACCTATAGTTAATTTAGTATCTAGTTGTGTTTTTAGGGTATCTAAACCTTGAAACATTTGAGGAGATAAATAAGGAAAAAATATTAATGCCCCGCTTTTATTAATAGGTTTGATTACACTTACTTCACTCTTAAAATCTTTATAATTAAAATTTAAGAAAACTTTCCAATAATCTTTTTTAGATTCTTCTTGTGCTTGAAGTGAATATATTAATCTTTTAGGATAACTAACAAAACAATTTTCTGATACATATGGATCATAATCTCTAGACTGTATATTTCCAAAACTACCTAATTGAGTAGGAAACTTTATAGGACTTAAAGAATCATCATACTTATAAAAGTTATCTGCTTTAATATTGTCTGAATGAAATAATGTAGCAACATCATTATATTCATAGATGTCATAAAATCTTTTACTAGGCATATCTTCCCAGTCTCTGTATGCTAAATTTAATTCTGATTCAACAAAAAATTCATTTATACCATTTACATGACTATACATATATGCATATTGCATTGTATATGACGGGTTTATATCACCTACTCCAAATAAATTACCTATAATACTTTGCGATTGACAACTGCCTATACCTCTATCTAAAAAATATTGATCTGATGGTAGTGCTTCTTCAAATGAACCTGGTGAAAGCCCAATTGTTGCTACTTCAGCAGCAGCTTTACTTAAATCATATTTCGTTGAATTCAACCAAAATCTTGGAAAAGGAATATTTACATATAAAGAATAATCATATGCAAAACCATCAGGTTGCCCCTTTAAAAAATTAGTAAACACAGGCATAATACATTTTTCAGTATACCTATTTATAAATACATCACCAGCATATATAGGTTTAGTAGTATATAAAAATGCATTTGGTTTTGTATGATCTATAAGTTCTACACAACCTCTCATTTGGACTTGTTTGACACCGTCTAATTGACCGTATTGATTATCCATGTTGAACTTTAATGCACCATAAAAAGAAGATATATCTGTTTTAAAAGGATCAGTATAATTAATTAAATATTTATTTAGATTATCAACTACTGGCCCCCCTCCTTCTGGAGTATTACTTGGTGTATCTACATATCCGCCTAATGTAAAACGTGAATTATCTTTTACTTCTGGTGTTCCTAATATTGATTCTGTTGATACAGCTACAGTAGATGGTCTAAATAAATTATTAATTTTATATTTAGTACCATCAAATGTTTGAAATGAAGAACCTAAATAATTTGAATCTAAGTTTTTAGTTCTAAATATTGAAGTTAAAGGTCTTGCAGTAAATGAATTATAAAAACCAGATGAATTATATTTTAAAACAAAATCAGTAAATGATGCAAGATTATACATCAAATCAATAATTTCATTACCACCTAAAGCAATATTTTTTTGAGCCATTGATATACCTGCAGCAGCTCTTAATAAACCAGGCATATTAGCTTCAGGTTTATCATAAGTAGCTGATCTCTCATTACCACCACCCATTGTACCAGGGGTAAGTGTCTTTGCAAAATTAGCATTTCCTTCTATATCTAACTTTTTCCTTGAAAAAGCACCAGCACTATACAAATCCCCAATGTCTGTGGCGCCTGTAATCAGATCATCTACAACAAAATCCCAAAAAGTTTCTAAACCTGCAAACGTAGTTATAAAGCCTGGTGCTGCAGTAAACCCTAATGATACTCCCGCAACACCTGCAAACGGAGAATATAAAGGATTAAATCCTTGAATAGGTAATGCTGTTTTTGTTTCTGTACCTTGTACTGCATTAAGAGCATACCCAACACCAATAATACAACCTAAAGTTGCAGCTGCTGGTCTAAGTAATTTAAATTGAGGATGATCTTCACTAGGTATAAATGTACCACTTGACTTACCAGAAATATCACCATATATTTTTGTTTCATAAGCATTTAAAAAAGGCTTAGTAAACATTAAGTCTGGAGAATGAAATGTAAATACATCTTCCGTATAACCTTTTAAGGGTTTATATTTTCCAATGTTTTCTGTAAAACTAACTTCACATCCTGATGTTATATGATCTTCTGTTGCTTTACCATCATGAAAATATACATCATCTTGTAATGAGTTGTATGGGTAATTAGGATATAAACCTTGTGTGTCTGTACCTAATATATTTTCTGTATTTGGTATATCATATTTACGCATGTTCTTAAACATACCCTTTGCTAAGATAGATCTAGCTCCTTGTCTTGATCCTCTTAGTATTTCATATCCTACTACATTTTCTATATATGAACCATCATTGTAAGTAGGTCTTCCTATATTAGAAAATTCTACACCAAGTAAATTAATTAAATCTCCATTTGTATTACTAATATGTAAAGGGGAATTTGCCCCACCTAAAGTTTCATCAGGAAATTTATGGTGTCTAATATATTGGCCACACAAATCTCCCCATATGTCTGGTCTATTAGATGGGTACTTTTCACTTGATTCCCAATAACCCATATCACCTTTAGCATTTAAAAAACTACCATCAGGTTCTACAGTATTTATATTTGGTTCAGTAATAGTACCAGTATTGTATACTTTAAAAAGTTTTTCTCCTTCAGGATTAAGTACATTGGAAGATGCACCACCAAAAATTATATCACTTTCTAAAGAAGATGTTCCATTTGGTAATACATAAAGTTGACTTGCTCTACCAGGTATGTGGTATGAACTAGATCTTTCTCCTGTATTATATATCCACCTAATAAAAAATGCATATTGTTCATCTCTCATAAAACCTAGCTTATTTCCAGCTAGTTTATAATATGCAGATGATACTGAACTACTTACCCATTTAGTTGTTATGTTATTTGCTATAGGTTGATAGTTAAAATCAAATTGTTCTGTAGGCCCTTGTCTTAATAACCAATCATTAACTACAAACATAGATTCTGACTTTTCATATGCAGGGCTACGCAAAGGAATGGTTGTAAGATCTACTGCAGTTAAAGATTCATCTATATAATCTATATTTATACTTTGTGTTTGTGTACTATATAATCCTATTCTTTTTGCAGATGTTTGTCCTTGATTTCTTCTGAGTAAAACTAATTCAAAATTAAAATACTTTTCATCTAAATTTGATACAGTAATATCTAAAGATGAACTTGTTCCTTCATGACTCCATAATGTTTGTATATTAGATATACCAATATAATCAGTTACACGTTGTTCATTTTCAGTATAAGATATAAATGCTTGGTAAGAACCATTTTGTAACATACCACCATCAGTTGCTTTAGTTAATTTAACACATGGCGTATCAACTAAAGGGGCTAATCTTATTTTCTCACAATCTAATTGTATTGGTTCTATATTTGTATATACTATACATGGATCTCCATCAGCAGAACTAATATATTGTTTATAAGGTATATCATCAATATTTAAAGCACGTGATGGATTATTCCCATCATCCCAATATACTTCCCAAGTACAATCAAAATTTTCTTTTGCTGCACCTGTAATTAAAAATTTTCTATTGAATGATAAACATCTATCATTTACTAATGTAGTATACTTACATTCACTATCATCAAATGTACCTATCTCTGAATTTATATCATCAGTAGAATAAACTACCCATTCATCACCGTATTTATGTATGGCACCAATAACTGTATATGGTATAACCCCACATTGTAAATTAGAAGGCTCATTACCAATAAGACCAACATCTCCATCTTCAGAGTTGTTTGCAATATTACGTGCATGCCACCAAGCCTGATTATTTTCCATGGATGGTGCAATATCTTTGTTCATTCCTTTTACAAAGGAATTAGTATTTACAGTTGAACTACTTCTTGGTGTAGTTGCTTTTCCCTTGCTAGAAGAAGGTACACGTTTTTTTGCCATAATATTTTAACTCTATTAAGTTAGTGTACTACTAGTTGTTGTTCCTATTGCTGTTCTAGGTCCAGAAACTACTCTAGGATTCACTGGAGCATAACTCAAAAACATATTATAATAGTTATGATATTGTGCTCTTCTATTCATAGTCCATACTTTTCTCATTTCTGCAAAGTCTGGTGTATTTACAAAACTTAATGCATTATTTCTTGCAGCTCTAAGTCTTGTTTCCACTAATCCCATTTGTTGAGATACATTTTCACCTTGCCAAATCATATTTTCTAAAATCCTTTGTTTAATAGCATACTCGTAATACTCATTACAATAAGGTTGATCTAATACTAATAAGTTTCCAGAAGTATCTTCCATAGCTCCTTGATAGCTTATATAAATTTTACCTGTTCTAAAAGTAGTAATTAAAAAACCATCTTTAATTTGTGCTATATCTAATGCTTGTGCTCCTAATTCAGGACAAAAACATACTGGGGTGTTTACATCTTCTATTCTTAATTGAGTCCAATCACTATAAGTTCTATATTGGTTTGGACTAATTCTTTGAACTAATTGATGACTATTTTTACCATCACACGTTTTAATAACACATACATCTTTACATGTTGGATCAGTATTACATGGTGCTGCTTCACCCGGAGCAGGTACATATGGTACATCATTAACTGTTTCCACATGTGTTCCAGATGGCATTGTACTATTTACCTGATAAGAACCACATCTAAATGCATAATTTACAAATGCAAAATCCATAGGCAATTGACCTTTACCATGTTCTATATCAATTATTACCTCTTTAGTTCTATGAATTTTTAAACCTAAATCATAGTTAACTCTAGTAGCTACCTTAATTAATTGTGCTGGCTCAATCATTCCTGATAAAGCATATGTAGAAAAATCAATAGATACATCTTCCATCAATTGATTAAACGTTCTGTATTTCTGTGATACTCCCATTATTGTCTATTTATATTTCTTTTATTATCAGAATCTTCAGATGGCACTTTCATAGTATTCATCATAGTGCCTATAACTTGTGTTTCTATTTCTGCAAATAATGCTTCCGGAATATATATCTCTTGTTCATATCTTGGTGTACAATCGTTTTTAGTATCACAATCCCAGTTAGTAATATCTGAATCAAAAACACCTTCTAATTTAATTGCATCCCATGCTATATTTGGACAGTATATATAACCATCAAGCCACCAAAAATATAAAGTATTATTATATTTGAAAGATGTACTTTTAGTCATTGATGTATATGTACCCGGTTGAGTTGCTTGTAATTCTTGTGAACCATCTATTGAGCTAACAGTACGTATAAGAGGACCCCAATATCCTTCAAACATTGATGGTAATTTATTTTTACTTCTTTTTATAGTGCACCCACTTTGTATTCCTGCACAGTGAGCTTCAATTTTATCTACTTCTATCATTTCTACATATGGCAAAGTTTTCCATACTGAATTGAACTTCATTAACTTGTTTGCGTAATCTTGCCTTCTCATTAGAAACTGTGCGTACTTTTCTATAAGGCTATAAATATATCTATCAGTAACAAAAGCATCTTGAACCTCTGCTTTAACTTGTCCTCTGATTCTAGATATTACTTCGGATATTGTTGCCATATTCTTTATTTTTCAAATTCATTATAATAACTTAATGCTTTGTTGGTTTCCTCAAAATTCTCATCATATAGATGAGCTACCTTATACTTGTTTTTCATAACTACATACTTAGTCCAATTCAAAGGGTATTCTTTAGCAACATTCCTTTTAAAATCTCTACAAGCTACAAACCTCCACAGTTCTCTGTTTTTGAATCTGTATTTAGTTGAATAGTTTGTATAAAATATTTTACATACATTACCGTCCGTTTCCCAATTCTTATTTTGTAAAACCTTACCATACTCCTTGGATAAAGCATAATTTGTATTGACAGTTTTAGAAGGTGTACATGTACCTATAAATAAAAAACCAAGTGAGTCAGGTAATTCTACACCGTCTCTATTATCAATAACCGCATTCCAAAGTTTTACATTATATGTTTTTATTATGTTTTTTAATTTAACACTGTCTATATGAGAGTATAGTGGATTTTTATCCTTAAACTCTTTAATTGTTTCTTCATTTAATAAACCTAATCGTTTTTCTCTGTACCTTGGTGCATTTAAATTAGGTTTTTTAAAATTATTGATCATACAGTTATATTTATAATTTACAAAAAAAACCTCACTTTAAGAAATTTAAAGGGAGGTCTTTACAGTGCTTGATAAGTTAATTCACATATGTTACCCATTGTTGGGTGTTGGATTTCTAATTTACCTGATCTTCTATTACCTGTAAACTTATTGCTGTAGTGGTAATAATCAGTTTTACCTAAACTAGGGAGAGTCTTTTCTATAAAACCTGCTGTTTCATTTGATGTCATGTATTCAACTTTCCTATCTGTATGTATATGACCTTTGAATAATGTTCTATTTGTAGTGCTACCCCATTGCTTAGGATATTCTGATGCATATATTAAAGGGTTATTTTTACTACGTTTATCCCCATGTTCAAATGCATTAAAGTTATTATGCCATACAACAACTTTTCTCTCCTCATATTTTATATCCCAAGAAATTTCATCACAAACTATAGACTTAGATAATGCATGTACTAAATGATGAGATGATAATCTATCATGATTACCTGGTACATACACCACTACTAAATTTTCACAATGGTTCTTAACATAATTAATTGCCCAATGCATAGCATCAAAAGCTTGGATATAAGCGTCTGTAGCACTCATACAGTTGTCCAAGGGTGTTCCACTAGTAGTTGTGCCCTGAAAGGTGTCCATATTGATTAAATCACCACCTACTACAAAGTACATGGTTTCAATATAATGGACAGGTACTGCTCTTTGTATTAAGTTTTTTACAGTATCTTCAAAATCCTTATCAATAGTTTCATTACCTTGTTTACCAAAATGTATATCTTGTAATGACATTACAGCACACATAGGGTTATTTTTCTTAACACCAACAAGATTTGCTTTAGGTATTTTATATGTTTTAGGTTTCCAGTTTGTTAGTAGTTCTTCAAATAGTTGTTTTTCTGGATTTTTTATTTGAGATATTAATGCTGATACTCTCCAATGATCACCCATTTGTTTATTCCAATATTGTGAAAGTTTCCACTTGGTTGTATCTATTTTAAGTAGCTCAATAATTTCATCAGATGATTTAGGTTCATGATCAAATGTACCAGATAATTCACCTTCACCTTTTTCTACGTTTATTGATTCAGTACGTTTATTTTTTCCAGATGGTGTTCCTAAATATTTATGTCTTTTGGCATCATGCAATGCTTCTTTTTTTAACTTAACATATTGTTTTTCAGTTATGTTTAATTTAGCTGCACAATATGTAGGGTGTTTTTTCCATTTTAATGTTTCAATTACCTTTTGTTTTAGACTTGCCATATATCTGATTTTTGTTATAAAGATAGTAAAAAAAAAGAGACCGGGATATACCCAGTCTCTTCCCAACGTTTGCAGTAGAAAACCAACAAACCACTACTTGTTGTTTTTTAATTATGTTACTGCCAGAGTGGAGAACAAAATTTCTAAAGGTTTACATGCTGCAGCATTTCCATTATCAACTACTTTTACTTTATAAGCTGTACTAGCTATTAAGTTAGTTATAGTATAATTTGAAATTGTTGTAACAATAGGTGTTGCTCCATTTACCGGAGTTCCCCAACCACTTGGAGAAACTTGTGTATCAACATATATATTGAATCCTGTACTAGAACTCCATACACCATCCCATATTACATTTGCTGTACTACTAGTTACTACACCAGCATAAACATTGTAAGGATCATGTTGAACATCACTTGATGTACAAGCACCTAAACCATTAGATAATATCATTGCATATTTTTGAATAATTGAGTCTAATCTTTCACCAGACGTTATAGTTATTCTTGCACCTGCATCTCCTATTTGAAAAGAAGTACCTGTGTAACTTACACATGATGCACTTTGAATGTCATCACATCTTTCACTACCTGTACTACAATCAGTATAGGTACAAGCATTTGTAAGAGCTGTGTCAGCACAGCTACATTTACTACTACATTTTGTACAATTACATGCCATTTTTTAATTTTTTATTTTATGAACAACCAGCTACTATTTGACTAGATATTTGTGAAGGATCTTCACTTAAATTCCAATTTCCTCCTGTATTCGTTGCTAAATCTCTCCATGGATAAGTTGTTGTACCACCTGAAACATATGTTCCACTTGTTCCTGCACCTAATACAAATACCTTAATACCTTTAGTTAAAGCTGTTTGTTGTAAAGAAGCTAATCTAGCAACATCAACACTATTAAAGATATCATCATCTCCACTTGGTAAAGAATCTGTTATAATGATTACATATTTAGCAACATTATTTCTAAATGCTCCTGCAAATAGACTAGCTTCTATTATTTGACCTAAAGCCATATCTGTTGGCTCAGGTACTCCTGATCCTTGTCCTAATGGAACACCAGATGGTGCTGCTCCTGAATTAAGTTTATTTAATTGTGTAGTAAATGATGTACCATTATCATCTTGGAATATTTCCCAAGCAGTAATAACTTGTTTATCATTTGTACCTGTATTTATAATTTTTTGTGCAGCAGGTAAAGCTATATAATCAGTTGAATTTAGATATGTAGGAATAAGTGAAGCACTAGAAGTATATTCATCGGCTGTAACTAAACTAATTCTATAATTATTTGAACCTGATGATGTATCTATTGTAGAAACTAAACTTGCAGCACCTGTTTTAATTGCATTAATTTGACTACTCATACTAGAACTATAATCAATTACAAATGCTACATCCATTCCATTAGTACATGGAGCGGCTGCAGACTGTGTTGTAAATGTCTGAATTGTTGAAGTACATATTTGTGTAGCTCCACCAACAGTTATTGTTAATCTAGCAGAGTATACACTACCTGCAACTAATCCAGTAAATACATGAGCGAATGTACCTGGAGAATTGTTTTGTGTATATGTTGCAGCTACAACTCCTGCTGAAGTTAATATATCTATAACATATGTAGCTGTTGCACCAAGTAAATTAGTAACTGTTATAGTTACACCAGTTGCTGATACACCACTATATACTGGAATTGCACAAGGTACTAAACCTGTTACAGTACTACTTTGATCAGCAGTACATGTATCTGACCCATCTGTTACTGAATAATTAACAGTTGCAGAATAATCTTGATATGTATTTAAAGTTCCAACAGATAGATTAATACCTGCTGAATTATTTTGTAATGAACTAACACTTACTACACTTTGTACAGTTGCACCTAATGCATCAGTTAATGTTATTTTAGTAAACCCTGCTGAGTCATTAAATGTACTTGGTACAGTTGAACCTATAAAGTTAAAGTTTACATTATCTACAATACCTGTACTACTGTTTAAAATAGTTGTAGTTGTAAATGCAAATACAATTGCATCACATCCACTTGGGCAACAATTTAATTGTATGTTACCTACTGCATTATATAAATCATCAATTACTATCCATGCGTTCTGTACACTTTGTGCAAGATTTGCAGGTGATGTATTCCATCCTGTAAGGTTACCATAAGAAACGGAAGCATTAAATCTAGAAGGTGATGCGCTTACAACTGTAGTTTGACCTATTGCAGCATTAATAGCTGCTGGTAAACCTACTGCAGTTCTTAAACTACAAAATGCAGATTCTAATGCTAAAACTACAACAGACACATTTGTTAATGTACCTATATTACTTACACATGTTGGTACTATTTGTACTTGTGCTATTGCACCTGAACATGGTAATACACATGCTTCTAGTATATCTAGTCTACTACTATAACTTGTAAGTGTAGAATTAATTACTGTTATGCTTGATAAATTTGTACAAACTTGATTGGCTATACGTGCAGCAAATAAATCCAAACGTAATTCTGTTACTGGATTACCACTTGAATCATTATACTGCAAACATGCAGGTAATGTCATAATAGGAAGACTGTCTTGTGTTGCCTTAACTGGAGATAAAGAAGTAGAATTATTATTTAAGCATATCTGAGTTACCATTGCTTGTAACACTGGAACAAGTGTTGTTGGTGTTGTACCTGCTATATTAAGACATTTTAAATTTAAACCAGTTAAACTTGGATTAGCTGAAACACCGTTAGTAATTAAGTCACATACTTTAGTAGCTAATTTAGAAGTTACCTCACTAATTGTATCACCAGAACATAAGGCTAAGCAACTAATATCTGGCCCTTGCCATATAACACAATTAGAGGATATATTATCACATCCATTTGTGGTTCCACTTGAATTTGTTGGGATCATAAATATTTCTTTTTAGTATACTGTATAGATGACTTGTAAACTATACAATTATAATATACAAAATTTTTTAAAACCAAACAAGAAAGTCTGATCTTAAAAAATTTTGTTAAAGATATTTATGTAAAGTATTTAAACTTTTTCCATTACTTGTTCATTTGAAACAGGTGTAGCTTCTACTTCAGAAATAGTTCCGTCCTCTAAACTAATGTTAACAGTCCCGTACTTTTCTTCTAACTTAGAAGTTAACGTAGTCCATTCTACTTGGATTTCAGCATGTGAAGTAATCATTTGATTTTTTACTATTTCAGCATTACCAATGTTTGCTAATACTTGATTTAGTTTTGTTTGTAATTCTTGAACTCCAGTTAATTCTTCTGAAGTTAATTTGTGCTCTTGATTTTTTGTTTTAGACATTGTCTTAATTTTAAAAATTTATATATATATACAAAGGTAACAAAATAATATTAATAATCAAATAAAAATGGGATCCCCCAACGGGCTTCCTCAAAGGTCTTTTTAGGGATTGTCTTTGGTAAGCCCCAACGGGCAGCCTCATTGGGCGGCCCCAACAGGGATCCTCATGGGGCTACTGCCAGAACAGCCGCAGCTGCTCTGATGTTGGCCCCACTTTTTTTATTGATATGGTTTCCATGATGCAATTAAAGTACTACTACTATTTGATTTATCTCC